>OFFY01002923.1_pt1 | contig 11101 bp, 11 predicted proteins | sample 1521481 | NCBI WGS metagenome assembly OFFY01 (sample SAMEA3504117, study PRJEB24116) | mouse gut metagenome | biome: mouse gut; feature: mouse-associated habitat; material: faeces | place: Denmark | collected 2011
GCAATGGGGGAATTGGGGTGATACTATGTATTTGTCGCGGGTAACATTGAATACAGCGCGTCGGGAAACGATGAAAGCGTTAGTTTCGCCTAATCTGTTCCACGGCGGGATAGAGAGTTCCTTTGACGGCGGCCGGGCGCGCAGACTCTGGAGCGGTATTCTGGCGGGAATCCTGCTGGCGGCCGTGATGCTGAGCGGCGGCAGCGTGGCAGGCAGCATAGCGGCGCTGCAGGTGGATCAGGCACAGCGGGAGGCGGTGAACAGGGACTGGCAGGCGATCGACGAATACTGCCGGGCGCACAAAGAGAATTTCTACTTTGAGGATGTGTATTCTACCGTGGGCTTTTCGAGAAAGATTTTTGACGGTGTACCGGATGGCGGGTATGCCAACTATGATATACTGGGCGGCTGGATGTGCAACAGCCCGCTCTATTATGAGAAGATCGGGAGATATGGCATCGAATCCGCGCAGCAGGGGCTGCTGGAGCAGGACAATGTCTACTGGATCATGTCCGATACGGAAGCGGCACAGCAGGGATTTGGCTGGCTTACGGATTACTATGACGCACAGGGGATCACGGTCACGGTAGAGGAAGCAGACCGGATCGGCGAAGCGTATGCGGTTTACAGAGTATGGCGATAAGGAGACACACAGGTTATGGGAAAACAGGAGTTGGTCCGGCTTCGCCTGATGACGGCCGGGGATACCGCGAAGATCGTGGCGTGGCGCAACAGGGATTTTGTGAGAAATAATTTTATCTATCAGGAGCTTTTCACGGAAGAAGGACACCTGCGCTGGATCAGAGAGCAGGTAGAGCCGGGATATGTGGTGCAGTTCATCATCTGTCTGGCAGACGGCCGGGAGATCGGCAGCGTTTATTTTCGGGATATCGACCGGGAAAAAGGGACGGCAGAGTATGGCATTTTTATCGGAGAAGAGGATGCGCTGGGCTGCGGTTACGGTACGGCGGCGGCCGGGCAGGCATTGGCATATGCCTTTGCAAAGTTAAAGCTGCGGAAGGTGTTTCTGCGCTTTCTGGCGGATAATATCGGCGCGCGGAAAAGTTACGAACATGTGGGCTTTCGCCTGACGGACAGACGGGAGCGGGTGATGACCCGGCAGGGAGAGCGGGAAGTGTGCTTTATGGAGCTGGACGCTGCCGACTGGCGGCATGATACGGATGAAGGAAGGAAAAAGAGCATATGAGTAAACTTGTCAGTTTTGTGATACCCTGCTATCGTTCCGCAGAGACGATTGGTAAGGTAGTGGCGGAGATTGATGAAGCCATGAAAAAGTTGTCTGCCTATACGTATGAGATCGTGCTGGTCAACGACAGCTCGCCGGATGATACATTCGAGGTGATCCGCGGGCTGTGTGCACAGCGGGGAGATATCTGCGGCATCAATCTGGCCAGAAATTTCGGACAGCATGCCGCATTGATGGCAGGATTTCGGCAGACCCGCGGCGATGTGGTGGTGTGTCTGGATGATGACGGGCAGACGCCGGCGGACGAGGTCGGCAGGCTGCTTGCGCAGATAGAGCAGGGCAGTGACGTCGTCTATGCGAAGTATACGCACAAACAGCATTCCGGCTTCCGCAATTTTGGCAGTAAGATCAATGAATTGATGACAAGAGTAATGCTGGGGAAACCGAAGGAGCTGTATCTGTCGAGCTATTTTGCCGCGAAGCGCTTCGTGATCGACGAGATCATGCGCTACACCAATCCGTATCCCTATGTGATCGGGCTGGTGCTGCGCACGACAAAGAAGATCGTCAATGTGGAGGTGGTCCACAGGGAGCGGGAGGTGGGAGCGTCCGGTTATACGCTCGGCAAACTGCTGGGATTGTGGTTTAACGGTTTTACGGCTTTCAGCATCAAACCGCTGCGGATTGCCACGGCGCTTGGATGTTTCACGGCGATATGCGGTTTTATATATGGTATTTATACGATAATCAAGAAGTTTGTAAATCCGGCCGTGCCGGTCGGGTTCAGTGCCATGATGGCGGCGCTTGTGTTTATCGGCGGGATGATCATGCTGATGCTGGGGCTGATCGGGGAATACATCGGCCGCATCTATATTTCGCTGAACAACTCGCCGCAGTATGTGATCAGGGAATGTATCAATGAGGCTGTGAAGACGATACCGGCAGCCGGTGTACAGAATACCGGAGAAAACGGGAAAGAGCAGAAGGAATCAAGAGAACGTCATGGATGAGAGAGCGTTTAAAGTCAGATTAAAATTGAATGCAGTTGCCTTTGTGATCGCCACGGCGGGTACTTTATGCTTTCCGCAGGTGCTGAATCTGAAAGAAAATACGCTGGGATTTACCAACAGCATTTTTGCGGTCTTTGTCTGGGTGCTGTGTATCTATGCGGTCAGGGGTTCCCTGCAGACCATTGACTGGCATGACAGGCGGGGATGGCTGATCGGCGGCATACTGTCTTTTCTGTTTACGACGGCAATGCTTTTTGGCGTCCGGCTTGACGCGGTGGGCAATGTGGATTTCAAGGACTGGCGGCTGTGGATCTCCCTGCCGGCACTGACCTGCCTTTTTACCATTCTGGTGCGGAAGTTCTGGGATTTTCTGAGCGGGATCGAAGAGCGCAAGAACAGGCTGGCGGAGCATATCAGGCTCCCGGCGACGCCCATAAAGGCGGTTAAATATGCGGATCTGCTGATCTTTCTCTTTCTGCTGCTGAGCTGGCTGCCGGTGCTGCTTGCGGTGTATCCCGGTTTTTTTGTTTATGATGCGCAGGAAGAATGGCTGCAGGTGGCGTCGAGAAATTTTACCACCCATCATCCGCTCGTACATGTACTTCTGCTTGGCGGGATCATCTGTGCGGTGCATAAGGTGACCGACTCTTATAATCTGGGCATCGCCTGTTATATGGTGGTGCAGATGGTGATCGTGTCCGGATGCTTTACCTGGCTGCATATTTTTATGAGAAGAAGGAAGGTTGCCAGGGGAGTGCGGATCGTATCGCTGCTTTATTTCGCATTTTTTCCCGTTATTGTGATGTTCACACTCTGCTCCGCGAAGGATACGCTCTTTACGTCGGCGCTTTTGATGCTTATGCTGGCGCTGCTGGATCTGGGCAGCGACCGGGAAGTTTTTTTCGCATCCTGGAAGAAGATGGCTTTCTTTGTAGTAAGCGCCCTGGCGATGATGCTGTTTCGTAAAAACGGCGTCTATGCGTTTGCAGTGATGGCGGTGGCGCTGCTGTTCTATATGAATAAGGCACGGGACGGCCGGAAGACGGGTGGCAACCTGTATTTGAGAAAGACAGGGATGCTTCTGGTCATTATTTTCGGCGCTTATTTTCTGATCAACAGCTCTTTGACCGTGATACTGCACGCGAAGAATGAGGAGAATCAGGAGATCCTGACGGTGCCGATCCAGCAGCTGGCCAGGACCTATAAGTTCAATCCCGAAGTTTTTTCCCCGGAGGACGTCAGGGCGCTGCATGAGGTGCTCCCGGAGGAGGCGCTGGTGCTGTATAATCCGAAGCTGTCGGATCCTGTGAAAGTGCATTTCCAGAACAGCGTCTACGATGCGGATAAGATGCGTTATGCGAAGCTGTGGCTTAAGATCGGCCTGCGAAAGCCCCTGTCCTATGTGAATGCGTGGCTTATGAACTCTTACGGGTTCTGGTATCCGGATACGGTGATCGACGTCTATTCCGGCAATACGGTATTTACGTTTACTTATGGGGACAGTTCCTACTTTGGCTATGAGGTGGAGGAGCCAGGCTATCGGGACAGTAAGATCCCTTGGCTTGACAGAGCCTATAGAAAGCTGTCGCTGGAGATATCTCAGGAGAAGGTGCCGATCTATTCCATGCTGTACTCGCCGGGCGGGCTGTTCTGGTGCATTGCCTTCGTGTTCGCGACCATGCTGTACCGGCGGAAGTATCATATCGTGATGCCTTACCTGATGGTGCTGCTCGTGTGGCTGACGGTGATCCTCGGCCCTACGTACCTGCCCCGATATGTGCTGATCTTCTGGTTCGGGCTGCCGCTGTTCGCGGCGATGCTGCTGGAGGAGTTGTAAGCTGTTCCGTATGCTTCCACAAATGAAGAGGAATTTCGCCAGGCCTAAATGATTCACTGGCTATATCCGGGAAATATGGTGACAAATTGCAGACTGGTTAAAAGTTTGTTTATGGATGCGGAGACGGGGTCTAAAGACAAAGGGGGATACGGAATGGAGTTTACTATTTGGATTGTGTATATGATAATCATGAATGTAGTGCATACTCTTACGGTGGTTATTCCGGTATCAGATCCGATGTGGCAGGTTGGATTAAGTTTATATAGTCAGATAGGCGCTAATATTTTATGTATTTATATTTTTCGAAAGTATCTGTATCATAAAAATGGATTGCGATTGATCAGTAAGAAAGGTTTGAAATGCTGTGTGTGGGCAACGGTGATCGGCATAGGGGTATGTCTTGGGCATAGAATCTTTTTTTTGATTTTCAAAGGTTTTGTCGAACAAAGTTTAAGGGATATTGGAGAGGTAGTTCTAACGAATGGGGAGATGTTTTCAGCCACTGTTCCGGGAATACTGTATGCAGCACTATTGGCTCCGGTTACAGAGGAACTGGTCCTTCGAGGGATTATTTTTCCTGTTGCGAGACAGAAGCGTGGAAATTTGTATGCGATTATTATCTCAAGTATTTTCTTTGCACTCATTCATATGAATGGTATTCAACTCATTACTGGTCTGTTTATGGGAGTAATCATAGGATACGCCATTGTTCTGACAGACAATGTTTATATTGGAATTATCATTCATGCTGTGAACAATTCTTTTTCATTCTTTAACATATATGTTTTGGATAAGGTTTGGGGTATGGATTCTGGCTATGGGTTTATACCGATGCCTGTCGGAATAACACTTTTAATATTTGGTCTGTTGATGCTTCGATGGGAGACTGGAAGAGGAAAGAGGTATAGTTGATGTGATGATTTGAGGCTCTGCTGACAGATTTGTATGTGATACTAAAGCGAAAAGGATTTTTTAGAGCCGTAATGATGGCTGAATATTATAAAAGTCAAATATATAAGATTGATTGTCTGTTCTTGCTTTTATTTTTTGTTTCTTTGATTAGTTCCGAAGTGTGAAAAATTTAGCGGGCAAAATAATATTAGCTATTTTTGAGAAACAAAATGAACTATAGGTATAGTTAGTGTGAACTATTGAAGGTTTATAGATTCTTTAATAAGTTTATAATTGGTTAAAGGGAGGAACGATTATGGATTTTTATACAGAGGCTGGAGGAAGAATTCGCATATTGAGGGAAACGAATCATTATAGCAGGGATCAATTTTCTGAACTGGCAGGAATATCTTCAAAATTTCTTTATGAGATAGAAACTGGAAAGAAAGGTTTTTCTGCTCATACATTATTCAGAATATCGAATGCGTTGGCTGTAGCACCAGATTACATTTTGACAGGGAAAATGGAGTCCATAGGTGTTGATGGAGTGGCCTGTTTGATCGCACGATTAAGGCCAGAGCAAAAAGTGAATGTAGAGAAGCTATTAGAGCTTATCTATGAAATGTGTGCAGTTTAGCTCAGATAAAAAGGATAAATTTTTGTGCGCATAGTGAAGGAATCTTTTTATTATATAGGAATGATGCAGCTGCATCAGATTAAAATTCTTGTGAATAGAAAATAAATTTGAAAGCGGCTGCAAAGGCACGCTTTTATATTGTATATTATCCACAATGTGTTATGATAAAAGTGTAATCAGAAAAGGAAGAAGAGCAGTTGTTTCAAGGACAATACTCTTTTTGAGAGATTTCGTCAGGCGTAGATGATACACTGGCTATATCTGGGAAATATGGTAACAACTTGCAGGCAGGTTAAAAGTTTATTTGTTGATGCAGAGATAAAGCGTTAAAGACAAGGGGGATACGGAATGGAGTTTACTGTTTTGATAGTGTATATGTTTATAGCCAATGTAGCGCATACTCTTTCGGCAGTTATGCCAGTCCCAGATCTGATGTGGCGGCTTGTATTAGGTTTATGTAGTCGGATAGGTGCTAATATTTTATGTATTTATATTTTTCGAAAGTATCTGTATCATAAAAATGGATTGCGATTGATCAGTAAGAAAGGTTTGAAATGCTGTGTGTGGGCAACGGTGATCGGCATAGGGGTATGTCTTGGGCATAGAATCTTTTTTTTGATTTTCAAAGGTTTTGTCGAACAAAGTTTAAGGGATATTGGAGAGGTAGTTCTAACGAATGGGGAGATGTTTTCAGCCACTGTTCCGGGAATACTGTATGCAGCACTATTGGCTCCGGTTACAGAGGAACTGGTCCTTCGAGGGATTATTTTTCCTGTTGCGAGACAGAAGCGTGGAAATTTGTATGCGATTATTATCTCAAGTATTTTCTTTGCACTCATTCATATGAATGGTATTCAACTCATTACTGGTCTGTTTATGGGAGTAATCATAGGATACGCCATTGTTCTGACAGACAATGTTTATATTGGAATTATCATTCATGCTGTGAACAATTCTTTTTCATTCTTTAATGCAAGTGTTTTGAATGATAAGGTTTGGAGTATGTATTCTGGTAATGAGTTTATACAGATGGCTGTTGGAATTATAATCTTGATAATTGGTATTCTAATGCTTCGATGGGAGATGGGCAGAGGGAAAAGGTATGGTTGATGTGATGATCTGACAGAAGTAAAGGGAGATCAGGTCGATAGCAAGCAAGTACCAAAACAGAAAAATAGGAACCAGTGTATTGCCCTCTATTATTAAAAGTATTAAGGACTACGCATTAAGTTTTCCGGTTAGATTGATTACCATAGATGCCAGAAAGGATCTGGTCGGCTGGTATAAGAGAATGGGATTTATTGAGTTTCCATATAATCCGAAATGGCAGGAGGGCTATACGACAAAGATGTACATGGATTGTCTGATTCGCCAGAAAGAACTGGAGGAATATGTCGAGTCACTTTGCTGAGATCTGCTGACAGAGAGGTTGGATGTGAGGAGAGTTTTGGAATAGTGGAAGGGAGGAACATATGAATACTTATTGGACAGAACCAGTTATTTTATCGAGAGAGCAGTTCAGGCAGCTGTCGGATTCTCTTTGCAGACCGGATAAAGAGTATATGGATAGACGTAATGCCTTATTTGCGGCCAATAATTGCAAATATTACAGCTTCATCACCCTATAGCGCATATGATATTTCATTTATGAATTTTAAGGAAGAGGAGTGAGCATGGAGTAGTAGGAAAAGGGACTGTTAAGTCTGGGATTTTTAATCTCGTGTGTAACAGTCCCTTTTATTATATTTATATGAGTAGTTTGCTCGCATTCTGAGTTTTACGCTCAAAAAGTAATGGAGCCTCCAGTAATTTTGATTGTACTATCAGATACATTTGTCAAATAAAATCTATAGAATCCAGTATTAGGTATGGATATCGATGTAGTGTTAGTCTTGTTTGTATCGTTGTAGGTTTGATATTGTTTTCCGTTTGAATCTTTATATCCCATGACGACATGACTAGAAGATTGCAATTTAACAGTAAATGTGACAGTAGAGCCGCCTGCTATGTAAAATGCTGATCCATCCGAATCTGAATAAGTCTTCGTATATCCGTTTCGAAGTTCAGACTGCATATAAGCATTGAGAAATAAAGTTTGCGCAGTCACCACCGTATGATTCGCCCCAATTTGGATAGGCTGAATTATAATTTTGGTAATACTTTTCCGCATATTCGACTGCTTTCGTGACACTATATGATCCGCGATACGCAATATTGATACGGGACTCCGGCATATCCTGCGTGTGCAGAAGGATCTCGTAATCTTCGATATAGGAATCGATATACTGGAGGTTGATATTATCCAGCGTTGTGATCTCGTCATAATGCTGCTTCAGGTAGGTTAGATTAAATTCCCATGCGTCCCGGAAGGTAGGCTCCCCGCTGTGTGAACTGATCAGTTCAACGATGTAGTTTTCCCTCTTCAGCATGTTTTCGTATGCGATATCAACAAAGTCTGCCTGCTCTTCCGCAGATGAAACAGACGGTTCATCGATATATTTCTCCTGATACAATTCCTGTGCTAATGTTTTGATCTCTGACTTGGATAAGGATGCGTTTTGCCTGGCTACGTGCTCTTCGAGTTCAGCCATTAAAGACTCATCTATAAAAACAGGTGCAGTTTCTGTGGCTGATACTGTCATGCCTATTATGATCATACAGGTGAGCAATGCGGCTATTACATTTTTTATTTTATGTTTTAACATAGTAGTCCACCTTAGGATTTCATTTTTTATAGTTACAGGATTGAAAAAGATTGAATGCGTATCGTGTCGGAAGAAGCACCAATAAAATAGAAATAGTATTCTCCCGTTTTTGGAGCTGTAAAGTCAATAGACTGTTGGGTTATGATCTTGTCACTGAAAAGATCTGTATATAAATCGTTCATAACATAGCCGATTACTGCATATTGACCATCTTCCAAAAAATCTTTGATATGAATGTCCAGGCTAATAGTTTCGCCTTGATTCATCTTCCAGCTTTCATGGCCATCTTTTAAGAAGAGAAGTTGTCCGTTCTTGACATCTTGATCAGTTGTGATGCCATCGGTCAGGCGGATGATTTCTTTTGACTTTGCAAAGTCTACAGATTGCGTGGTGCTGTCAATATCTGTTCTCTTGTATTCGTATTCTGATGCGACAGTATGGTAACCGGCGGATACAGGAGAAGCATCCGTACCAAACAGAGTTATAGTACATAAAAAAACAAGGACCGATATTGCTATATTACGAATATTTTTCTTCTTACCCTCCATGATTGACATCACTCTTTCTTCCAAGGGTTTTTTGCTAAAATAATTGGTGGAAGAAAGAACAAAGCCCCTTTTTTCTTCAAATCTGATCAGGGTAGCGGCGTAGTCAATTCTTCCTTTTTCACCGAGAATGCTCACGACAGCTTCGTCGCAGGCTAATTCAATATCACGGTTCGCATAAAAATACATGATCCATACGCATGGATTAAACCAGTGAATACAAACAACAGTAGCAAACAACCATTTCAGCAGAACATCACATCTTTTTATATGGATATATTCATGGGTAAGAATGTAAGAAACGTCTGAAACTTTTTCTTGCCCGAGAGCTTTCGGTAAAAGGATTACCGGGTGGAATAGTCCATAAGTCAACGGCGTGCAGATCTGATCTGACTGACAGATCTTTATTCTGCGTTGGAGTGGATGTTTCGCGCACCACCTTTTTACAAGGATATTGTCTACAGGTAACGCTGTTCTATAAATCTTCAAATGTCTGTGATGCGTAAATAGAAAAAGTAGAAGACAAATGAAAAAACCCAAAAGCCAACATACTAGAGGAAATAGTATACTGCAGACAGATAAACAGGTCGTTTCCGGATTGTAGGACTCATTCCTGTCATGGAATACATTGATTAATGTATAGATGCTCAACCGTGACGGAACGGAAAACGGAAGCAACAGGCGGAGTAGCGCCGTTTCCCAGAGGAGAAGAAACATTCTTTTGGGAAAATGATAAAGGGCAATCCGCCGGATGAACAATACAATAATAATGAAAATACCCGATGTTATGCTCATTTTTAGTATCATGTTAATCATCCTGCTGTTTGAAATGATCGATAAGCTGTTTTAGATGCTGTATTTCATCCATAGACAGTTTTTGGCTGTTTAAGAGAGACGCTACCAACCGGTCTGCACCGCCGTCATACATTTTGTCGATCAATTCTCTGGTCTCAAATTCCTGCACCTGCTCTTTTGTAATAAGAGGTCTGCAGACAAAACCTGGTTCTTTACGATTGACTACTCCTTTATCGATGCATTTCTTGATGACCGTGTAAGTAGTAGTTTTACTCCATCCAATCTGCTCTTTTAGTGTTTCTGCAATGGATCTTGCGGTGGTCTCACCTCCTTTCCATAGGATTTCCATGATTTTAAGTTCAGAATCAAAAAGTTTGATCTCCAAAAATTCACCTCCTATATCATTCTATCACAGTAGAATACTTACTGTTGTAGTTATTCTACCGCAATAGAACAAAGCTGTCAACAAGATTTTCGTTTTTATGAATCAGATTGAAATTTCTTTTTCTGCAGTTTCAAATGTCAAGTCCTGTTCCAGAGACCGCATTTCTTCAAAATAGTCTCCGTCTGTCTCCTTGATCATGCGCCGGATGGCTGTATTGGTAGCCGGAACAGAGGAATATCCCTGACGGACAAATACACCTTCCGGGCGAAGCCCTTTTTTTGCGATATAAGATCAGAAAAATGGTTAGAATAGGGTAACAGTTAAACCGAAGTCTGCTGAACTGTTACAGGGAGGAAGAAATTTAATGTGAATTTTATTGTAAAGATAAGCGTTTTTTTGTATAATTGAAGTGTGACAGGAACAGGATATATCGTATCTTGTGTCACAGATTTTTAGAAATCGAGGTGGTAAAGTGTCAGACGATACAAAACAGACGCAGGAAGTTAAAGCAAAGCGTACCGCAAAAAACAGTGTGTTTTTAGACCTTTTCCAAGATAAAAAGAATTTGTTGAAACTGTATAAGACATTGCACCCAGAGGATACAGACGCAACAGATTGCTTTTGTTGTTGGAGGCGCAATCGAGTTGGACGGTAAATATTTTAATCAGAATACTGCTGTATTTAGCACAGAGTTACCATGAATATTTTGAGAGGACATCTCAGAGTCTATATAAGAGTACAAAGGTCAAAATGCCTAAACCCGAATTGTATATTATCTATACGGGAAATAAAGGTAAAAAACCCGATATAATATCTTTGTCGCAAGAGTTTTTTGACGGAGCAGATATAGATATTGAGGTAAGAGCAAAGGTCATTTATGAGAGCGATACAGAGGACATTATCAATCAATACATCATTTTCTGTAAAGTTTTTGATGAACAGAGGAAGTTGTATGGAATGACAGAACAGACTGTTAAAGAAACAATCCGTATTTGCAAAGATAGGAACATCCTAAGAGAATATTTGATTAGCCGAGAAGTGGAGGTAGTAACGATAATGATGAGTTTATTTGATGATGAGCAGATTATG
>OFFY01002927.1_pt1 | contig 11079 bp, 9 predicted proteins | sample 1521481 | NCBI WGS metagenome assembly OFFY01 (sample SAMEA3504117, study PRJEB24116) | mouse gut metagenome | biome: mouse gut; feature: mouse-associated habitat; material: faeces | place: Denmark | collected 2011
TGATTGTAGAAATAGCCCGTCTGGTAGGTGAACGCCAGTAACACACTCATAATCATAACAGGGCCAACCGGATCGGGAAAATCCGCGTTGGCCCTCGCTTTGGCAAAAAAAATCGGATGCCATATTATATCTGCCGACTCCAGGCAGATATACCGCGACATACCTATCGGCACTGCCGCCCCGACAGCTGAGGATATGCGTCAGGTTCCGCATCATTTTGTAGGCACACTTGATCTCAGCGACTACTATAGCGCAGCAATGTTTGAGGAAGATGTGATGAATCTGTTGCCAAAATTATGGGATCAGTCAGGAGGGTTCGCCATAATGTGCGGAGGTTCAATGATGTATGTGGATGCAATCGCAAAAGGCATCGACAATATGCCGACTGTGAGCGACAGCGTGCGCGCTGAAGCCTACCGGATTTACAACGAAGGCGGCATAGAGGCTGCACGGGCTGAACTTGCACGCTTAGATCCGGTCTACTATGCACAGGTAGATCTCAACAATTACAAACGCATCGTTCATGCCATAGAGATAAGCATGGAAGCAGGTGTTCCTTACTCCACTCTGCGCACAGGGCAAAAGAAATCCCGTCCGTTCGCTATCAAAAAATTTGCCATTGACATGCCCCGTGAAATCCTGTTCGACAGAATAAACCGCAGAACACAGGAAATGATAGCCGCCGGCCTTGCAGACGAAGCCCGCGCAGTAATGCACCTGCGCGATCTAAACTCTCTCAATACTGTAGGCTACAAGGAGATGTTTGAATATCTTGATGGCAGGATGTCGCTCGACGAAGCGACTGAAAAAATAGCCCGTAATACACGCGTGTACGCAAAGAAACAACTAACATGGCTGAAGAAAGATCCTGATACGATATTCCTCAACTGCAAAAGCGATATGATACAATGTATTATGGATAGTATTTAACAACATTTCGACCGTCAGTGCACATTTAATGCCCAACCAGACCCGTAACTTCGCGATACAGATAAAGAAATGTATCAACCTCTCACTCAAAAGTTATGGGTACTATCCACACTTCCGACATTCTTTTCGCGACACTTAGCTGCGGACACAACACAATAAGCCGACGAATACTCACCGGAATAGCCTCAGTTGCGGAAATAGTAAAATTATTACGACCCGACAGCCTCAGCCGGTTCGGACTATACACGCTCGAGATACGCAACTCCACGGCAGGCTGGAGTCACCGCAAGCAACTGACTTTCGGCTTGTGACAGTCAGCGCGGACGCCTAAGCACCCACGGAAAAGGCGATTTTATATATATCGTGCCATCAGCCTTAACGGAATCCAATGCACGGCTTGCCTCTGCGGGATCGTCGGACGACTGCGCAACCACAAAATATTCTTCGCCGGACTGGACGACAAAAGCACCGGGCCACTTCCCTGAATCGACAAGTCTTTCACGCATCGAACGCGCATTGAACAATTGAGAGAACCCGGCTACCACTACACTATATTTCTTTATGCTCTCGCGCGTACCTCCTCCACCTTCTACAGCTTTGACAAAACGGCTCACCACAGGCAGAGATATACTGTCATTGACACGCATCTGGCGTGGTCCGCGTTCGCTCTCTATAGCAGCCACTGTAGCAGAATCAATACCTTCGTTCTGGCGGGCCATCGTGCGCTCATACGCAGCCCTGTAGTTGGCCTCCGTGGTCCGGCATGACGTCAGAGAAAATGCAACGCCTGCAACAACTGCGGCAATCATAGTTTTTTTCATAAGACACAGTATTTATTTAATAACATCCCGCTGACGGGCGAGTTCAATGACTTCAAGATCACGTATGTCCTGACCATCGATCACAAAACGCATAAGTGTGCGCACCTTCTGCCAACCTGCATATCCGGCAGCCCCGGGATTGAGATGCAGCAGTCCGAGCTGCTTGTCGTACATCACCCTGAGTATATGGCTATGACCGGCGACCATCAGTTTGATGCCATCTCGGCGCAACAGCTCGGCCATACCGCGTGAATATCTACCCGGATAGCCCCCTATATGCGTCATCAGGACGTCCACATCCTCAACCTTGAATTCGAGGAGTTCCGGACATCTTCGGCACACCTCGCCATGATCAATATTGCCACTTACAGCACGCACGACCGGCGCTATGGATTCGAGCCTGCGTATGACGTCTATACAGCCTACATCACCGGCATGCCATATCTCGTCGCATCCACCAAGGTGAAGCTGAAAACGATCGTCCCAGCATGAATGTGTGTCCGACAGAAGACCTATCCTTTTCATAACCGCGAAATCAATAAATTATAGTCCTTAAAAAACGCGACTCCGCAAGAGGCGGATAACCTCGGTGCGGAGCCGCTTATTATTCGAACGGACGTTTTTACTCAAACTCGATAAGAACCTGGTCTGTGGATACAACGTCGCCCGGCTCAATGAACACGCGCTTGACTACGCCATCCATCTCAGACATTACATCGTTCTCCATCTTCATGGCTTCGTATACGAAAAGCAGTTCGCCCTTCTTCACAGTCTGACCGGGCTTCACATCCACGGAGATGATCTTGCCTCCCATAGGAGCTTTGAATGTTGGACCGGTGATGGGTTCCATAGCGGCCTTGGGTTCTTCCTTCTTAGGTTCTTCCTTAGGCGCAGCAGCGGCAACTTCCTCACTCCTGCGACGACGCAGGAAGGGATTGGCTACATTAGGCAGAAGTTCCAGAAGCAGGTACTCCTCATTGTTTGACGCAAGTTTCACACCTCCGAGTTCGGGCAACTCGGGATTTTCCGGCTTGCGGTATGATGATGTGTCGTAAGGCTTTTCAATAGGACTGCCGGTAAGCTGCTCGCGGAAAGCAGGATCTACAGGCACAGGTGTATGTCCGTACTCACCCTTCACAAGCGAAATGAACTGGTTGGAGGGGTTGGAATAGTCTGGATTTCCTTTCTTGCGGTCAAGAGCAAGCGATACGGCCTGCGAACCCACAATCTGACTTGTAGGTGTAACCAAAGGTACAAGACCTGCATCACGGCGAACCTTAGGAATAAGCGCCATAGCATCTTCGAGAAGATCGGATGCACCAAGTGCCTTGAGCTGTGCGACCATATTGGAATACATGCCACCGGGAACTTCAGCATTCTTAACCGTAAGGTTAGGTTTGGGGAAGCCGAAATAGTCCTCGATTCCATGACATGCTGCAAGCAGACCTTCTTCGTCGCCGGCCTCAGCACATGCGATTGCACGATCGAACAGAGCATCGATCTCTGCAGGCAGTTTGTCGGCAAGCGGATCGAACGCCTTGGGGAAATGATCTTTGTGAAGATCGAAATCGCTCAGGCTCTCACGAGCGGCTTTAAGCTTGTTGCGGATCTCACCGACAACCTCCATATTAGCCTCAAGCTCTACTCCCATCTTCTTACAGAAGATATATACAAGCTCGATGGCAGGAGCGGCCGAGCCCTCAGCAAACCACCATATATTAGTATCAAGAATATCCACACCATTGAGAATTGCCATCACGGAAGATGCAAGACCATATCCGGGAGTACAGTGAGTATGGAAGTCAACAGGCACTTTCAGTTCGGATTTCAGACGTGAGATAATCGAAGCTGCTCGAAGCGGATTCACCAGACCGGCCATATCCTTGAGTGTGATGATCTTCGCGCCAAGAGCCTCCATTTCCTTGGCTTTCTCTACAAAGTATTCGTCGGTGAAAATCTTCTCAACTTCCACAACTTCGTCTTTCTTGCCGAACAGGCGGGCAAAGAACGACTTCTTGACAGGAGTACCAACTGGTTCATCCTTAGGATCCACGGTGTAGCATACAGCACCGTCGGCGATACCACCGAGTTTATTGATCAGGCGTATGCTCTCCTTCACATTGTCTATATCGTTGAGCGCATCGAAGATTCGCATCACGTTCAAGCCATTGGCAATAGCTTCCTTATAGAAACCCTCGAGTACCGAATCGGGATAAGGAACATAACCGAACAGGTTGCGGCCGCGCGACAAAGCCGACAGAAGCGACTTGCCCTTCATGGCCTTGGAGGCTATGCGCAGACGCTCCCACGGAGATTCGTCAAGGTAACGCATCACTGAGTCAGGGACTGCACCGCCCCACACTTCCATAATATAAAAACCTGCATTCTGATACAGAGGCAGGAGTTTGTCGATTTCTTCCTGTTTCAGACGGGTAGCGAAAAGAGACTGCTGTCCGTCGCGAAGCGTGAGATCACGAATTTGAAGTTTCTTTGTTTTCATAATGAAAGCAGTTGTTTACTGATAAGTGAATTATCTGTAGGTGAAATTATGAGACAAAGTTACGACTATATTCTATATTACGGAAAAAAATCCGTTATTTTTTCACATTTGATGGACAAAGTATCTGTGCGCCGGACATCTATCAGACTGTCCGCATCAAAAGAGCCACGGCAAAATCAAGCATTGTATCGCGTCCCTGAAGTGCAAGTTGCGGATCGAGGTCTACATGGCATCCCTCAGTCGGATCAATACCGAATTCAGTAGTGCGTCCCTCGCTGTCGAGTATCGAACATGCCGAAAAACGCACTCCCCAACCACACGGTATTTCAGAAGAATACGGCATGCCGCTTCCGCCACCGGTGCGGTCTCCCACGATGTATATGCCCGGCAACATTTTCATAATACTCACAAAATTATTAGCGGCAGAGAATGTGCTGCGGTTGGTGAGTACTACAACGGGCTTCATCCATGTGATGTGCGGTTCGGAGACAGGATCATAGTAGTAAGCGAAAGGATCGGAGAAATCGTCATGCCCCGGTCCTGTCTTGTGGCATAGATAACCTGCGAGCGTACGGTTGCGCAGAAAGTGCATCACAAGAGTCTCCACATTGTCAAGTCCGCCACCTCCGTTGTCGCGTATGTCTATTATCAATCCCGAAGCTGTGATCAGACTGCTTAGCATGGCGTCGATATTGCCATGACCAAGTCCGGAATTGAAAGATGGATAGCGTATATAGCCTACATTATCCTGAAGCATGGCATAGGTGACGCTGCCTATATGGTTCTCACTGAAATTCAAATAATACTGCTCCACTAAGCGCTCATCGTAGTTCTGTGGATAATCACTCCACCACTTTGTATAGTATGAGGTATTGAATCCTGACGTAAGATTAGTGTGACCGTCGCGCAGTTCGGCGAGCATCTCAGAACATATGGTGAACAGCTCGCGCGCCGACATTTCATCGTGTATTCTCGGTCTGTAACGGCTGTATACCTCCTGCCAGTCCACATCCTTTTCCTTGAAGAAACAGTAATGTTCGTCGACTATAGTCCACAGAGCCTCGAAATTGCCCACCGGATCATTGTCCCATGAATCAATATGATGGCACGATGCAAGCGACATGATGGCTGCGAGGCTTATTATTATATTTTTCTTCAGATCCATAACAATTCGAATTCGTTCAGAACGCACTTATAATCTTTGTGTCGGCTGACAACCTGCGGCCGGGATACATGGAGATCCATTCGCCTCCTATACCGAATACAAATGCATGCCGCACTATACGGGTATTGATATGACTGACTTTTGTAGACAAGAGATCACACCTGTAGCCAAAGGTGAGCACAGTTCCGCCAAACCTTATATCCGCCATCAAATCGTTGTTCCATCTGAAATAATTCCCCCACCACGCCACATGCGACAGTCCTGAATGGTTGCCCATCCATATCTCGTAATACAATTCGCCATAGTCAGGAGAAAAAAAAGCGCCGGCAAGCGGCAGCGATGTAGTGTAGCGCAGCCCCATTGTCTTACCCCAAAGGGTGAACTTACGGGCCACGTAAGCTGAGGCGTCAACCGTAGCCGATGCCTTTGCTGAGGCTGGATTATTACCGTTGCGCGAGGTATATAGACAGCCGACATCAATCCGGGCACGAGGTCCTGCGCCGACGGTTATCCCTCCAAGCGAATGAAGCGTCCACCTCCTGTACATTCCCCACGAGAAAGCAAGACCGAGATTCCACATTGTTGCATTTCCGGTCAGATTTTCATCACGGTCCACATTTACATTGAGCCGTAGATTCATAAGCCAATCTTCAGGACTGCGCTTGAAAGCCTGCCAACGGTCGTAGCCAAAACCTACACTCCATCCGCTGTATCTGAGAGGAGTAAGATACGTATCCACAATCGACGAACTTCCCGCGTCAAGAGTATAATACGCCGTCACCGGCCTATAGGGCTGCACATCAGCCGAATCAGTTTCGGCTGCCACAGTTGCATTCAGCGACATCGCCAATACAAGCGATAATAATATCCTGAGTATCTTCATGAATCGTGGTGTATCAGAAAAGCCGCTGTTGGCCGGTGAGTTCATCGCGGATCTCATCGTCGGAGACATCCGGACCTATATTTTCAGATTCTTCCAAGTTCTCATCCACTTCTTCCGATTGTGGTTCAGGCAGAGAATCCATCGAAGGTTCAGGCTCGATCTCGACCACTGCGCCGATCTCAAACATTGTGAGTCGTTTACCCTTTGCCTTGCTTGACTTGACACCGATAAATTCAGCAGCATTGACTTCAAGAGGCTCACGGAACGAATCCACACCGCCGAATTCAATTCTGAACCGAGCACCACTTTTGTCAGACAAGGCTATAAGCTCTGTTTCTGGATTCTCGCCGATGAAACGCTGACGCTTCGCCACAGGATCAAGCTGGAAACGCTTTATATATGGATAACCCTGATCTGCATCGTGCAGGATAGCAGTCCAGACTTTGTCAGCCTCGAACTTCTCAATTCTCAGTATATTATCTTCATAATGATTTGTGGACTCAAATCCGCTCGTATAATATGATCCGTCGGCAAGTACCACGAGGACACGATCGTCCGGCGAGAATTCGCCCAACAACTGTCCGCGTCCATCATAATTGAGCCTCAGCACATCAGCATCGAACCACACGTTCAGTCCGCCAAGAGTCGATCTTCCGGCTTCTTTGAGTGAGAAACGGTGTACTGGATTCTTAGTCACCAGATTGCCAAGCGAAGCACGACCCTTTATAGCCAGTTTGCTGAAGTCCACATCGAGTTGGAGTTTCTTTAGTCTCGCATCAGGCTTCAGTATCACTTTCACGACCTCGGCTTCACCGTTGGGATTGGCTGTAAAGTAGCAAACCCGTGTGCCTGGAGCTCCTGGTGTCAGGTTATATTCCTTGTCGCGCGTCACACCGGTGACACTGAAACGCTTCATATAGTATGGACCGTTCTTGCCATTCTGATAGATGGCATTATAGATAGTGCGTGTATCGTTGCGCTTGAATACTGCCACATGTATCACATTTTTGCCTACCGACAGTTTGTCTGCAACCTTGACCACCTTATATCGTCCGTCTTTGTAGAATATGATAATATCGTCGATAGCAGAGCAGTTGCACACAAACTCGTCTTTCTTCAGCATTGTGCCTATAAATCCTTCCTCCCGGTTTATGTAGAGCTTCTCATTAGCCTCCGCAACCGATGCTGCCTGAATGTTGTCGAAACTGCGCACCTGCGTGCGGCGGGGAAATCCCGCACCGTATTTTTCTTTAAGATGCTCATACCACCGGATCGTGTAGTCCACGATGTGATCTATATCACGGGAGTATTCCGCAATCTTTTCGTTGAAAGACGCGATCTGCAGATCAGCCTCATCGGCGTTGAAACGCAATATGCGTTTCATCCTGATCTCGAAAAGCCGCAGAATATCGTCACGGGTCACATCGCGCACAAGATTTTTAGCATATTTGAGTATCTTCGCAGTGACATGCTCAATAGCAGCTTCCATATCCGGCGCCTGCTCATACTCCTTATCCTTATATATACGCTTCTCGATGAAAATCTTTTCGAGTGAGGCGAAATGCAGTTTCTCGCGCACCTCGCCACGCAATATCTCAAGTTCGCGACGTAGTATGTCGGTAGTACGGCTAACACTGTGGCGTAGCAGATCACTCACACCCGCAAAAACAGGTTTTTCCTCGGATATGACACAACAGTTCGGCGAGATGCTGATTTCACAATCCGTAAATGCATACAAAGCGTCTATTGTTTTGTCGGAAGAAGTACCCGGCTGAAGATGCACAAGAATCTGAGCAGTCTCCGAGGTCATGTTCTCAACCTTGCGTATCTTTATCTTGCCCTTCTCATATGCTTCTATGATCGAATCAATAAGAGTCTCGGTTGTCTTTCCAAAGGGTATTTCAGAAATAACAAGGGTCTTGTTATCGATCTTGTCGATCTTGGCCCTCACTTTCACTCTGCCTCCACGCTGACCGTCGTTGTATCTCGCCACATCGATGAATCCTCCTGTGGGGAAATCCGGGTAAAGTTCGAAACTCTCGCCACGCAGACAAGCCACGGCTGCATCAAGAATCTCATTCACATTGTGCGGCAGAATCTTTGAAGACAAGCCGACGGCGATACCTTCAGCACCTTGCGCTAAAAGCAGAGGAAACTTTACCGGCAGAGTCACAGGCTCGCGCTTGCGTCCATCATAGCTGACAGTCCAGTCTGTAACTTTCGCATTGTACAGAGTCTCGAGAGCGAATGTCGACAGTCGCGCCTCGATATAACGTCCTGCCGCCGCTGGAGCGCCTGTAAGGATATTTCCCCAGTTTCCCTGCATGTCGATAAGCAGTTCTTTCTGCCCGAGCTGCACGAGAGCATCCTTGATTGAAGCATCGCCGTGAGGATGATATTGCATCGTGTTTCCGACGATATTCGCCACTTTGTTGAACCTGCCGTCGTCAAGAGTCTCCATTGAATGCAGTATACGGCGCTGCACAGGCTTTAGACCATCATCTATATGCGGGACGGCACGCTCAAGAATCACATAACTGGCATATTCAAGATACCACCGGCGATACATTCCTCGCAGATGATGCGTTATTGAATCGCCGTCGGGATTGAAATGCGGACCTTCGGCGGAGGCCGGCTCCATCAGGGAGTCGGAATTCGCGGTATCACCAGAGATCTCGTCAGGTGTGTCGTTGTAGTCGTCGGGAAATATATCGTCGCTCATAAATACAAGTGAACTATGTGGCAGGGATGTGTTATTTCCCACAAAGTTAGCAAAAATTTAAACGAAAGCCCACTATAACCGCATTAAAAAAGCAGTTTGCCACAAGCAAATTCCACACCCTCAGCTTCGGAAGCATCAGATAGGTATATTGCCTGAGGTCTTTATTCCTTCCATCACAAACTGCGATTCTATGGATGCGATGTTGTCAATCGTGGCAAGGGTATCTATCACAAATTCCTGATAGCGTTTCATAGAAGGAGCATATATTTTGAGCAGGAAATCAAAACGGCCGCCCACATTATAACATTCGGCCACACCCTCGGTACTGCGTATGCGGTCAATGACACGCTCGCGGTTCATGGTCTGAAGCTTCACATTGCAGAAGACCATGAACCCAAGATCCAGCTTCTCGGGATTCAATACAGCGCTATAACGCGATATGTAACCCTCGCGTTCAAGACGCCGCAGACGTTCAAACACCGGTGTGGTCGAAAGATTGACTTTGGCGGCCAACTCCTTTGTAGTGAGACGGCAATTTTTCTGCATAGCACGAAGTATAGCCAGATCTGTCTTGTCCAATGTGTTCATAACAATAAAAATATTCTTAAAAGTGCTCGGTTTACTACTATATACAGAATCAAATTCTACAAACATTCGCTAAATTATAAAATATTTCCATAATAAACAGTTTTCTTGCAAGAAAAATTCTGTAACTTTATCTTTGTGAACCGAATTACTTCTACACTTGTATGAGACCTGATAAGAAATACCGTTTCGAGACACTGCAGCTTCATGTAGGACAGGAATCAGCAGATCCGGCAACCGACGCACGTGCCGTGCCGATCTATCAGACAACCTCCTATGTGTTCGGCAGTTGCCGGCAGGCAGCCGACCGCTTCGACCTGAAAGAACCGGGAAATATATACGGACGTCTGTCCAATCCCACGCAGGACGTACTTGAGCGCCGTATAGCGGCACTCGAGGGCGGCAAAGCCGCACTTGCAGTGGCATCAGGTGCAGCGGCAGTAACATATGCCGTCATGAACATAGCAAGAGCAGGCGACCACATCGTAGCAGCCAACAATATATATGGAGGTAGCTACAACCTGCTGGACAATACACTGCCGGCATATGGAATTACTGCTACATTCGTCGATCCTGCGGACATCGCCAACTTTGAGTCAGCCATACAGCCATCGACAAAAGCTGTTTTCGTAGAGACATTAGGTAATCCCAACAGCAACGTCACAGACATACGCGCCATAGCCGACATGGCTCACCGTCATGGTCTTCCACTGATAATCGACAATACTTTCGGGACACCATATCTTGTAAGACCAATCGAACTTGGAGCAGACATCGTTGTCCACTCAGCCACAAAATTCATCGGCGGCCACGGATCGTCGCTCGGCGGGATAATAGTCGATTCCGGCAATTTCGACTGGGCTGCAGCCGGGAAATTCCCTACTCTTTGCGATCCGGATCCATCATATCACGGAACACGATTCATAGACGTAGATCCGCAGACTCCTTTCGTGACGAGAATACGCACGGTGTTGCTACGTGATACCGGAGCAGCTATCTCGCCGCTCAACGCATGGCTTCTGCTTCAAAGCCTTGAGACTCTTTCGCTCAGGGTAGAGCGGCACGTACAGAATGCCATAGAGATAGCAAAACATCTCAACGGACACCCCAAGATAAAGAAAGTGAATCATCCCTCACTGCCCGATCATCCCGACCACGCGCTCTACAACAGTCTGTTTCCCCGCGGAGCCGGATCTATATTTACCATAGAGATAGATGGCGACATAGAGGCCGCCCACAGATTCATAGATAGTCTGGAGATATTCTCGCTGCTGGCCAATGTGGCAGATGTGAAATCGCTGGTAATTCATCCGGCCACAACCACACACTCGCAACTGACTCCGCAGCAGCAGGCCGAGCAAAGCATTTTCCCCGGCACGGTGAGGCTTTCAATAGGCATCGAACACATCGACGATCTGATAGCCGATCTCGACCAAGCTCTTGATAAAGTTTAACTGTATTATATTGTAAAAG
>OFFY01002939.1_pt1 | contig 11049 bp, 19 predicted proteins | sample 1521481 | NCBI WGS metagenome assembly OFFY01 (sample SAMEA3504117, study PRJEB24116) | mouse gut metagenome | biome: mouse gut; feature: mouse-associated habitat; material: faeces | place: Denmark | collected 2011
GCGCCCGACGCGATTTTTGAAATTTTGGCCTCTTTCCAATTCTCTCTATCGAAAAACGATATTTTACAACGGCCCCGGTTATAGGACCGGGGCCGCCATCTTTGAGGCCGGGGCGCTTTATGCTATAATCGGCCCAGCAGCGCCAAGAAAAAGAGGTGAAACTATGTCGGTCCTAAAGCAAAAGCGGACCACCAGCAAAGCCGAGTTTATCAACACGGCGGCGCAAATTTATGTGGAAACGCTCAATTTTCTATCCCGGCTTTCGGCCCGGTATTCCCGCCTGGTGGCGGAGCAGGTTGCCAACCTGGCCGGGGAAGTGCTGGACCACGCCGAAAAAGCCAACAGCATCTTCCCCTCTGACGCCCAGCGGATTGAGCTTCGCAAGGCCCATCTGCTGGAGGCCAGGGCGTCCCTGATGGCCCTGGATGTGCGTCTGACCCTCTGCTATGAGGTGATGAATACAAACCCGGAGGGATGCTTTACCACCTCCACCGGCAAGACCGTGGACGCCAGCAAGGCGACAGAGAAGCTGGACAAAATGGCCCAGAGCCTGGGGGAACTTATCGACAAGGAAAACGAGCTTCTCAAAGGCGCTGTAAAATCGTTAGGCCAACGGCAAAGACCCTAACCCGATATTGGGTGTGTATCTGACAATCGACCACTGGCGGTGTGGGCGTGGCTGCGGTCCCCCTACTACAACAACAATAACAATTTCTGCGAAATCAACACCAGCGGCAACTACAACAACAACAATGCCTCGTGGTCGGCGGCGGTGGCCCCCGGATTTTGCTTTATGCGAGGTCAAATGGAGTAGCAGGGCCGGTTTTATCCGGCCCAGGTGAAAGACGACCGAAGCAAAAGGAGATACACTTCCCTGGGTGAAAATCCCTAAAACTGCCCCTTGATGTTCCCGCACGGACGCTTCTTGCATGGCGGGGGATCGTGCCTCACCCCGTTTCATGTGCTGGAACAAAGCAGATTAGACGGCACCCTACAATTCATCTGTACGAGGTTGGCGAACACTCTATGAACAGTCAAGAACGCCGAGAGGCAAGGTATCAGCGCCGCCGAGCAAGGCGGCAAGAAAAGAGGGAGGCCCGCTGCGCCGCCCTCGGTCCCATCGATAAAGTGTTTTCATTCCGCAAAATGTTCTATTACGGCAAAAAATGCTGTAACGGGGTGCGGTGGAAACAGTCGGTGCAGAATTTCGAGACCCACCTGTTCTCCGGGACGGCCCGACGGCGGCGGGAGCTGTTGGACGGGAAATGGGCACCCAAAACAGGGTCGCACTTTATTTTGCGTGAGCGGGGCAAAGTGCGTCCTATTGATGCGCCCAAAATCGCGGACCGGCAAATCGAAAAGGTACACAGCAACGAGGTCCTTGTCCCCCTCTATACTCCCAGCATGATCCACGACAATGGTGCCAGCCGGAAGGGGATGGGGCTGCACTATACCTTCATGCGGCTAAAGGATCAGCTGCACTGGCACTTCCGGCACCATGGCCGGGAGGGAGCCGTGGCGCTGCTGGACCTGAAGCATTTCTTCCCCAGCGCCCCGCATCAGACCATATACCAGCGCCACCAGCAAATAATCCTAAACCCGGACCTGCGCCGGGTGGCCGATACCATCATCCAGCACTCTCCCTGCCCGACGCCGGGCCGGGGGTTGCCGCTGGGAGTAGAACCCTCCCAGCAGGAAATGGTGGCCCTGCCAAGCCCAGTGGATAACTGGGTGAAGTGCCAGGCGGGCGTCCATTGCGCCGGGCACTACATGGACGACTATTACATCATCATGCCGGACGTGGAGCAGCTGAAGAACGTGGTCCGGGAAATGGTCCGGCGCTTTGAAGCTATGGGCATTCGTGTCAACAAGCGGAAGTGCCAGATCATACCCCTGACCAAACCCTTCCGTTTCTGCAAGGCCCGGTTCACCCTCGGCCCCACCGGGAAGGTGACTGTCAACGGGAGCCGGGACGGGATCAAGCGGGCCAGGCGCAAGCTGAAGCTGTTCTATCGGGAGTTCAAAGCAGGCAAGCGGAACTTCGAGGACGTCGAGCAGTACATGGAGTGCCAGGGCGCATACTACCGCAATTTCAACGACCACGGGCGGCTTCTCCGCCTGCGGCGGATCTATCACGCCATCTTTTTTGGAGGTGCCCAATGTTCAAAATCACAAAAAACGGGGAAAGCCTCGGCATGACCGAGGCCCCCAACTATATCAAGCTGACCGAGAACGGCAGCTATAACCTGTGCCCGGAGCCGGAGGCTTCGGGCATCGCTTTTGCCGGGAAGGTGTACCATCTGCTGGGCCGGGAGGCCATGGAAGGCGTGGACACCGTCATGCTGGAGGAGGTTGACGCTGGCGGCGAGATCGGCAAGGCCAACGAGGCGGGCAGCATCATGTTCGTCACTATGGCGGAGGGCGGTCAGATCGACGCCGCCACGGCTGCGGAACACGCCGAGCTGTTCGCCCCCTGGGCCTACCCCATCAACTACAAGGTCGGCAATATCCGCCGGTATGGCGGGGCGCTCTTCAAATGCGTCCAGGACCACACCTCCCAGGCCGACTGGAGCCCGGACACCGCCTCCAGCCTGTGGGCTATCACGGCGGACCCGGCGGAGGAGTGGCCCGCCTGGAGCCAGCCCATCGGGGCGCATGACGCCTACAGCGCCGGGGCCAAGGTGAGCCACCAGGAGAAGCACTGGATCAGCGACCAGGACGGGAACGTCTGGGAGCCGGGGACGTTCGGCTGGACCGAAGCCGTGGAGGAATAAGCCGTGGAACATATCCGCTATATCGCCCGGCAGCGGGCCAGGTTTAAGGGTCTCTCCGGCCCGGTCAATATCCCATGGGGAGCTGCTCTCGAAAACGAGGGCGGCTTCCTTATGTGGCGGGGGGAGCAGCTTTGTGTTGCCACCAGCCAGAACGCTTTCGACTTCTTCTCCCATGACGACGACGGCCAGGGCCGGGAGCGGGGGGCGCTGGTGACCGCCATCCTGGCCCGCCTCCAGCCCCAGGCCCCAGGGGACGACTGCCAGGCCCGCTGGGATAAGGTGTGGGGTGACGCCATGTGCCAGCGGTACAGGCGGCCCGAACACGAGGACCATTGGATATGGTCCTATGACTTCTACAACGCCCCGACGGTGGACCTCTGGCATATTGCCAGGCTGGTCGGGGCCAAGCCCAAGTACAAGTAAACGCGAGGCAAGGCGAGGTGCGGAAGCGCACCCCGCCTTTTTATATGCTGGCGGCCTCAAATTCACGGGAAGGGGGTGAAGGGCATGGAGGGCATTGTCGTGGCGCTGATTGGCCTTGTCGGGTCTGCCGTCGGTTCCCTGGTCGGTATTCTGACCTCCTCCAAGCTGACCAACTATCGGCTGGAGCAGCTGGAGAAGCGGGTGCAGGCCCACAACAACCTGATCGAGCGGACCTACAAGCTGGAGGAGCGGACCGAGCTGCAAGAGGAAAAAATCAAGGTGGCAAACCACCGCATCGAGGACCTGGAAAACGAGGTCCGGCAGAATTAAGGAGGATTTTTTATGGAGTTCATTTTTGACAACTGGTACATCATTCTGGCCCTCGTCGCCATCCTGGCGGCGGTGGGCATCGCCGTGTACCGCTACTTCAACCTGCCCAGCGAGGCCCAGCTTGCCAAGGTCCGGGAGTGGCTGCTGTGGGCCGTCACCGAGGCGGAGAAGGAGCTGGGCGGGGGAACGGGCAAGTTGAAGCTCCGCCAGGTCTATGATCTTTTCGTGACCCGCTTCCCCTGGCTGGCCCGGATCGTCCCCTTCGACCTGTTTTCTTCCCTGGTGGACGACGCCCTGGAGGACATGAGGGAAATGCTGAAAACGAACCAGGCCGTCCAGGCCCACGTCAACGGAGAGGGTGTCTGTAATGAATAAGAAGCCTGTCAGCTACCTCCAGACGGACCCCCGGTGGAAGAACAAGCCGTACAGGGTGCCCGGCGAAACGGCCACCATTGGCGACTCCGGGTGTGGACCCACGGCGGCGGCCATGCTGATCGAAACCCTGACCGGCAAGACCTACACCCCGGAGGACGCCTGCGCCTGGTCCGTCGCCCATGGGTATAAGGCCCTCAAGGCCGGCACCTATTACGCCTACTTCGCCCCCCAGTTCGCGGAGTTCGGTATCAAGTGCTGGCAGCTATCCTGGACCAACGGCTACCACAACCCCAAGGCCAAGGTCCACGACCAGGCCCTGGAGTATCTGAAGCAGGGATACTACCTGATCGCCCTGATGAAGAAAGGCACCTGGACTGGCGGCGGCCACTTCGTGGTGGTTTGGTGGGCGGATAATAAAATCCGCATCAATGACCCGGCCAGCACCAGGGACAAGCGCCTGAACGGGGACCCGGCAACCTTCCGCAACGAGGCCGCCTACTATTGGGTGGTGGACGCCAGGGCCTACAACAACGGCGGCGGGGCCTCTCCCGCAGTGCCGGAGTACAGCACTTATACCGTGAAGGCCGGGGACAGCCTGTCGGCCATTGGTGCCAAGACGGGGGTGGACTGGAAAACCATCGCCGCCCTGAACGGTATCAGCAGCCCTTACACCATCCACCCCGGCCAGGTGCTGAAGCTGGCCGAGAAGCCCAAGGAGGACGATGACATGGACCAGGATAAGTTCAATAAGATGTTTGAAACGGCGATGCAGCAGTATCGCCAGAACCTGCGGGATAACGACTGCGGCGAGTGGAGCCGGGCGGCCCGGCAGTTCGCCGTGGACCAGGGCATTTTCGCCGGGAGCGGCACCACGGCCTCGGATGGCCAGCCCAACATGATGTGGGAGGACCTTCTGACCCGTGAGCAGTGCGCCCAGGTGCTTTACCGCTTCGCTCAGAAGTTCAACCTGGTATGACCGTCACCATAGGCGGTAAGAGGTCCCGGAGCCGCAAGAAAACCAAGCGGACCGACTACTCCAAGCAGATGATCACCGATATCCGGGCGCTGCTTTGGGTGGTGACGGTGGGTGGGCTGCTGCTGGCCGCCTACTGCATCCGCACAGGTTACACCGGGGCGCTGCCCTGGCTGACCGCCATGGTGGGACTGCCCTGGACCGCTCACGGTGTGGTCTGCTCCAACTATCTCAGCATGGCCAAGTCTGACCACAGGCGGGGCGGAATCACCTTTGAGAGCGCAAAGGCAAAGGACTTCACCCAAGTGGCCGAGGAGGGCGAAAACAGCCCCCCAATTTAACAACATAGGGGTGCGGACAAGCCGCACCCCTCCTGTGATTTATCCGAGGATAATGCCCCTTTAATCATTATCAGGAGGGATAGATCACATGGAAAGCTGTATTGGATGGATTGGCGGCAAACGGCTGCTGCGGAAAGCCATCCTGGAGCGGTTCCCCACCGATGAAGTGGGGCGTTATATCGAGGTGTTTGGCGGGGCTGGATGGGTACTTTTCGCAAAGGAGAAAAAATCCGGCCAGTTGGAAGTTTATAATGACATCAACGGGGGCCTGGTAAACCTGTTCCGCTGTGTGAAATATCACTGCGGCGAGGTACAGAAGGAACTGGACTGGCTGCTGACTTCCAGGGAGCAGTTCTTTGACTGCCTGGCACAGCTGGATACTCGCGGCCTGACCGACATTCAGAGGGCGGCGCGGTTCTTCTATACGGTTAAAATCAGCTTCGGTTGTGACCAGCGCACCTACGCCACCAGTTCAAAAACGATTGACACCGCATCAGCGTATCTGGAAAAGATTAAGGAGCGCCTGCGGGGAGTCAACATCGAACACAAGGACTTTGCTGACCTGATCCGTGTGTATGACCGCAAAAACGCGCTGTTCTACCTCGACCCGCCCTATGTTGGCACGGAGGGGTATTACGACAGCCCCTTTAAGATGGAGGACCACCAGCGTTTAAAGACCGTTCTGGAGGGCATCAAGGGCCGTTTCATTTTGTCCTATAACGACTGCCCGATGATCCGGGAATTGTATTCCGAGTATCGCATTGATGGTGTGAGCAGAAAAACCACGCTGGCAGGCAACGGAGACAACAACCAGCTTTTTGCCGAGGTTATCATCCGCAATTTCTAACCGTTTTCGTTGCGTTCTCACAAAATAATCACAGATATACACCTTGCTGGTAGAATGTCCCTAAAGGGGCATTTGTGATGATTAAAAACCATCTATCGCGCATCCTCGGAGAACGCAGGATGAAGCAAGCGGACCTTGCCAGGATTACGGGCATCAGGCCGACCACAATCAGCGAACTGTACAACGAAGTCGCTGAACGTGTCAGCCTCGATCACCTGGATAAGATTTGCGAAGCCTTAAACTGCACCCTGAACGAACTGCTGGAATACATACCAAACCAGCATCGCCGTACAGGGAAAGACCTGATCCTGGAGGAGCATGGAAACCGCAAGAAAAAACCACGCTAATCTGGGCAAAAGAAAAGGCGTTTAAGAGGTCTTAAAAGGACCGCTTAAACGCTTTTTCTTTTTTGCAGATTATGTGCAAGGTTTTCGCAGCTTGTGCGCAAAGCTACACCGGCATGGGTAGTAAATCCATATTTTACGAACTATGGAGGAATTACTTATGCGAGCATACCACAAAGCTGTAGCGGCCTATCTTGGCAAACGGATGAAAGAGAAACGAGATAATTTGGGGTATACCCAAGAGAAGATGGCGGAGATATTAGAGGTAACTGCCCGTATGTATGGGAACTATGAGCGCGGTAAGTCTGCGTGTTACGTCGATGTTTTTTTCGTATTTGCGGCGATGCTTTCCACAGAGGAATGGCTTGCGCTCCACGACAGGATTCGTGAAGGCTTCAAGTGCCAGGAAGAAGAGGGGGCAGGGGCACTGGAAGGAAGAGACCGCCAAGACCCAGCAAAATTGTAACCTATATTTAGTATAATTATAATATAGGGTTTCTTGTTTGTCAAGAAAAGATGCTGGACATGACAGTGTGGAGGCAGGCATTATTATTAGGTTACACAAGGCCACAAGGCCATGTGTGGCCTAATTTTTTTATCGTTTGGGGGTGAGGACGTGGCCGATTATGCTTTCAGAACCCTGGAGGACCGCCAGAAAATTGAAAAACTGTGGGAGGATGGGCGGACGCCTAAAGAAATTTCCGAAACCACGGGCGTGTCTGTCCATGTGGTTTACAAGGAAATGACCAGGGGGCAGGACGGGACCCGCCTGCCGGACCAGCGCCTGCGGTACAGCGCGGACGTGGCCCAGCGCCGGGTGCAGGCGTCGCTGGAGCGCCGGGGCAAGCGGACCGGGCAGCCCACCAACAGCGGCAAGACGGCGGGAGCCGCCGGGAGATAGGAGGACACCATGGCGAAAAGAAAGGAAATCAAGTTCCGGGATCGAGCCGGGGATCTTGTGGGATGTCAAAACAGAATGAAGTTTTACATCTTCAAAGACAAGGAACTGGCCACCACCTGCGCCCCGGCCCATTCTGTGGCTGTATACACCATGAACGGGGAACTGCTGGTAAGCACCGGCGGGCGCAAATACTTCCACCTGGACGGTGCCGTGGAGTTCTGCCAGAAGATCGCCGCCGGGGAGATCAAGGTGGAGGACGTGCTGGAGGAGTTCGAGGCGGAGGACGCGGCAAAGGAGCAGGCCGCCATACGGGAAGTGACCGAGCGGGCCAAGAAATTCCACGCCCGGCTGGACGCCATGGGGCTGAAATACCGGGACCTGCTGGAATTGGAGGTCCTGGCGCACAGCCTGGGCGACATGGGCCACAATATCCTGCTGGGGTATGAGCACGGGGAGGGGTGGCCAAGTGGGACCTGAAAGCAACAGCGGCCACATGGTGGCCTATCTTGACGGCAAACCCATTGAAATCAAGGGACCGCTGCCAGAGTTCACTATTGAAGATATTTCAGAGGACGCAAGGACCGCCAAGAAAGCCCTGGAGGCGTGGGAGGACATTTGCATAACAATGGAAGTGGTGGGCGACGGATTAAGAGACTTTTTAGACAAAACGGAATTGCGTATTGCCGTTTGTTTGGCCGGCTGCTATAAGTCCACAAAGGCTATGGCCCACCGCTACCTCCACACAAAGAAAAAGAGGACCCGAAAAAAATACGAAAAGAGGATCCGGGCGTGGTTTCGGGAGGTGTTCCGGTAAATGTTCAGACTGAAAGCCAACAAAACCAGCCTTTACAAGCTGGTGGGCGAATTTGAGGACCTGCCGCCCATGCGCCGGGTGACAATCACCAAGGCATACCGGACGCCGGACTGGTGGCTAAAATGGACAGACGCGGACGGCCTGCTGTGCGTGGCGTTTTTCTCCACCTGCATGGGAAAGGCCCTGCTGTCAATCGACAAAAAGGAGTTTTGCGGGCCGCAGGTTTCCCGCGTGGTCCATGACCTGGACACCAAGGACCTGCTGGAGCGGGGCATGGTGGAGAAGTTCACCACGGCGGCGGAGAGGGGGGCTGCCTGTGGCGCGGTGTAAATTTTGCGGCCAGGAAATCGACTGGATCACCAGCATGGAGGGCAAGCAGGTCCCCGTGGACCCGGATCCCGTTTTCGTGATCGAGGACGGCGGACCGGAGGAGTTCCTGGACGATATGGGCGCCACCATCACCGGGCGGCAGGCCAGACCGGAGGAGGAGAGCCGGGACCTCCCCGTGGCCTTTGTACTCCACCGGCGGACCTGTCCGTGGGCGGACAAGCCCACACAGCGGCGGGTGGAAAGGGGTGGCAGCTATGGCGGACTTTCTCCAGCTACCTGATCGGCGGTACAGCGTGATCTATGCGGATCCGCCGTGGGCCTATGGCCAGGGCGGCAAGGGCAAGAGTTCCCACGGAATTGCCAGACAGCACTATGACACCATGACAACCGCCGACATTTGCGCCATGCCGATCCGCTCCATTTGTGCGGAGGACGGGGCCGCCTGTTTCATGTGGGCCACGTTCCCCAATATCGCGGAGGCCATCAAGGTCATGGAGGCGTGGGGGTTTCGGTATAAGACCGCCGCCTTTGTGTGGGTCAAGAAAAACGCCAAGAGCGGCGGCAACTACATGGGCCTGGGAGCATACACCCGCGCCAATGCGGAGGTGTGCCTGCTGGGGGTCACGCCGGGATTTAAGGCCGGGGCGCGGGTCCGCAGCCATAGTGTGCGCCAGGTTATAGAGGCCCCTTTTCAGGGGCACAGCAAAAAGCCGGACGAAACGCGGCGGCGGATCGTGGAACTGCTGGGCGACGTGCCCCGTATTGAGTTATTCGCCCGCCAGAGGGCGGACGGCTGGGACGCCTGGGGCAACGAGGCCCCGGAGGAATAGGAGGTAAACGTGGAACAGATAGCAAGGGATCCAAGGGCGGATTTTCTGGCGGTGTATAACCGCAGTATCGGGCGAAACGGCAGGACGGCCCTGCTGTATTGGCTGGAGAATGAAACGGACTTTTTCACGGCCCCGGCCTCCAGCAAGAACCACCTGGCGCAGCCGGGCGGGCTGACGATCCATAGCTTGAACGTGTGGCGCCGCCTGCGGGAAATCACCGTCCGGGACATGACGGACCGGAACGCGCCAGGTGTGCGCCAGCTTTCGGAGGCGGAGGAGGAAACCGTGGCGATCCTGGGCCTGCTGCATGACGTGTGCAAGGCGGGGGTGTATCACCAGGAAACAAAACGACGCAAGAACCAGGAAACGGGAAAATGGGAGGACTATCTGGGTTATACATTCCGGGACCCGTTCCCGCTGGGCCACGGGGAGAAAAGCCTGTTTCTGATCACCCGCCACATGGCGCTGACCGAGGAGGAGGCCCTGGCCATCCGGTGGCACATGGGGGCCTATGACGACGCGGTGAAAGGCGGATCCCGCTCCATGACGGAGGCCATGAACCTGACCCCGTGGGTGTGGCGTCTGCAGGAGGCGGATATGTGCGCCGCCTGGATCGACGAAAGGAGCGCGGCGGAGTGAAAAAACTGCTGTGTAAGCCCTGCGCCGTGGCCCTGGCGGACCGGGGCAAGACCGTGAAACCTGCCGCCATGCGGTGCGAGAAAATCACCTGTGCGGAGTGTGGCCGCCGCCGGTTTGGGATCCTGTACGACGTGACCGGGTGGCCCACCCGCAGGAAAAAGGAGGGGACGGACAAATGAGCCAGAGGGCTGAAAAGTACGCCCGCAACATGGAGCGGCGGGTGGACAAGCTGGAGGACCAGGCGGGCAGGCTGGAGGAGAGCCGGGACAAGATCGGCAGAAAACTGGGAGAGTATGGCCGCCGCCTGACAATGATCGAAAGCGACATAAGCCGCGCCGCCGCCCTGCATGACAATGAGGTGGAGGTGAGGCGGCGCGGGGAGGTACACGCCGTCCTCCGACCTCTCGCACTCCACCCGGGCGGTGCAGTCCAGTCCCAGCTGTGCCGCCTTGTCCACAATATATGCGGCACACTTCTGTTCTATGATCATTTTCATCTGACTTTCCACCGTCTCCTCCAACTCCGCCTCCCGGGTCCGGACCGAGGACATATAGCCCTCCAGCCATCGCTGTCCGCCCTCCACGTCCAGGCCGGCAACGGGGGACAGTACGGCCCCCATCAGCACCAGTCCGCACACCAGCCGCCCCACTCGCTTCACCGCCCCGGCGGGCATCAGGGCGTCGGCCGCTGCGCACAGCACAGACACCGCGATCACCGACAGCAGCCATCCTCTCACTGCTTCCATCATGGCGTCACGGCCCCCACGGCGGACACCAGACTGATCAGCAGCACCAGCGCCCCGGCCCCTGTCATCCCCAGCACCAGGCCAAAGGCGGAGCCGATGGCGTCAATCAGTCCGGACAGCCCGGGCTGAGCCACCGTGGCGCACAGGGCCGCGGCAGTCTTATACACCAGATACTGCAGGGCCAGCCGCAGGAAGGGGGTGAGGCACAGGGCCAGCACCACCAGCAGTCCCACAACGCCCACAGTGCCCCGCAGGGCCCCGGCCCCGGCCAGTACCGATTCCGAGGCGTCGGCCAGAATGCCGCCCACCACCGGGATGGCCCGGGAGATGGCCAGCTTGGCCGCCTTGACGGCGGAGGCGTCCACGCTGCCCGCAATGGCCCC
>OFFY01002942.1_pt1 | contig 11044 bp, 11 predicted proteins | sample 1521481 | NCBI WGS metagenome assembly OFFY01 (sample SAMEA3504117, study PRJEB24116) | mouse gut metagenome | biome: mouse gut; feature: mouse-associated habitat; material: faeces | place: Denmark | collected 2011
CAGACGCTGAAGCCCCTCCTCTCCCGCCTCTCCGGCGGCCTCCAAATAGCAGGGGGCAAACCGGTCCGTATAAGCCCGAAAGGCCTTTTCATAGGTCCGCTTCCGGAAATCGTCAATCCAGGGCTTCGTCTCCTGAACAGCCCGGCAAAGCATCTCCAGATCCATGGTCTCAACCTCCAGGTTTTAAAATTTCCCGTCTTCCCAGGCTTTACAACCCTTAAAAGAACAGGTATGATAAAGACAGTTCCACATTCCGGGAGGTCTTTATGCGGGAATTCACCATTGGAAAAAACGACGCAGGACAGCGGCTGGACCGCTTCGTGTCCAAAAATCTGCCTCTGCTCCCCCCTGCCCTGCTGCAAAAGTACATCCGCCTCAAGCGGGTGAAGGTCAACGGGAAGGGCTCCAAGCGGGACGCCCGCCTCCAGGCGGGGGATGTCCTGCAATTATACATCAACGACGAGTTCTTTGACAAGCCCAATGAGGAAAATCTCTTTCTCACCCTCTTCCAGCCCAAACTGGACATTGTCTATGAGGATGAAAATCTGCTGCTGGCGGACAAGCGTCCCGGTCTGGTGGTTCACGCCGATGAGACGGAAAAGGTCAACACTCTCATCAACCACATCCAGGCCTACCTCTACCAGAAAAAGGAGTGGTCCCCCTACTGGGAGAACTCCTTCGCCCCCGCCCTGTGCAACCGCATCGACCGGAACACCGGGGGCATCGTCATCGCCGCCAAGACCGCCGAGGGCCTGCGGATCATGAATCAGAAGATCCGCGACCGGGAGCTGACCAAGCTCTACCTGTGTGTGGTCCAGGGAAAGCTGTCGCCCCGGTCGGGGCGGCTGGAGGGGTATCTCTTCAAGGACGAGGTGAAAAAGCAGGTTTATGTCCGTAAGCGCCCCGAGCCGGGGGCCAAGACGGCCGTTACCGAGTACAGAACGCTGGCGGTGAGGGACGGGCTGTCCCTGGTGGAGTGCAACCTGATAACCGGCCGGACCCACCAGATTCGGGCTCAGTTCGCCGCCGCCGGCCACCCCCTTTTGGGGGACGGCAAGTACGGCTCTGAGCGGGAGAACCGGAAATACGGCCGTCACGGCCAGGCGCTGTACTCCTACAAGCTGATCTTTCGCTTCACCACCGGCGCCGGGCCGCTGGAGTCCCTCAACGGCAGGACCTTCCAGGTGGAGGACGTAGAGTTTGTGCGGGAGTATTTCCCGGAACTGGAATCATGATAATGATGTCCCCCGGCATAGCCGGGGGACAATTGTTATTGCACCGGCTCAAAGTCGGAGGCGGGACGGCGGCAGATGGGGCAGGTGAAGCCGTCGGGGAGGGTGTCGCCCTCATAGATAAAGCCGCAGATCTTGCAGATAAAGCCGCGGGGCTGTGCCTGGACGGGCTCCGCCTCGGGGGCGGGCTCCTCGCCCTTCACCGACGCGGCCAGCGCCTGGGCCAGGGCCTCCAATTCGCTCTCCTGACCGGGGGCCAGGGCGGACTTGAGGGTGACGGGGGCCTCTATGACCTCCATATTCTTCATCCCACCCAGAATTTCGGCCATCAGCTTGCCGCTGGCGGGAGCCCAGGAGCCGTTCTGGATGAGGACTGTCTTGCGGTTTTGCAGGTTGTGGTGCTGAAGGTCCCGGAGCAGATGTTCCATGGTGTCAAAGACGCCGTTGTTGAAGGTGGGGGCGGCAAAGACGATGTGGCTGTACTTGAAGCAGTCGGCCAGTACATAGGAGTAGTGTGTGACGGACACGTCGTGCATCTCCACCGGCACGCCCAGCTCGGCCAGACGGCAGGCCAGGATGTTGGCCGCGGTTTCGGTGTGGCCGTAGATGGAGGCAAAGGGGATCACGACCCCCTGCACCTCTGGCTCGTAGCCGGCCCACTTCACATATCGGTCGATGATCCTGGAGAAATCCTTGCGCCACACGGGGCCGTGGAGGGGGCAGATCATTTTGATATCCAGCTTGGCGGCCTTGTTCAGCAAGGCCGTCACCTGAGGGCCGTACTTGCCCACGATGTTTGTGTAGTACCGCCGGGCCTCGTCCAGCCAGTCCCGCTCCCAGTCGATCTCATCGGCGAAGAGGATGCCGTTCAGCGCCCCGAAAGAGCCGAAGCCGTCAGCGGAAAAGAGAATCTTGTCGGTGGAGTCGTAGCTGACCACCACCTCGGGCCAGTGGACCATGGGGGCGGCCACAAAGGTGAAATGATGACGGCCGGTGGACAGGGTGTCCCCCTCGTTTACCAGGATGGCCCCTTTGGGGTCGGCGGCGTGGAACTGACGGATCATATTGATGGCCTTGCCGTTGCAGACGATTTTTGCCTCGGGGTGGCGGAGCATCAGATCGCCCAGGGTGGCGGCGTGGTCGGGCTCCATGTGGTGGACAAAGATATAGTCCAGCGCCCGGCCGTCCAGAGCGTGCTCCAGGTTCTCTATAAACTGGGTCTGGACCGCCCGGTCCACCGTGTCGAAAAGGACGGTCTTTTCGTCCAGCAGCAGGTAGGAATTGTAGGACATCCCCCGGGGAACGGGATGGGCGGCCTCAAAAACGGGGTGCTGGCGGTCGTTGGCGCCGATCCAGATCAGGTCGTCGGTAACTTTACGGGTGCAGTACATAGGTAAAACCTCCCTTTAAACAGGAATTTTGTCGCCAATATCATAGCATATTTTTTTCGATAATGCGATAGGATTTTGTGAAATTTTCCGGTTTGCCCGGAATGCGTTGAAAAAGGAGAAAAAATCCCGTATAATATGCCGTGAGAAAGGCGGGACGAGCATGTACCGGATTGATATTATGACATTATTCCCCGATGTGGTGGGGGATATGCTCTGCGAGTCGGTTCTGGGCCGGGGCCAGGAGCGGGGCTACATCCGGGTGGAGTGCCACCAGATCAGGGACTACACGATAAACAGGCAGAAGCAGGTAGACGACTACCCCTACGGCGGGGGTAGGGGGGCGGTGATGCAGGCCGATCCTCTTTTCCGGTGCTGGGAGCATATCTGCCGGGAGGCGGGAGAGCGGGTTCACACGATCTATATGTCCCCGGCGGGCAGGACCTTCACCCAGGGGGACGCCCGGCGGCTGAAGGACGATTACCGGCGGCTGATTCTGGTCTGCGGCCACTATGAGGGCATCGACGAGCGGTTCATTGAAGAATGCGTGGACGAGGAGATTTCCCTGGGGGACTTCGTCATGACCGGGGGAGAAATTCCTGCTATGGCGGTGGCGGACGCGGTGTGCCGCCTGGTGCCCGGGGTGCTGTCCGACCCCTCCTGCTACGAGAACGAGAGCCACTGGAACGGCATGCTGGAGGCCCCCCAGTACTCCCGGCCCGAGGTTTGGCACGACCGGGCGGTGCCCCCCATACTCCTGTCGGGCAACCACGCCAAGGTGGACCAGTGGCGGAGGAAAATGTCCATCCTCCGCACCCGGCAGCGCCGGCCCGACCTGTACGAGAAGCTGGACCTGTCCTCCAGGGAGGACCAGAAACTGCTGCGGGAACTGGAGGAGGAATAGTTTTTCTCTAAATTCCCTTTACATCTCATGAATCTTATGTTAAACTAATTGATACAATCTAATTTAAAAAACCATGTCTGGAGATGAAATACATGAGTTTTAAAATTGTAGTAGACAGCTGCTGCGATCTGACCCCCGCCATGCTGAGAGACCCCGTCTTTGTGAAGGTGCCCCTGACCATTTTTTCCAACGGCAGTACCTTTGTGGACGATGAGACCTTCGACCAGGCCGACCTGCTGTGGTCCATGCGCCAGAGCGATGACGCTCCCTCCACCGCCTGTCCCTCCCCCCAGGCCTATCTGGACGCCTACCGGGGGGCGGACGACGTGTATGTGGTCACCCTGTCCGCCTTGCTCAGCGGCTCCCACAACAGCGCTGAACAGGCCCGTATCCTGATGGAGGAGGAGCGCCCGGAGGTCAACGTACATGTGTTCAACTCCTGCTCCGCCGTCTCCGGAGAGGTGCTGGTTGCCCTGGCGATCCAGCGCATGGCCTCATCGGGGATGCCCTTCAAGCGGGTGGTCACCGAGGTGGAGCAGTTCATCTACCAGATGAAGACCCTGTTTGTGCTGGAGAGCCTGGAGAACCTGCGGAAGAACGGCCGGCTCACCAAGCTCCAGGCGGTCATTACCGGGGCGCTGAAAATCAAGCTGTTCATGGGCGCCACCCCCGAGGGGGAGATCTGCAAGTACGGTCAGGCCCTTACCATCAAGCAGGCGCTGACCAAGATGATGGATAAGATCGCCGCCGATGCCGCCCATGTGGGCCGCACCCTGGTGATTTGCCACTGCAACTGCCTGGAGCGGGCCTTTACAGTGAAAGCTATGGCGGAGAAAAAGTGCAATTTTGCCCACATCCTGATTACTGAGGCCGGCGGGATTAGCACCGTCTACGCCTACGACGGCGGAATCGTGGTAGCCTATTGACAAAATCCGTAATTTGCGCTCATAATAAGAGGATGGCTGTGCCATCCTTTTATTATATACGATTTGGGGTGTTTTTATGGCGATGACCCGTTCCCAGGCCTGGGACCTGCTGACCAAATACAACAAGGAGCCCTTTCATCTGCGCCACGCTGTCACGGTGGAGCGTGTGATGGGCTGGTACGCCCGGGAGCTGGGCTATGGGGATCGGGCGGAGTTCTGGTCCACCGTGGGCCTGCTCCACGACCTGGACTTTGAGATGTGGCCCGAGGAGCACTGCGTCAAGTCCCAGGAGCTGATGCGCCAGGCCGGGGTGGAGGAGGAGATGATCCGGGCCGCCGCAAGCCACGGCTGGGGCCTGTGTGTGGACATCAAACCCGAACATGAGATGGAGAAGGTACTCTACGCCAGCGATGAGCTCACCGGGCTGATCGGCGCGGCGGCACTCATGCGGCCCTCTAAAAGCACGGCGGATATGGAGCTGAAATCTCTCAAGAAAAAATTTAAGGATAAGAAGTTTGCCGCCGGCTGTTCCCGGGATGTCATCGCCAACGGGGCCCAGCTGCTGGGCTGGGAGCTGGACAAGCTCTTGGACATGACCCTGAAGGCTATGCAGGCCGAGGAGGAGGACATTGAAACGGCGGTAGCCGCGCTGTAGGAAATACGGCCGTATGAGAAGTTAAAAATACTTCACATTTCATGGTTGACAAGGCCAGGGGTGGGTGATATATTTATAACACCACGGGAGTTAAAAATATATCACACGGAGGAATGAACCATGAAGTCTAAGGTAACCCTGAAGGAAATTGTAGGAACAAAAATTATTTATGCGGTACTCCTTGTCAGCTACTACTGGATGTGGGCCAGGCGGGATTGGCATGATTATTATGATGTGATCCAGAATGCGGTTGTTACATTCACCATTGTATTTTTTGTCATACAGGCAGCCCGCATTCGCAAGTACAGCAAGGAAGAAAAGGACGAGTTGGCAATTCAAAATCTGCGCAGAACGGATGCGATTGGGTTAAAAATAATGGTGGCTGCCGCAATTGTCATCGCCTTCGCGTGCGCTGTCAAAGCCATAGATGGAACCGTGGCAGGCTACGCGCTGGTGGGGATGATACTGGTATTGGCTGTGATACGGTTCGTTATCTTTTGCGTGATGGACAGTAAAGGAGTCTGAAGCGGCCCTTCAGCTGTGATTCGATCCGCGACATTTCTGCGCCATGAAGAGTAAGGGAGTCTGACATGGCCCTGAAAACGAAGGTCAAGGAATATCGTGAAAAAGCGGGATTGAAGCAGAGCGAGCTGGCGGAATTGGTGCATGCCCGGCGTGAAACGATTGTACATCTGGAAAACGGAAGATATAATCCGTCGCTGAAGCTGGCGATGGATATCGCGAAGGTTTTTCATGTGCCGGTGGAAGCGCTGTTTGAATTTACAGAGGATTGATTTTGACAGATATTTTATTTTCCGGGAAAAGCGCCCTCTGGGGCTTGCAAATCGGGAAAAACAGTGATATAATTTTTCCGCCTATTACACAAAAAGGGGAAGATATGCATGTCCGGACATTCCAAGTGGCACAACATACAAAAGACCAAGGGGGCGGCTGATGCCAAGCGCTCCCAGATTTTTACCAAGATCGCCCGTGAGATGATCGTGGCGGTCAAGACGGGCGGCAGCGGCGACCCGGCCAACAACTCCCGGCTGGCTACCGTCATCGCCAAGGCCAAGGCGGCCAACATGCCCAACGACAACATCAAGCGCACCATCGACAAGGCGCTGGGCTCGGGCAACACCGACAGCTTTGAGAACGTGGTCTACGAGGGCTACGGCCCCAACGGCGTGGCCATTATCGTGGAGGCCCTCACCGACAACCGCCAGCGCACCGCGCCTGAGGTGCGCCACCTGATGGACAAGTACGGCAAGGGGATGGGGGCCACCGGCTGCGTGTCCTGGTCCTTCGACAAGAAGGGCGTCATCGTCATCGAGTCTGAGGAGCTGGACGAGGACACCGTTATGATGGACGCGCTGGAGGCTGGCGCCGACGACATGCAGGCCAGCGGCGAGGTCTTTGAGGTCTACACCGATCCGGATTCCTTCACCGCCGTCACCGAGGCCCTGGAGGCCAAGGGCTACACCTTCCTGGAGGCCGGGGTTCAGATGGTGCCCCAGAATTATGTGAAGCTTACCGATGAGGACGATATCAAGAACATGGAGAAGCTCATCGACTTCCTGGAGGAAAACGACGACGTGCAGAACGTCTACCACAACTGGGATCAGGATTAAACAAACACAGCCCGCCTCGGCGGGCTGTGTTTGTTTATACTTTTTCCGGCATAGAGGTGGGGTCGTCCACCACCCGTTTGCCTGCCAGGTCCACATGGCTGTAATAGATCAAGGTCAGCACACTGCATACCAGCCACCCGGCGGGGTAGCCCATGGCGATGGGCAGGATGGTGTTTGAGATGAAGTTGGCCATGATGTAAAGGTATATCTGCCGAAAGACCACAAAGGAGGCCAGCATAATATAGGTGGGCGGCTGACTGATGCCCGCCCCCCGGAGGGAGCCGGAGTAGACCTGATTGACGCAGATGAGCACATAACAGGGGCACATGTACCGCAGGAAGAGGGAGCCGTAAGCGACCACCTCCGGCTTGTCGTTGAAAAAGGCCACCAGCTGGGGAGCGAGGGCGATGGCGGCGGAAGAAATGACCACTGTGATGCCCACCGACAGAAGGAAAGCGTCCCGGGTGCCCCGTTTGGCCCGTTCCACCTGGTCAGTGCCCAGGTTCTGGCCCACAAAGGTGGTAGCCGCCAGGCCCAGGGACTGCACGGGCAGGATGATGAACTGGTCCAGCTTGCTGTAGGTGGTCCAGCCGGACATGCAGTCCAGGCCAAAGTAGTTGATGTAGGACTGGACAAAGACGTTGGAGAAGGATGTAATGGCCATCTGGAGGGCGGAGGGGACGCCGATGCGGATGATCTGCCGCAGAATACGCCGGTCCACCCGCAGCTCCTTCCATCGCAGGCGGACGCAGTCCTCATTGCTGCGGGCCAGCACCAGGAGGATCAGCGCTGCCGACACCCCCTGGGACAGGATGGTGGCGTAGGCCACCCCCTCCACCTTCATCCCGAAGCCAATGACGAAGAGCAGGTCCAGGGCGATGTTCAGCAGCGCGGACACCACCAGAAAGTAGAAGGGCCGCTTGGAGTCCCCCACCGCCCGGAGGATACCCGAGCCCATATTGTACAGCAGCAGGCCCATGGCCCCGGCGAAGTAGATGGTCAGGTAGGTGGTGGCCTCGGGGACGGCCTCCGGGGCGGTATTCATCAGCTTGAGCATGTACGGGATGATGAGGATGCCCGCTGCCGACAGCACCGCCCCCAGCACCAGGGTCATGACGATGGAGGTGTGGACGGTCTGCCGCACCTGGTTGTACTTTTTGGCTCCGTAGTACTGGGAGATGACCACCCCGGCGCCGCTGGCCAGCCCCATAAAGAAGCCGATGAGCATGATGATGATAGGGGTGACGGTACCTACGGCGGAGTAGGCCTCGTTGCTGACGAATTTGCCCACCACCCACAGGTCCACAGTGTTGTAAAGCTGCTGGAACAGGTTGCCCAGCAGCAGCGGGACGGCGAACCGGACGAGGTGGCCCACCACGCTGCCCTGGGTCATATCCACCGAGCGGCCGGCCCTCTTTGCCAGTGCGGACAAGTTGATCTACCTCCTAAGTTTGGTTGGCTTTTGCCCCTTTTGGGGCGAAAACCATAATTAGTCTGTAAAAATTAATATTCCAGTCCGGACAGATACCGCCGGGCCAGGTCGAAGGCGTGGCTGGCGGTCTGGGTGCGCAGCCGCTCCCGCATGGGCCGGGTACCCAGGCGGAGTGGGCGCACATGGACGCCCTCCGGGGCGGCGATGGCCACGAACATGGTGCCCACCTCGTTGTCCCGGTCGTCCCTGTCCGGCCCGGCCACACCGGTGGAGGACAGAGCCACGTCGCAGTTCAGCGCCCGGCGGGCCCCCTCGGCCATGGCGGCGGCTACCTCCCGGGACACCGCCCCGAATTGCTCCAGAATATGGCCGGGCACATGCAGGACGTCCGTTTTGATCTCGTTGGCGTAGGATACGATACCTCCCTTGAAGGCGGCAGAGGCCCCGGGGATGTCGGTCAGCCGCTTGGCGATCAGGCCGCCGGTGCAGCTCTCAGCGCAGCCCAGAGTGAGCCCCTTCTCCTTGCAGCCCTGGATGACCACATGCTCCAGGGAGGGCACATCCACCCCGTAGACCTTGTCGCCGAAGAGGGCCTTCACCTGGTCCACCGTGGGCCGGAGGAGGGCTTGGGCCTCCGCGTCCGTGGCCGCCTTGGCGGTGACCCGCAGCTCACACTCCCCCTCCTTGGCGTAGGGGGCCAGGGTGGGGTTGGACATGGCGTTCATCTGCTCCCGAAGCCGGGCTTCCATGGCCGACTCGCCGATGCCGAAGAGCTTAATGGTGTGGGAGGCGATCACACCCTCGGACAGGGACAGCAGATAGGGCCTGGCCCGGTACTGGAACATGGGCCGGCATTCGCTGGGGGGGCCGGGGAGCATAATCACATGGACCCCGTCCGCCTCAAAGGCGCAGCCGGGAGCGGTGCCCCAGTCGTTGGGCAGGATGGTGCAGCCCTCGGGGAGCATGGCCTGCTGGAGGTTGTTGTCGGTCATGGGCCGGCCGGTGCGCTGGAAGTAGGAGCGGATGCGCCGGGCGGACTCCTCATCAAAAATCAGCTTCTTGCCGAAGGCCTCGGCCAGCACGTTTTTGGTCAGATCGTCGCAGGTGGGACCCAGGCCGCCGGTGGTGATAATGATATCCGCCCGCTGCTTGGCCAGGGCCACCGCCTCCTCGGCCCGCTGGAGGTTGTCCCCCACCACGGTGTGCCAAAAGACGTTCAGCCCCAGTTCGCTCAGTCCCTGGGACAGCATCTGAGCGTCGGTGTTGGCGATGTTGCCCAGCAGAAGCTCGGTGCCCACTGAGAGAATTTCAACGGTATGAGACATAAAAAAGACCTCCAAATCCTTTGTCAGGCAGTTGTGGAGACATTATAGCACGGGAAAACCGGAATGGGTAGTCATTTCCAGAAAGAGGAATGTTTTTTGTATATTTTTTCTACTTTTCGGAAGATTGAGGGGGGTGGGAAAGACGGGAACGCAGTTTTTTGCCGGTTTGGGCCGGTTTGCTTCGGCACTTTGCCTAAAAAAAGCGGGAAAAAAAGTTACAAATCTAAAAAACAAACAAGAAACGGGGCGAAACGTGGATATTTCAATATTTTTGTAAACTTTCTGCAATATTTCGACCATTTTATAGTTGAAATTTTTCCCGGTTTGGACTACAATAAGACCCGCAAGAGCAAGGAGGAGCCCAAGTGCTGAACATTGTGCTGGTCGAACCGGAGATTCCCCAGAATACCGGCAATATTGCCCGTACCTGCGCCGCCACCCGCAGCCGTCTCCACCTGGTGAGGCCTCTGGGCTTCGACATCAGCGAGAAGGCTGTGAAACGGGCGGGGCTGGACTACTGGCATATGGTGGACCTGCGCGTCTATGACAGCCTGGATCATTTCTTTGCGGTCAACCCCAGGCCCGACCTGTGGCTGGCCACCACCAAGGCCCCCCGGGACTACACGGGAGTGGAGTTTCGAGACGGCTGCTGGCTCATGTTCGGCAAGGAGACCGCCGGACTGCCCGAGGATCTGCGGCGGCGCTGGTATGACAGGTGCGTCCGCATCCCCATGCGGCCCGACGCCCGGAGCCTGAACCTGGCCAACTCGGTGGCCGTCCTCACTTATGAGGCCCTGAGGCAGCTTGGCTTTCCCGGCCTGTCGGGGACGGGAGAGATGGCGAAAGAGTTGTGACCCCCTATTTTGTCACCTTTACCAAAAGGAAGGAGTCAAGAGAATGAACTATAACAAGAAAACAGTCAAAGACGTGGATGTCAAGGGCAAAAAGGTGCTGCTGCGCTGCGACTTCAATGTGCCTATGGCCAAGGACGGCAGCGGCGTTATCACCGACGACAAGCGCATCCGGGCGGCCCTGCCCACCATCCAGTACCTGCTGGACCAGGGCGCGGCGGTGATCGCCTGCTCCCACATGGGCAAGCCGGTGCCCAGCTTTGACAAGTGGGTCAAGAAGCAGTCCGAGAAGGGCAAGGACCCTGCCTCCCTCACCGAGGAGAAGTGGAAGAAGTCCCTGGACGAGCTGCGTATGGAGCCTGTGGCCGCCCGCCTGAGCGAGCTGCTGGGCAGGAAGGTGATTCTGGCCGGCGATGTCGTCGGTCCCGACGCCCAGGCCAAGGCCGCCGCTCTGAAGGGCGGCGAGATTATGCTGCTTCAGAACACCCGCTTTGAGAAGGGCGAGACCAAGAACGACCCCGAGCTGGCCGGGAAGATGGCCGGGCTGGCCGGGGAGAACGGCGTGTACGTGTCCGATGCCTTCGGCGCGGTCCACCGCGCCCACGCCTCCACCGCCGGCGTGGCCGACTACCTGCCCGCCGTCTCCGGCTTCCTGATTCAGAAGGAGCTGGACTTTATCGGCGGGGCGCCGGGCAACCCC
>OFFY01002946.1_pt1 | contig 11034 bp, 14 predicted proteins | sample 1521481 | NCBI WGS metagenome assembly OFFY01 (sample SAMEA3504117, study PRJEB24116) | mouse gut metagenome | biome: mouse gut; feature: mouse-associated habitat; material: faeces | place: Denmark | collected 2011
GTTACAATACAGGAAGCCCCGGCGGGGGCCTCCCATTTGTTTCAGGTCAAATACTTTGAGCCAATGGAGGTTTTGGCGGGTTATGACGAAAAAACAACACTACATGACGTGGGAGGAGCGCTGTCAGCTGGAGGCGCTTCTGGGGGAAAAGGTCCCCGTGGCAAAGATTGCAAAGCGGCTGGGCTTCTGCCGTCAGACAATCTATGACGAGATCAAACGGGGCACATACATCCACACCTGCGCCTACTGGGACGAAGAGCGGTATTCGGCAGAAAAGGGACAGCAAATCCACAACCGCAACCAGACCGCCAAGGGGAAACCGCTGAAGATCGGGAACGACCGGAAATTTGCAGATTTCCTGGAAAAGAAAATGCTTGGGGTCCAGGAGGACGGGACAGTTGACAAACGCAAGCGGTGTTCCCCAGCGGCGGCGTTGGCGTTGGCCAAGCGAGAAGAATTCCATACCACCGTCTGCGTCAGCACCCTGTACAGTTACATAGAGAAGCGGGTCTTCCTCCATCTGACCAACAAGGACCTGTGGGAAAAGGGGAAGAAAAAGAAACGGGGATACAAGCCGGTCCAGCGAGTAGCCCACCCGAAACTGCCGTCTATCTCCACCAGGCCGGAGGAGATCAATCAGCGGGAGGAAAAAGGGCATTGGGAAATTGACCTGGTCGTCGGGAAGGACGGGAGCAGGCCCGTACTGCTGACCATGGTCGAGCGGAGCACGAGAAAGCCGCTTCTCTTCAAGCTCCCGGACAAACGGGCGGAGACAGTGCGCAAGATCTTTGACGTGCTGGAGCGCAAAATGGGGAAGCGGCAGTTCCGGGAGACGTTCAAGACCATCACCACGGACAATGGCTCTGAATTTCTGGAGTATGACAAACTGGTGAAGTCGGTCCACGGCGGGGAGCGGTTCCGGGTATACTACTGCCACAGCTACTCCGCCTGGGAGAAGGGGAGCAACGAAAACATGAACCGGATGATCCGCCGGTGGTTCCCCAAGGGTACGGACTTCTCCAGAGTGCCGAAAAAGGAGATAGCGGAGTTCCAGGATTGGCTTTACCACTATCCCCGAAAGGTATCAGGTTGGAAGTCCCCGGCGGAACTGACGTTGTAACACAGACCATCAGCCAGGATGCCCGCAGCGGTCCGGACGTTGTGTGACCATCACCAGACCGGCCAGTCCTTCCGGGGGAGCTCCTTCCGGCTGTAGCTGTTGAACAGCTTCCAGAGGGGCGGGGAGAAAATGCGCTTGGTATCCAGGATGGGCAGGCCCATGGCGTAGAGGTCCGCGATCTGTCTGGTGTGCTCGTCCACGCCCACCTTTCGGACGATCCGCCGTGCCACCACACAGAAGGGCACCAGGGAGCGGCGGACCACATAGAAGTTCTGCGCCAGACGGCGGAGCGTCACGTCCATATCCTCATAGGACTGGCTGAACACATCCACGGACACCCGGTAATGCCGGTGGTACTTGTAGAAATAGATGGATTCCTGTGGGAAGGTCTTGTAGCTGCGGTTGTTGTACTCGATGCCCGCCTCGTCAATGATGATTTTGGCGTTCTCGATCATGTAAAAGCCAATGTCCTCCTTGGCGTTGAGGCGATAGGCCCCGGTGATGGGGACATTGCTGTAGACGTCAATCCGGCGCTTGAGGTATTTGCTGTTCAGCAGGAGCCGTGTCACCCGGTTCTCGTGGTTCCGGCAGAAGCGGATGAGGATGTTTTCATGGAGGGCCCATTTTGTCAGATGGGCGGCAAAGGTGGTTTTGCCGGAGCCGGGAACGCCGAAATAGACGTTGAGCACGTGGGGATGCCGGGGACAGAGGAAGGAGCGGAGAAAAAACGGCAGGTAAACAAATGCCAGCAGAAACAACAGAGCCATACAAGCCTCCCTTACAATCTAAGCAGACGTTTGAAAAGCAATACGCCGGTACCAATGAAGCCGAGGACCACACACAGCAGCAGGACCGGATGGGCGGCGACAGCCTGCGCCACGGCGCCGACCCAGCCTATGGAAGCGGAAAGGACGCTGGACATGGTGGACAGCAGGGAACCCATGGTCATATCTCCAGCCAGAGCGGGAATACGCTCGGTTTTGACCGCGCCGCAGATGGAGCAGGTATACTCAATGGAGCCGGGGACCGTCTCGTCGGCCTCTGTACGGCCAGTCTCTTTCCAGGTGTGATCCATGCCCAGCGCCGGGATATTCTCCGACCTGGCAAAGCCGCAGCGTGAACAGGTGTAACTGGTTGAGCCCGGGTCTGTACAGGTGGGGGCCGTGCGGCCGGATTCCTCCCAATTGTGATCCAGGGCGGGCAAGACCTCGGTTTTGACCTCATTGCAGACAGCGCATTTGTATTTTGCGGAACCGGAGGCGGTACAGGTGGCATCTGTCCTGGCGGTCTCGGCCCAGGAATGGTCTGTCCCCAGCTGGGGAATGGGTTCCGTTTTGGTTTCTTCACAGCGGGAGCAGCTGTAATAAATCGTCCCAGCGGTGGTGCAGGTTGCATTTTTACGGTCGGTTTCCTGCCAGTCGTGGTCCAGGGCCGGGGCGGTCTCCTGTTTCACAGCTCCGCAGCGGGAGCAGGTATAGCCGGTCTGGCCTGGAGCAACGCAAGTGGCGTCCGTCTGGCCGGAGACAGTCCAGATGTGGCTGGTGCCCAGCTGGGGAATGGTTTCTGTCTTGGTTTCATCACAGCGGGAGCAGCTATAGCGAATCATACCGGGAACAAGGCAGGTGGCGGGTGTACGGGAGGCTTCGTCCCAGGCGTGATCCAGAGCGGCGAGAGGTTCGGACTTTTCGGCAGAACAGACAGAACAGATATAATCAACCTTTCCGGCAGCGGTGCAGGTGGCAGGGGTCCGGGCCGATTCAGTCCAGGTGTGGTCCTCGGCCAGCTGGGGAATAGTTTCCATCTTGGTTTCATCACAGCGGGAACAGTCGTAATAGATGGTTCCTGCGGTGATGCAGGTTGCAGGAGTGCGGCGGGTTTCTGTCCAGTCGTGGCCTAAAACTGGTAAATCGTCTGTCCTGGTAATCAGATTACAACTCGAACAGGTATAAACCGCAGAACCAGCGTCAACACAGGTTGCCTCCACGCGACTGAGTTCAGTCCAATTATGACCACGAATCCCTTTTCTATTACCATTACCACAAGTTGAACAAGAAGTAGAATATGAACCACAAACAAAAGAGCTGATGCCGCTGTATAAAAGTTTTCCACCACATCCGCCACAAACTCCTTCTGTGACGAAAGTATAAAAGGAAGCATCGGCAGGAGCTGTTAATAGAATAAACATCAGTAGCGTACAAAAAGAAACACACGTAAATTTTGATATTTTCATGGGATACCCCCTAGAATCAAAAATGCTGGGGGCAGGGGCGCAAACTGTGTTCGTGCGCCCCTGCCCCCTCCGGGGCTTACACTCGCAGCAACCGGGAGAACAGAGTGATCCCGACACCGATAAACGTGAACACGATGGGGATCAGAAACAGCGGGTTGGCGACGACGATCTCAGCGACCGAGGCCATCCAGCCGGTGGCGGCGGTGAAGACCTCCGTAATGGTGGACAGCAGGGCAGCCATGGTCATGGTGCCAGTTTCAGCGATAGCAGTTTCCATTTTTGCTTCTCCTTTCAAGTGATAATATCTTTAACCACCTTCACCACAAGGGTGAGGCAGACAAGACCAAATAAGTAGATAATGGGCTCAGAGCTCAGGAAGGTGGAGACGGCGTCCAGCATTCCGACAGAATAGGCGAGCATGGCGTCCATTATTTCAGCACACCTCCCAGCAGCTTCATGAGGCAGAACAGCAGGATGCCGAACAGGAACACACCGGCCAGCCACTCATAGTCCACACCGGCAGCGCCGGGGGCGACTGTCTCCACGAGATACTGACGGGTATCATTGCCGACCGTCTCCGTGATGACGCTGGTGGTGGTAATGGGCGTGTATTCTCCGAAGATGGAGGAGATCAGGGCCTTGAGGCCGTCCAGGACCTCAGCCTGGGATTCCTCGGGGCGCAGATCCTCCACATACCAGACCGGCCCGTCCTCCGCGATGTCAGAAACCATACCGGCAATGGCGGACAGGGTGTCCGGCTCTAGGGCAGGAGCTTCAGCAAAATCCGCATTATCCGATGCACCAGACCGAATCGGATTTTCCTCCACAGCCGGTACAGCATCCGGCGAAAGGAGCTGACCAGACGGGGACCATACATGACCAGCAGCATCCACATAACTGCCAACAGGATACTTTTCGTCAGGATGAGCATCCACATATGGCGGGGGAGCAGTTCCATTTTCTACACCTGCGCTTTCTATTGGTTCGGAGGATTCCGTGGCCGCGCTCTGAGCGGCGGCCTCCTGCCACTCCTCATCCGAGGCAAAGGCCCAGCGTGGCGGGGCTTCCTCAGCGGCCAGGGCGGAGACGGACAGAGCACAGAGGCTCAGAAAAATCAGAAGGACTCGTTTCAAAACTCATCATTCCTCCGTTCTCTGGAGATTTTGGGGCGGTTGGTGCTGCCGGTTCTGGTGCCGACACCCCGCGGAGCACCGCCGCCAAAGCCGAATATCAGGCGGACAACCAGAATGGAGATGGAGGCCAGCGCCACGCCCAGCCAGAGCTGGCCGAAGGTGAAGCTGAAGCCGGGGATATAGATGCCGAACAGGGACCAGACGCCGCTGACGAATGCCTTGCCCAGGGCGGCGGTGGCTTCAAACATCCCGGCAGAGCCGCCGCCATCGCCGCTGTCATCCGCCTCCACGACAGCGGGCGTATTGGAGGCCGCACAGGCGGTGGAGCGGGCCGGGAGCAGAAGCGCCGCCAGAAGCAGGCAGGCCAGGAGCGGCAGAAACCGCTGAATCTTCATGGTGGAACCTCATTTCAAGAACAGTTTCAGCAGGGCGATGAACACGAACACCGTCACACCTGCGACCAGCACCAGCATGACCTCGGAGGGGAGCCAGGTCCACAGCACGCCCAGGGCGTCGTCGAAGGAGCCGAACAGGTCCACCAGCTGCGTGAGCTTGTCAAAGGCCATAGTGACCAGTTCAATGATGCCGTCCAGGATCTTGCCCAGGGTGGCTTGCAGCAGGCCGAGAATTCCGTCGCCGATTGTGCCGAGGACCTCGCCGATCTTCCGCAGAAGCCAGCCGAGAAGACCTTCTTCTTCCTCTCCAGTATCTCCGCCGGGCTTGCTGGAGCTGCCGGGCGGGCCGCTGCCGTCCGTGTCCTTGTACTCCTCGCCGCAGACGGAGCAGCGGTAAATGGTGAAGCCCTGGGACAGCACGTTGCCGTTTTCGTCATAGGTGGTTTGGGTGGTCTGCTTGATCTCCCAGGTATGACCCAGTTTGGGCAGAGATTCCGTCTTTTTCTTCTCGCAGCGGGAGCAGGTAGACTCCACAGAGCCGGGCGTGGAACAGGTGGCATCTGTGCGTTTGGTTTCCTTCCAATCATGCTTGCAGGTTTCCTGATCCACATCGTCTCCGGGCTTGCTGGGCCTGCCCGGTTCCAGATCCGTGTCCACGTCCGGGGAGGAGCCCACAGGGGCGAAGGTGAAGCCCAGGGCGTTCTTGGTGGTGGTGCCGTTATAGACGGTGGCGGTGACGTCTATCCAGTTATTGCCGTCATACAACTGGGGCTGGCCGCCGGTGTGGTCCTCGTGGAGCGGGATATAGAAAAAACCTCTGGAGGGATTGGAGGGCCGGACGCCGCCAATGCGGCAGGTGGTGACGTCTATATTGCTCTGGACATAGATGGTATTGCCGGTGAGGCTGTCCGGCAGCGCCAGGACTTTATTGGTGTCATAGGGCTGGTTGGGCGGGGTGTAAACCCCGGTGGAGGACAGGGAGCCGGTGGTCACGCGCAGCTCGTCCAGGTAGAGGGAGCCGGAGGACTTGATGTAGAACTTGTCCGCCGTGGGCTTGCTGAAGGGGCCGGAGCCAACCAGATCGCCATTGACGAAGTAATAGATATACCCATTGGCGATGGTCACACGCATGGATACCCACTGGTTCCGGTAGCTGTCATAGGAGAAATCGGCAGCAACATATTGAGAGGGAGACCACGTATAGTCGCTGGTCAGATAGTGGGTGATTTTTCCGCCGTGCAGAAGGCCGCGCGCAGTTGCTCCGCTCGGAGTATAACCCGAAGAATAGCCCTCAGGAGCGGATGTTACTTTGAATTCAAACGTCTCTGACGAACTTGACAGCCTGGGAACTGCGCTGGAATACTGCATATATCCATACAGCAGCCGGCTGTCCGTATATCCGGTGGATGTATAGGATGCGGGAGCGCTGTCACCGGCTGAAAATGTACTTGAAATATGGGGTGATGAACCATTTCTAAGGCCAGAATTATAATCTGCATAATAAATGAAGTCATAAAAGTAGCAGTTAGACAGATCATTTCTGCGGAAAACAGTGCCTTTAGAATAAATTTTATTCAGCCACCAGCCGTTGAGCATCCCGCCATTGCTGCTGATACGCTTGGCGGTATTATTGTGATCGTCATAGTATTGAACCAGATGCCAGCTCCGGGAAACAGGGATTGCACCGAAGATATTCGTATCTCCGAAGTAGACACCCAGGCTGGAAATGTCATTATAGTAGACCCGGAAATCGAAGGACAGGCTGTTATAGCCGGACAGACCCGGGATGGTCACACCGGCGGCGGAGCCATTCGGCAGCGTCACGGCCTTGCCGAAAGCGCCGCTGTCCACGTAATTGGTAGATCGGTTCTGGGAGTAGAATGTCCGGTTGAAGCTGGAGCTGTCGGTATAGTCGCCGTCAAAGTGCTGGAGGCTCAGGGTATTGGGATCATCCGTGACCAACTCGTAATTTGCCACGTCATAGTCCAAGTCCAGACCGGCCACCTCAGAGGCGGTGAGGGTGGAGCTGTTGCGCCCGTCCTTCAGCTCGTAGTAGTAGACGTTGGTCACGTCCCCGACGTCCTTGTCGTACTTGTTGTTCGTGGTGTTGTAGGTGTAATTGACGGTAACAAAGGTGGGGGAGTACTGGACGTCTACCAGATAATACTCGTCTGTGCTGTTGTCGATGGAAATGTAATAGCGGCTGTTGTCCTGGTTGTAATAAAGGTTGTTCTGGGTGTAGTCGTTCTTGGTGAACGAAGTGTAATTGTAGTTGTTGGTGGTATTGTCGTAGTACCAGGAGTTAAAATCCGCGCTGTAGGTGTACTGATTATTGGTGGTATTGGTGATGTTGTTTGTGGTGTAATTGTTGAGGAAGTCCGAGAGCCGAACATTGGCCTTGTAATTGTTCGTGTTGTTGGTGGTGTTATGGATGGTGTTGAAGGTCTTGTTGTAGCTGTCAATGATCTTTGTGTTGGTCGTGTCTCCGCCTCGGTAGTAATTGGTTACGTTGCCGGAGCGGTCTACTACGCTACTGGTACAAGTGGTATAATAATCTTGTGGTTTAGAAGAAGCATATTTCCATCCTGAGGGACTTTCAATAGAGATATCTGGAGTATAGATTTCGAGGAATCCCCTACGATCCCCTATCCAATCACCGATTGAACCAACAATATTGTCTAAAAAATTTGCCTTAGCTATTGGAGGAAAAGCAACACATGAGATAATTATTGCAAATACAACCAAGCATGATATAATGCGATTGTACCTTTTCATAAAAACCTCCAGAGAAAGGAATGGCATATGGATAATCAAACCATGGTTACACAAATTTGCAAAACTATTCTTTACATCATATCAATACTTGTTTGGGCATTTATTTTTATCATATTGGTTTTGTTCGCTGCACCAATATGGGGGTTATTGCAACTAATTTCGACAATTATTGTTCTGAAAATTTGCTGGGGTAAGTCAAAAAGGTACAAAGAAATCCATAATAAATTCAATGAACTCGATGAGCGGATAAAAAAGTTGGAATCGGAGAAAATCGTTGATAATATCATCTCCAAGACGGAGAACCGTGAGGGGCGCTAACTTGTAACACAAGCAAAACCTTCAGATGCCGCCCATCAGCGCGGCAGCGGTGCGGCGATGTGTTACAGAATCCCCACGCAGCCCATAAGCCAGTTGTCGGCCTTGCGCTCAATCTCCTCCAACTCCTCCTCCGTCAGCTCGGGAGCCGTACCAGCCTCAAACCAGAGGTCGAGATCTGTCAGCATTTCTTCATAATTATCAGGCATGATATACCTCCTCAGACCGCCGCAAACGCCTGTAAGCGGGCGTTTTGCAGGGCGTTATAGTCTGCAATGAGAGCCGATTGTTTTTGTGACAACCGGCTGACTGCTGTATGCGCTATTTCAAACAGGTGCGGCCATCCCAGCGTACGGGTGATAATCGCCAGGGAGGGGCCGATCTGGGCGTCCACCCAGTTCTCTATCCGCTCCACGCTGTGCTGGACCACGCACCGGGCGACCAGCCGGACGGCCTCCAGCTCGTCCACAAACTCCCGCCACCAGTCGCAGACCGTGCAGCGGGTTATGTTGGAGTCGTCCCGCTCAATGAAAGAGAGCTTGTCGTTGACCACCTGGGCGGCCAGTTTCCCGATGGACGGGGCGCTGACGGCCTGCTCAATAAAGGCGTTGGCGTTCTTCTGCCGCATCACCAGCTCCACCCGGACCCAGTGTCCCTCCACGCCCTCCTCCAGGGCCTTGTCATAGATACGGATACGGAAATCCGAGGAGGGCGCGCCGATGTACACCGTGGAGCCGCTGCGCCGGGTGCCGTCATAGGAGACGATAACCGAGCGTTTGGTCATGCGGCTGTTGAGCTCGTTTGTCTGGACCTTCTCCACAATCTGCTCCATGTTCAGATAGCCGTCCTGATCATCGCAGGCAATATCAATCCGGGAGACGTTGGCGGATTCATCCGCCCTCAGATGTTGGAACAGCGTGGGAAAGGGGCTTGTCCCCTTGTCCCGGGTCAGCTTCGACATGGTCTCAAAGGTCCGGCAGCCGTTGCCCGACATGGACACGCACACGCCCATATCCTTGAAGAAGCGGTTTTCACGTCCCTCATAGCACACGCAGATATCTGAGAACCGCAGCACACGGTTGTATCCCAACAGACCATACCCGGCATCCTGGAACAGCTCTGGTTCCATGCCCAGATATTCCGCTATCACAATGGCGGGGTCCTTCTCCTTTACCGAGAACGTCAGCCAATCCACCAGCACCTGGCATTTCATCACTCTGCCACCTTCCTGTCATGAGTACCCCCGTGATTACTGCCGGGGGTCCGGGGAGCTGCCATGCCCCCCGGATTCCCTTGATTTTTTCAGTAACGCAACCACGGTACGTCTCCCGACATTCCAGGCTGTCCGCGCCGGTTATTCCTCCAGCGCCGCTTCAACGATCCGGCCTTTGTCATCAAAAAACAGCCGCACCTTGTCCCCGGGTTCAAATCCTTCCCAGACCTTTTCAGAGAGACACTTCTTCTTTTCAGCTTTCATGCCCTCTGCCTGATAGTCCTCCGAAGTGTAAGTACTGACGGGAGAAAGTACGTACATGTTGTAGTACGGCTGCCTCCGTCCGTCCTTTGTCTCAAACTTCCCCATCGCCCAGCCCAGAAACACATAGCCGGGATACTCCGTGCTGACGATGAACTCCTTTGTTTCACTGCTCATATAGAGCCTCCTTTCCGGGGTCACGCCCCTGCTTTGACAATGAGATGTAACACAATCTTTGACGCCAGGTCTTCGCCAGGCGTCTTTTTTTGTGTTACATGCCGTGCAGGAAAGCCTTGTTTCCACCCAGCGGTCTACGGGTTGGCGCCCCGTGGCTTTTTGATGTGACCTAAACCTGCATGAAAAACAGCCGGACCAGCATGATCCGACTGTCCATTTACAATATAAAACTTGCCCTTTTTTCAACTATAAAGAAAAACATTGTCAAAATCTCTGAAATGTGTTATAATTTTTATATGTGTGTTCCCTTTAACATTCACGAGGAGGATATAACATGAAGCCCCTATTGACTATTGATAAGTTAATCACATCAGCAAAGTTTTTCTGTGAAATCGAGAGTAGGGCTAATCACACAAGCCTAATCGGTGTTACTGATGGGAAAGCCGTAGGTACATATGTTGAGCATAGATTTCAGAACTACTTAGACGAAAAGTATTCTCTTATTATAGGCAGTAGCGCAAAGGGAATTGACCTACCAGGAGATACTATACAGACAGACATCAAGGTAACATCCATTACACAGCCTCAATCCAGTTGCCCATTCAAAAATGCACGCCAAAAGATATTTGGGCTAGGTTATAATTTGTTGGTATTTGTTTACGATAAGCGTGATACAGAGGATTCGTGTACATTGCACTTTACTCACTGTGCATTTGTTGATAAAACTCGCACGGCGGACTTTACAATTACAAAGCGCTTACGAGAAATGATAAAGGATGGTGCAAATAAAGAAGATATTATTGCATTTTTGCAGGATAAAAATGTTCCAGGGGATGAGATCGTTTATAGCGATTTGGCTGATGAAATTCTTGCGCACACTCCAATGCAGGGATATTTGACAATAAGCAACGCTTTACAATGGAGACTACAGTATTCACGCGCAATCGGACTAAAAAATAAAGTAGATGGAATCAAGAACTATGAATGGTAAACGTGAATTTGGTGACTACCAGACACCGCTTGATTTTGCAGCAAAAATATGCCGCTATTTAAGAGATGAACGAAATATTACCCCGTCTATGGTAATAGAGCCAACTTGTGGCATCGGTAATTTTTTAAGTAGCAGTTTGATTTTTGAGGCGGATAAATATTATGGAATTGAAATTAACTCGGATTACTGTGATGAATGTATAAACACAATCAAAGATAGTCGTGTTCACATCATCAATGCCAATATCTTTGGATTTGATTTAGACTCAATACAGGCAGAAGGTGATGTCCTTGTCATCGGCAATCCACCGTGGGCAAACAACAGCACGCTATCTGCGTTGGATTCTAATAATCTTCCTGAAAAGAAAAACTTTAAAGGCATGAAGGGCTTGGATGCCTTAACCGGTGAAAGTAATTTTGACATA
>OFFY01002950.1_pt1 | contig 11026 bp, 13 predicted proteins | sample 1521481 | NCBI WGS metagenome assembly OFFY01 (sample SAMEA3504117, study PRJEB24116) | mouse gut metagenome | biome: mouse gut; feature: mouse-associated habitat; material: faeces | place: Denmark | collected 2011
GAACGCGATGCGGCTAGGTTCGGGGACGGCCTCCCCGCCGTGTTCCACCGGCGCAGCCGGGAGGGCTGGCGGGTAACGATGGATCTGCCCGACTGGCTGGAGCTGTACCGTAGTTACCGCCCCGCCGAAGACAGTAACCACGGAGGATAGGATATGTACTGCGTGATACAGGAGGTTCGGCGGAAAAAGCCGGACCCATACGGCGAACATAAAGAAATCATCCCCGATCTGCTGGAGATGTCCATCAACGGCGTGGAGCAGGTCCCGATCTGGCAGTGGAGATGGAGCGAGGAGCGTTTTGAGCGGCCCCGCCTGGAGGCTTACAAAATCAGCATCCACCAGAGCTTCCGGGAGGGCGGCGCGGTCAGAAAGCGGCAGTATGCGGTCTGTACCATGTCCTACTACGACATCTGTGAAAACTGGTGGGGCGACTGCATCGTTGGCGGGGAGAGTGCCCTGGCTAAAAAGGTGGGCATGGATGCCGCCGAGCTGTATGAGATCATCGAGGCCAAGCTGGGTCCCCTGCGGGAGCGTCTGGAGGCCGATTTCCACCAGTCCGCCGAGTATCAGGCCAAACAGGAACACCAGCGGATTCTGGATGCCCACAGAAAAGCCCGGTCCGCCTTTTCCAAACGGTACGGCGTAGATGGGGGCGAATATGACCGCTGCTATGACGTATTCGGCGTGCTGCGGAACAAGGAGTACCTGGCAAAGATCAAGGCGGACCGCAAGGCCCGGAAGCAGGAGGAACAGGCCCGATGGAGTAGTTACCGGGAAAGCTGGCAGAGTACCTACAGCGGAGGCAGTTCTGGTGGTTACTCCGTCCCTGTCCGCAGTACCTACACCGAGGAGGAGACGGCTATCTTGAAGCAGTTTTACCGCAGCCTGTCCAAGACCTACCACCCCGACTTGAATCCTGGCGCGGACACCACAGCGGCAATGCAGCTGCTGAACAAGCTGAAGGAGACATGGGGCGTGTAGACCTCGGCGGCAAAGTGTGGAAAATGCCCAAAAGTGCCAACAGAAAAAAGAGCCTTAACTCGACTTTTTGGATGCCCTGAAAATATAACGGAAAATAATGTTTGCCTACTTGGGAAAACTTGATGTTAGCAAATGTTAACCTTCAGATATCTCAGGCCCTAAAAAGGGACCGTGAAAACCTGAGATTCGGCAGCTGGCGGATATGTTGGAGCTGTTCAAGTGAAGCGAGAAGGAACCGAAAATGAACAACGAGAATTTGCGCCCATTCAACACCATGTCCCCGGAGGAACACCGGGAACTATCCCGGCGTGGCGGTATCGCGTCCGGGGAGCGGCGGCGGTATCTGGCGGATCTGCGGCTGGAGATGATCGAGGCTCTGGCCGGGTATGACCTTGCGCGGGAGACGCGGGAGGAATACCGGCGGGCTATTCGGCGGTACGTCAGGGAGGAGCGCAAAAAGAGGAGGCAGTCATGACGCTGGGGGAATTGGAAAAGTCCATAGCGGAGCTGCGCTCCCGCCCTCTCCTGCTGGTCTGCCGGGACGGAAAAGGCCGGCAGAAGATCATGGGCCTGGAGGAATGCCGCCGAACCGGCAGCGTCTATGTCCACATTGCCGCCGATGATCTGGACGCTCTGCTGTCGGCGGAGCTGGGCGGGGATAACGCCCAAAATCGCCAGAAAAACGCAACATAAAAAAGGGGCATCCAGACAAGGATTTTCGGGGGCAGGATGTTGGGGAAAGTTGAAAAAGGCAGAGCTTCTACCGTGATTTAGATGAGGCGGACTTCAAGGAGTTTGGACAGCTCGCATTTGAAATGCGGGCTGTGAAGAATCAAGGCACTCGTGGCGCCAAGTACGAAAAGGTCTATCGCCTGACCGAGGAGCAGGCCGTCCAGGAGCGCGGGGACCGGCCTCCAGCCTTTAACCACCCGCAGACAAGGGCCGCTGTGCCATGCCTTTGCGCAGGAAGCTGGAGGGATTTCGGGGGTATGCTGTATTTTAAGCAGACCCCGCCAGGTATTCGCATTTCAAATGCGGAAAATGGGCACTGATTTGCCCCTCCTGCAAAGGTAGCGAAACGCCACGTTAGCTGGCCCGCCGTTTTGGCGGGTCAGGGGGCGTGGAACGCGACAGACCGCAGGTGAGGGAATAGAGGGGGCATACCCAAAAGCTACCCACAGTAACCGATCCAACTCTGGACGGGGTAAGCTCAACCGGCAGGTGCGATATCGCGGAGATTAGCACGCAAAGGGGTCGGTTTCAAACAGACTCCTTTTTCGGGAGCAAAGATCGGGTGTAAAAACACGCAAAGGCCGGGGGCATCTTCACCCCCCGGCCTTGCCGTCTCATGCACTGGCAATCATGACCACGAACAGCGTCACGACCGCCACCATCAGCACGCCCCAGCCTCCGCACAGCGCGGCCACGGCCCAGACCATCCCCGCATATACCCCCGCCGCCGCAAGGACGCAGAGGGCCTTAAAACGCCCCTCCGGCATCGGCCTGCGCTCGAACTCGAAGACGGTGCCGTTATGCTCCAGGCGGATCCTCATGCTATCCCCTTCCCATATGTCAGCGTGACAACAGCCCTCTTGCCCTGCGCTGCCTGCTTGCATTTCACCACGTCAACGGCCACCTTTTGACCGATTGCAACATTGCCGGACTCCATTGTCTCGATCCGGCGTGTCTCCAGCCGCAGAGCCGCAAAATAACCGATAGCCCTGCCGCCCGTTGGACGGTCTGGCCTGCCATACACGAACCCAGGCTTTTCCCGCAGCTGGTTTACCAGGAAGAGCGTGCATCCAGTGACATGGAGCAGGCCGGTGAGGATAGGCAGGCATTTTGACATGATCTTTGCCTGCTGATTCCGAGGCGGACCATATTTATCGTTTATACCCACTCGCATATCCTCCCCGGTAGGGAATGCCGTTACAGTGTCGATCACTACCGCGCTGAAGCCGCCAATAGCCGCAGTCTGACAAGCGTCTAAGGCATCCTCCAGCGTGTCTACGTTCAGCAGATACAACTCCCGCCCCCTGAGTATGTACGGGCTCAGTCCGTGGTCAGCGTCTGCATACAGGACCGCCCCGCCGGTCTGCTGGGCCAGATGGAGCGCAAGAGCTGTCTTGCCGCTGCCATCGTTCCCGTGGATCTCCACGATTCGGCCCCGGGGAATGCCCCCGCCGGTCACAGCGTCAAGCTGGGGGACACCGGTAGATATGATCTCCTGCGGAGCTGTCCCATAACCGATATTGGCCTCACAGGTCTGGTTGATGGTTTCCAATAAAGCTGCCTTCAAAATTTGATCCTCCTATTGATTTTTGGAGGGGGCCGGGTGTATAATGGCCCTGACCCCCTCCGGGGTGGTTGTTGCGGCTCCGCTATCTTGCTTTGGTCGGCTGGGATAGCGGGCCTTTCTCATACGCTGAGTACAAAGCGGGTGGTTGTGGTCTGGCGGCTGTACTGGCCGTAGAGGTCGGCGTGGTCGGCCTTGAAGCTCTTGGAATCAAACCGGCTGGAGCTAACGTTCTTCCACGTGGCCTTCCAGCCGTCCCCCTGGAGGACTTCCGCGCCCTGCTCCACCATTGCGGCCTTGAGTTTGTCGGTCAGGGCCTCGGCCTCCGCCTGCAGCTCCTCGATCATCTGCCGGACGCTCATCAGGTCCCGGGCGGTGCTGTTCAGTTCGTTCATGCTCATCGTGATTTCTCCTTTCGATTATTCCGGGGCCTGCCGAGCATCTTCCTGGCTCTTGCCGCTTAGGGGGCGGCTCACATGGTATGTGGCTCGGCACGTTGGGGCGCTTTCGGCCTGGACGGCTTGGTTACCGCTTCTCCCGGCCCCCGGTGGAGGTCTGTTCCCTCCTGACATTATGAATTATACTATATGTTCCCATAGAAATCAATTGGCAGAATAGCTAAATATGTTCCCATATATCTGTGCATTTTATCTATGGACACATATATGCTTTTATGGTATAATTATGGTAAAGGTGGAGAAGAATGCCCAATATCTCGGGCCTCCCCAGGAAAGGAGAAAAACCATGCCAGTTAGTGATGCACAGAAGAAAGCTTCTGTTAGATACTTGGAAAAATTGGACGAAGTAAGAATCAGAATGCCTAAAGGCAAGAAGGCCACCATCCAGGCCCACGCGGAGGCCCGCAGCGAGTCCGTGAACGGCTTCATCAACCGGGCGATACAGGAGACTATGGAGCGGGACAATGACGTTCCAGGCCCCTCTGGGGGCCGGAGAGAGGGCGACGAGGGAGGTGTACCGAATGAGTAACCGGGAAAAGGTCATTGCTTTGCTGGAGAATATCCCAGAATACAAGATCGGCTATGTGCTGGCCTATGTCCAGGGCCTTACCGCCGATGAGGACGCAGACGATGCTTTTTGCCAGCAGCTGTATGAGCGTTACCAGAATGACCCCGAAAAAGATGAGGCTTTCACCCTGGAGGAGTGCAAGCGGGAATGGGGGCTTGCGTAGTGTATCGCTTCATCATCAAGAAGCCTGCCAAAAAGTTTATTGACGGGCTCCCGGTAAATGAGCGGCGGCGCATCGTGGACGCTATTGAGCGGTTGCCGGATAGCGGCGACATCAAGCGGCTCCAGGGGCATGATGATTTGTTCCGGCTTCGGGTAGGTCCTTATCGTGTCCTCTACACCGTGGATAATGGACAACTGGTGGTATGTGTGGTGGATGCCGGGAACCGGGGCCAGATTTATAACCGATACTGATAGAGAAAGGCCGGGGATTTGTTCCCCGGCCTGACCCTTATTTTGACCCTTTAGAAGTTTTACACGGTTTTACGACATTTCCCGCCGAAAGGCGGAACGCCTTGCAATTACTGGGTTTCCTTAATCATATTTTACAGCATTTTCACTCTCTGGTAAAATTCGAATCTCTCCATCTCCGCCAACTTGAAACCCTGAAACCGCAATGGTTTCAGGGTTTTCTGCTATCTCCACAAATTTTCACCCCTAATCATACCCCTTACGGCCCCTTCTCCCTTTCTGCACCCAAGCTGGTATAATACCCCGTATCCGGTCCGCAGTGTCCGCCAGCGCCCGCTCTGAAGAGAGCGCATATACCTCCAGCGTGAAGCTGGCCGCGGCTTTCGGCCCGCCATCGTCATGATGCAGCCGGTTTTCCTGTGCCGCCACGCTATTTCCCTTATTTTCCTCTGAAATTTTTCTTCCATCCCCCTTGGCTCCATACCTCCGGACCCGACTATAACATCTGGCAAAACGGAAAAACAAATCCTTCACATATATTTAACATTTTGTCCATAAACATTTTTCGGGATTTATGCTATAATGACCGCAAAACGGCCTTATGGAGAACGGATCTATATGAGCAACGAGTGCAATCTGACCCTGGGGATCGACATCGGCTCCACCACGGCGAAAATCGTCGCGGCGGAGAACGGCCGGCCCCTGTTTGAGACATATCAGCGGCATTTTTCCCAGGTACGGCAGAAAACCCTGGAGCTGCTGGCGGAGGCGGCTCCCTTCCTGGGGGGTCGCCGCTTCACCGCGGCGATCTCCGGCTCCGCCGGACTGGGACTGGCGGAGAGCGCCGGGGTCCCCTTCGTCCAGGAGGTATTCGCCACCGGGGAGGTGGTGCGCCGGCTGGAGCCGGACGCCAGCGCCGTGGTGGAGCTGGGCGGCGAGGACGCCAAGATCATTTTCTTCGACGGCGGCATCGACGAGCGGATGAACGGCTCCTGCGCCGGGGGGACGGGGGCACCGGGGCCTTCATCGACCAGATGGCCACCCTGCTGAACATCCCCGCCGATGAGCTGGACGAGCTGAGCCTGCAGAGCACCCGGCTGTACCCTATCGCCTCCCGGTGCGGCGTGTTCGCCAAGACGGACATCCAGCCCCTGCTCAACCAGGGGGCCAAACACGCCGACGTAGCCGCCAGCATCTATCAGGCGGTGGTGAACCAGACCATCGCGGGGCTGGCGCAGGGGAAGCGGATCGGCGGCAAGGTGCTGTTTCTGGGCGGGCCGCTGTACTACTGCAAGGGCCTGCGGCGGCGGTTCCAGGAGACGCTGAAGCTGGACGACGCCCACGCGGTCTTCCCGGAGTACGGGCGGTTCGCCGTGGCCATGGGGGCCGCGCTGTACGCCGAGGCGTCCGGCGGAGTCTACACCATGGACCAGCTGCAGGAGAAAATCGCCGGCAGCTCCGCGACCCGGGACACGGCCAGCCTGCTGCCGCCCCTGTTCGCCTCGGAGGCGGACTACGCCGCCTTCCGCGCCCGCCACGCCGCCGCCACGGTGGCGGAGGGGGACCTGGCCTCCTACGCCGGGGACGCCTGGCTGGGCATCGACTGCGGCAGTACGACGACCAAGGCCGTACTGCTGGGGAAGGACAAAGAGCTGCTGTACTCCTACTACAGCTCCAACCGGGGAAACCCGGCGGAGATCGTGCGGGAGCAGCTGGAGAAAATCTACGGCCTGTGCGGCAATCGGGTGGCCATCCGGGGCAGCGCGGTGACCGGATACGGGGAAGAGCTGATCAAGGCCGCCTTCGGAGTGGACAAGGGCGTGGTGGAAACCATCGCCCACTATACCGCCGCCAAGCATTTCTGCCCAGAGGTGGATTTCATCCTGGACATCGGGGGCCAGGACATCAAGTGCTTCAAAATCAAGGACGGAGCCATCGACTCCATTATGCTCAACGAGGCGTGTTCCTCCGGCTGCGGGTCCTTTATCGAAACCTTCGCCCGGTCCATGGGCTATGAGGCGTCCGCTTTCGCGGAAAAGGGGCTCCACGCGGAGGCCCCGGTGAACCTGGGGAGCCGGTGCACCGTGTTTATGAACTCCTCGGTGAAGCAGTCCCAGAAGGACGGGGCCACGGTGGAGGATATTTCCGCGGGGCTGAGCGTCAGCGTGGTGAAAAACGCCGTCTATAAGGTCATCCGGGCGGGCAGCGCGGAGGAGCTGGGGTCGCATGTGGTGGTCCAGGGGGGCACGTTCTACAACGACGCGGTGCTCCGGGCCTTCGAAATGGAGTTGGGCAGGAACGTGATCCGGCCCGCTATCGCGGGGCTCATGGGGGCCTACGGCGCGGCGCTGTACGCCATGGAGTCTGTGTCCGCCCCCCGCTCGGGGCTTATCGGCCCTGACGGGCTGGCTAACTTTGTACATACCGCCAAGGCCGCTACCTGCCAGGGTTGTACCAACCACTGCCGGCTGACCGTCAACAGCTTTGGGGACGGAAAGAAGAAATTTATCTCCGGCAACCAGTGCCAGAAGGGGCTGGGGCTGGCGAACGCGGAGGAGCTGCCCAACCTGTACGCCTGGAAGCGGGACGCGCTGACGGGACTGGCGCCCAGGGCGGAGATTCGGGGAACCATCGGACTGCCCCTGGCCCTGGGCATGTACGAGCTGCTGCCGCTGTGGCACGCGTTTTTCTCGGAGCTTGGGTTCAAGGTGGAAGTCTCGGGGCTCAGCTCCCGGCGGATCTATGAGAAGGGGCAGTTCTCCATTCCCTCCGATACGGCCTGCTACCCGGCGAAAATCATGCACGGGCATATGGAGGCGCTGCTGGAGCGGCATGTGGACGCGGTGTTCTATCCCTGCCTGACCTACAACATGGATGAGCGGGAGAGCGACAACCACTACAACTGCCCGGTGGTGGCCTACTACTCCGAGCTGCTCCACGGGAATATGGACGACCTGGCCCAGACCCATTTCCTCTATCCCTTCCTCAACATCAACAACCGGAAGGAGCTGGCAAAGGAGCTGTACGACTGCCTGTCCCCGGTGTTCCATGATGTGACGAAAAAAGAGGTCCGCAAAGGGGTGGACGCCGCTTTTGCCGCCTATGAGGCCCACATGCTCTCTGTCCGGCGGCAGGGGGAGGAGGCGGTGGCCTGGGCCCGGGCCCACGGAAAGCGGATCATGATCCTGGCGGGGCGGCCCTACCACATCGACCCGGAGATCGGCCACGGTATCGACAAGCTGGCCTCCTCCCTGGGGTTCGCGGTGGTCAGCGAGGACAGCGTGTGCCATCTGGCGGACCCGGTTCCCGTGCATGTGCTGAACCAGTGGACGTACCATGCGCGGCTCTACCGGGCGGCGCGGTTCGCGTGCGAAAATCCGGACGTGCAGCTGGTGCAGCTGGTGAGCTTCGGGTGCGGGGTGGACGCCATCACCACCGACGAGGTACGGCGCATCCTGGAGGAATCCGGGAAGCTGTACACCCAGATCAAGATTGATGAGATCACCAATCTGGGGGCGGTGAAGATCCGGCTCAGGAGCCTTATTGGGGCGCTGGAGGAAAAGGGGATGTAAAAATGAAGAAAAATGCAATGGCGGCAGTAGCCTTAGCTGTATTGCTTACGCTTTCGTCGTGCGGTCGAACAACGAAGGACGTACCGCTTGCGCTTGAAGACTTGATAGGAGAATATGAATATTTATCGGATGACGGGGCCGGTAAACTGACGATCAAAAAAACTGCCGATGGGTATGATATTTCCGATTATGTATCAGAAAGTTCCTATCGATTTTTGGCTGATTCCTCCAATGTAGAAACTACAGGAAATAACAGGATATACATAAAATATCCGGAACAGGTATTTTCTGATGATACCGTGATTTTCAGCTATTATATTTTAGAATATACTTCAAGCGGGCTAGATGTATATTACGGAAAATCCTCACCGGAAGATGCTCGATTTTTATATCATGCCACAAGGAAATGAGGTTGAACCACATTTAGACCAATCAAAAAGCAGGCAGGGGCAGCTTTTATTCAGTTGTCAAGGAGCGCTTGCAGCAGCATTTTGTGTAGTCCTGCTGTGCTGGTCTGGTACCGGACCGGACATCGACTTGCTTCCGTACATGACAACGCGGAGGTTTGTCTTCCCTCAAGTTCTTTCCGGAAAGCGGAAAAAGTTGCCGTACAATGGGCAACCATTGCAGAAAAATCTCAAATAGAGGGCCACATCGAGTGGCCGCGAACAATCAATTATTCATGACCGCTCGATGCGGTCATGAATAATCGTTGTCGTGGGACAAAAGTAGGCGCGGAGTCCGGGGCCGCCCAGGTCCCGGGCCGATTCAAGAAGAATTTCCCATTCGCGCCGGTCAGGCGCGAAGATAACTACCCAGCAAAGAGGTAAGGCCATGTATATTATTATCGCCATTCTCCTGTTTGGAGTACTGATCGCCGCCCACGAGTGGGGCCACTTCATCGCCGCGCGGCTGTGCGGCGTCACCGTCCACGAGTTCGCCATCGGCATGGGCCCCCAGGTCTGGCACAAAGAGGGGAAGAAGGGGACCAAATTCACCCTCCGCGCTTTCCCCATCGGGGGCTTCTGCGCCATGGAGGGGGAGGACGAGGACTCCGACGACCCCCACAGCCTCAGCAACCAGGGCTTCTGGAAAAAGGTCCTGGTGTTCGCCGCCGGCGCGGCCATGAACTTCCTGGCGGGCGTGCTGATCCTCCTGATTCTGAACTTCCAGGCGGCGGGCTTCCTGGTCCCCGTGGCGTCGGGGTGCGCGCCGGAGTTCGAGGCCGTCAACGGCGCGGCGCTGCTGGAGGGAGATCAGTTCTACTCCATCAACGGCTCCCGGATCTACCTGACCAGCGACATCGACCTGCTGCTGATGCTGGCCAACCGCCAGCCCATCGACCTGGTGGTCCTCCGGGACGGGGAGAAGGTGGCGTTCAACAACCTGGCCGTGGGGACCTACAGCGACAGCGAGGGCGGCAGCTACCAGGGCTACGGCTTCTACCGCACCGCCGTGGTGAAGGAGGCCACCCTGGGGACCAGGCTGCAATACACCTGGTACAACTCCATCGACTTTGTCCGGACGGTGTGGTTCAGTCTGCAGATGCTGGTCACCGGCAGCGCGGGGGTGGGCGACCTCAGCGGCCCGGTGGGGATCGTGTCCACCATCAACGAAGTGGGAGCCCAGAGCGCCAGCGTGGCGGACGCCCTGGCGAATATCGCCTATTTCGGGGCCATGATCGCCGTGAACCTGGCGGTGATGAACCTGCTGCCCATTCCTGCTCTGGACGGGGGGCATATCATGTTCCTGGTGGTGTCCACCGTGTCGGAAAAGGCGTTTCGGAAGAAGATCCCCATGAAGTACGAGGCCGCCATCAATATGGTGTTCCTGGCCCTGCTGATGGGCCTGATGCTGTTCGTCACGTTCAACGACGTGATGAAGCTGATTCGGTAGGGGGGACGGAAGCATGACGAAGCAGATTCTGGTGGGCGGCGTGCCCGTAGGGGGCGGCGCGCCCGTCTCCATCCAGTCCATGTGCAATACCAAGACCCACGACGTCCCCGCCACCGTGGACCAGATCCTCCGCCTGGAGGAGGCGGGGTGCGAGATCATCCGGGTGGCGGTTCCGGATATGGCGGCGGCGGAGGCCATCGGGGCCATCAAGAGCCGAATCCACATCCCCCTGGTGGCGGACATCCACTTCGACTACAAGCTTGCCCTGGAGTGCGCCGCCCAGGGGATCGACAAGATCCGCATCAACCCCGGCAACATCGGGAGCGAGGACCGGGTGAAGGCCGTGGCGGACGCCTGCCGGGAGGGGAAGATTCCCATCCGCATCGGCGTCAACGGCGGCTCCCTGGAGAAGGAGCTGCTGAAAAAATACGGCGGCGCGACCAGCGAGGCCCTGGCGGAGAGCGCCCTGGGCCACGCGGCCCTGCTGGAGAAGTTCGACTTCACGGATATCTGCATCTCCGTCAAGTGCTCCTCCGTGCCCGTGACCATGGGGGCCTACCAGCTGCTCAGCCAGCGGTGTCCCTACCCCCTCCACCTGGGGGTCACGGAGGCGGGCACGCCGGGCATGGGGGTCATCAAGTCCGCCATGGGCATCGGGGGCCTCCTGTGCCTGGGCATCGGGGACACCCTGCGGGTGACCCTGACTGCGGACCCGGTGGAGGAGATCGGGGCGGCCAAGAAGATCCTGCTGGCCGCCGGACTGCGGCAGGAGGGGCCCAACCTCATCTCCTGCCCCACCTGCGGGCGCACGAATATTGACCTCATCCCCATGGCCCAGGAGGTG
>OFFY01002953.1_pt1 | contig 11021 bp, 10 predicted proteins | sample 1521481 | NCBI WGS metagenome assembly OFFY01 (sample SAMEA3504117, study PRJEB24116) | mouse gut metagenome | biome: mouse gut; feature: mouse-associated habitat; material: faeces | place: Denmark | collected 2011
ACCTCTCTTATAGTTGATTTTTCCAAAATAGAAGACCATTTCCCACCTCCTTATTGTGTCGCTAAATTGGGAACTGGGAACTTTTGTTTTTTTATGTCCGCCCCTTTCTCTTTATATTTCTTTATTACATTATAAACAGTTGACTTTGAACAGCCCCTCAATTCTATAATCTCCTTTACTGTACGCCCCTTACTATAGAGCCACCATAAATCTTCCTCATCGCAGATTCTCTTTCTGGCGATGGTTGCCCCTTTTTTTAAACGTCCTTTTTCATCTCTGGCGAGATTTAATTTCTTTTTATACTGTTCATCATTATATAAAGCTATTTCCTCATCTGTTGGTGGACTGGGACTATACTCAAATGGTGATGTACGAGAGTAATATGCTCTTTCAGCAGTTTCATACTCTGCCTCACTTCTCATCTCTTCCTCTATATATGCCCTCATTTCGGGACTTATCAAGCCCCGATAATACTGTTGCATTGTATAATCATCCATTTTTTCTCTCCTTATTTTAATTATTTTATTTATATCTATCCATCTTAATAATGTTGCAGCCACTGCACCTACTATCATCAAAAATAATATAAAAGTGGGAAAGTCACTTCCTATTATCCATGACTTTCCCATATCCAACACCAATTTTTTCCCTTACCTTATTAGCAAAATATAAATAAGTAAAACAAAGGTGAACTTTCCCTACCAATCCCAGAAAACCCCCTATTTTTCAACATTTTTTCCTATCTTTCGCAGTCTTGCCGTGGCAAACAAATAATATTTTTATCATTTTTCCATAACTCCTTAAATGTTCTGTATTTCTTCTCAAATGCTTGATTTTACAGGGCTTTTGAAGGATATTGTACTTTTCAACGATTGTTCCATATATTTCTCCCAGCAAAGAGCAACCTCAGGCATATCATTCCTCTCAATGAAGGTTCCCTCTTCTTGCCTTTCGGCATTGAGCCTTTCTTATCCAAACGCCAGCTGTAAACATTTTTCTCTTTCCTTCTTTTCTCACTCATCGAATCTCTCCTTTCAAAAAAGGAGGGTCAGACTTGCAAAGTTATCATATCACAAATCTGACTCTCCGTATAGCTTTATCATGGGATACTGGCAATCTGCCATTCCCTTTTTCAGATATTTTTATACAGTTGTCGTTGTGGTCAAGGGCAGATGACAGGGGGAATGGCAGATGGAGAGAAATAGTGATGTAAACCGTTAGTTGTCATTATCTTCTCAAATGTTGCTTTTGGTATGGTGGATTTTCATTTATTACTCTGTTATATTCAAACGGTAAATTAAATGTTTCATCAACAGATAAATGGAGGAAAATGATTATGAATTTAGGGAAAAACATTCAACATTTGAGGAAACAGAAGAAGATTACGCAGGAACAGTTAGCTGAAATGATGTCTGTTTCCCGCCAGACAATATCGAAATGGGAGGCAGAGGAAGTTATTCCCGAACTGGATAAGATAGTGGCTTTAAGCGATTTGTTTGCCTGTAAACTGGACGCTTTGGTCAAGGAAGATATGAGCGCCGGTAATGCAGTTTATTCAGAAATTATTGTAAAAAAGGTAGCAGCATTTCAAATGGCAAGATATGTAATGCTCTCACCGAATCCGGAAGATGATGTAAATGCATACATGGAAAATTGGGCGCATCGGTCCGGTCTGTTGAAAGTTTCGCCGGATGCAATGCGGATTGGATGGGACTTTCCATTTGTCCCGCCTGAGATGACTACCAGATTTGGCATTCATGGATACGTGGCAGCTTATATTCTGCCGGAAGGATTTGAAACAGACTGTCCGGGTGTGGAATATGCTGTCCAGAAAGAAGCTGATTATGCAGTAATAACAATTTACCACCCTTTTATGGCGGTAGACCGTATCCGGGGCGGTTATAAAAAAATAATGGATTTTTTAGCGGCAAATGGATTCCGTGAAGAACCGAAGGAGGATGTTTTATCCTGTTTTGAGTATGTTTATGAAAAAGAAGGCGTTATCTGCATGGATGTATATATCCATGTGGACAGCGTTTCCAGGACAAACAGCTTTACAAATTTTACATAAATTACGAAGATGAATATTTCCTGTAAAGCAAAAAATCGGGGTTCACCGACCATTCCAGTGAACCCCACCTGTGCGAAATTTGCCCGCCCGTTCGGTGGACCAGGGTCTTTCGACCAGCCCAATCAGTGATATCACTGACTTATTTATATGCTAATATTAACGGAAATATACCTCATTGTCGATGATGTTCAGAAAAATTTTACAAACAGCTTTAAGCACTATTTTTCACAATATATCGCAAAAGCTCGAAATTGCTATGTTTTCTTGATTTCTTATGCTTCACTTGGCGTTTCGGTTTTCTGTATGCTTAACTTTTTGTATGTGTTGACATACAAAACAGCCGCAAGCAATATCGAAAGAATGTCGGCTGCCGGCTGCGCCCAAACTAACCCGGTAAGTCCTAAGACTGCTTTCAGAATGAACAGGACGGGAATGAAAATGATTCCCTGTCGGCTCAAATTGATAACCAGCGAAGCTGTGGCTGCTCCCATAGCCTGTAAAGCGTTGGTAAGGACATAGAACACGCCGAAAATGGGACTCGTTGTAAGTAAGATTTTCGCAAACTGGACGGCGTAATCAAAGGCTGTCACATCAGCTAAAAATGCACTGACGATTTGGTTTGTAAACAGGTAGCAGATAACGGTCAAGACAACGCCTAAAATGAAGGAAAAAATGAAAGAGAACTTAAACACGTCCTTGAACCGTTTCCATAGCTTTGCGCCTACACAATATCCCAGCAGAGGCTGTACGCCCTGCCCCAGCCCAATACATACCATGCCTGTTATCGTTACAACTTTCATCGCAACACCCATTCCGGCAATCGCCATATCGCCGTATTCTGCCATTTGACTGTTGATAATGATTTGTGAAACGCTCATCAGCATAGAGCCTAATGCGGCGGGTACGCCAATGGCAAGCACGCTGCTGCAAACCTTTTCCCTTAAGGTAAAATCTTTCAGCCGGACACTAAGGCTTGATTTTCCACGAAGAAAATAGGTAATGTAATATCCTGCCCCGAACACGTTCCCAATCACGGTGGCGATAGCAGCCCCGGCGATATTCCACCCAAAACCTAAAATCATAATGGGGTCAAGAACTACGTTCAACAAGTTTCCTAAAAGCTGCCCTATACAAGCCCGCCCTGATTCTCCCTCTGTACGGATTACATTGGCATAACAGTTGGAGATAAGCACAAAAGGCCCGCTGCATACAACAATCATCAGATAGGTTTTAGCTAAATCCCATGTATCGGAACTTGCCCCGATAAGGGAAAGTATCTGCTCCATAAAAATCAGGAACAGAGCCGCCATAACCACACCCACAATCACGCAGCCCCACATACAGAAAGAGCATACTTTCTTTGCATAGTCCTTTCTTCCCTCTCCCAACGCACGGGAGATAACCGAAGTGCCGCCCATTCCGAACACTGTTCCTACTGCCATAAATATCAGAAATACAGGCGTTGCAAGGGAAACTGCGGCAACCTGTAATGCGTCATGGGTCTGACCAATAAAGAATGTATCAGCCAGATTGTAGACTAATACCATGAGCATAGCCGCCATAGCGGGCAGGGCGTTCCTGAATACTGCTTTGGGTACGGGCATTGATTCAAATACTTCCAGTGATTTCTGTTCCATAAATTTTCCTCCTTGTATGCTTTTCAAAAGCAAGCTATTGAATTGGTTTTTATAAATACCCGCTTTATAACGGGTTTCTATCAATGACAATCCTCTTTTTGATTCTTCATCAGCCTTTTATGAAAGCACGCTATCAATTTGTTCGGGATAAATGCCCGCGAGTCTGGGCGGGCATTTATTTCATGTTCTCGTATATCCTTTGGAGCAGACTGTGAAACGTGGTCTGTTCTTCTTCAGATAGTCCGTGAAACATGGTTTGTTCCACTTTTCTGCTATTTTGTATAGCGTCCTGACAGCATTTTTCACCTGCCGGGGTAATTCGGACAAGTTTCATTCGCTTGTCGTTTGGGTCGGTAAAACAGTCAACCAGTTTCTTTAATGCAAGCCTGTTTACGATTCCGGCACAAGTGGATTGTGCTACCCCTAAAATGCGTTCCAGTTCTTTGAATGAGTAGGTCTTTTCGTCTTTTTCGTTCAGTGACAGCAGCACCCATACCTGAACCATAGTCAAGTCGTTCTGACGCAGGGAATTATTTGCCTGTCTTTCGATTGCGTCATGGAGCTGTTTTATGAGTTGCCCGCTGGTAAGGTTATCGTTCAATTCAGCACCTCCTTTCCCTTTCATGAGGTATCATAGCACATCAAAAGCAAGGTGTCAATAACTTGCTTTTGATTTTGTTTCTTTGGTTCAAAATAGTGTGGTGCTGGCGGTCTATCTCTTGTTTTCGTTTTCTTGCTTCTTTACCGTACATGAGCATTTGCACAAGGTACATAATTTTGCTAAAAAGCCGTACCATTCCCTGATTTTTCGTCAATTTATCGCAAAATAAATAAATTTTTCTCTTTTCAAACAATCAGATATCCAGACTCCCCTCATTCAACAAAAAATCATAAACACTCATAACCAACAGCCCGTCGTCATTGTAATACGATGTTGGTGCGTCTTTCGTGATAATAATCTTCTTGAAGAAATCACCTGTCAGCATCAGGGAACGCTGCTCCTGTTCCATTTTTTTCCTATCGTGAATCGCATAGGCAGACTGGATATAATAACGCCTGGAACCTTTATTGCAAACGAAATCAATTTCCAACTGTTTGCGGACTCCATGACCTTTCTCATTGGTTTTATTCAAAGTAATAACTCCCACATCCACATTAAAGCCCCGTATCTTCAACTCATTGAAGATAATATTCTCCATAGCATGAGTTTCTTCCAGTTGACGGAAATTGAGACGGGCATTGCGTAATCCCAAATCAGTAAAGTAATATTTGACCGGCGTGTCGATATACCTTTTCCCCTTAATATCATACCGGAAGGCATTGTCAATCAGGAAAGAATCACAAAGATAATCGATATATCTTTTAATGGTTGCGTTACTGATGGTTTTCTGCTTGACACTCTTGAAAGTAGCAGATAACTTTGTCGGATTTGTAAGTGAGCCGATAGCTGATGAGAGGATGTTCAGAAGTTCCTCCAGTTCTGCCCGGTTGCGTACATTATATCTGCCTACAATATCCGAAATATAGGTTTCCTCGAACAGCAACTTCAGAAAATGAATCTTTTCCTCCGGGCTCGAAATATTTATGACAGGCGGCAATCCACCATAAAGCATATATTCGTTCCAGCCGTCCTGTTTCGTCCCGGAATAAACAGACATAAATTCAGCAAAACTTAAGGGATGCATATGAACTTCATCTCCCCGGCCTCGAAATTCGGTAATCACATCTTTAGACAAAAACCGGGCATTGCTTCCTGCCACATACACATCTACATTTTTCATATGAATCAGACTGTTTAATACGGATTCAAACTCGCCTAAAAGCTGCACCTCATCCAACAGCACATAATACATTCCATCACCTTTCATCTGCTCCTTGAGATAGGGATACAGAACATCCGGCTCACGAAAACGCTTATTCTCAAAGGTGTCAAACGCAATTTCTATAATATGCGGTTCATCCACCCCTTCTTCCAGCAAATGATTCTTGAATAAATTGAACAATAAGTAGGACTTTCCGCAACGTCGAATACCCGTCACCACCTTGATAAATCCATTGTGCTTTTTACTGATGAGCTTATTTAAATAGATATCTCTCTTGATTTCCATATCATCATCCCGCTTTATACTGAAAATTTTTGCGAGATATCGCAATTATATGCAATAAGAATTGCCGATGCCATGATTCAGGCGGAATAGAGCTGCCAAAGGAAGTCCGTAACGATTAGATGCCAAATGAATTTAACACTTCTATAAATTCCTGTTCAAGTAAATCCCAATCCGGATTTCTGTCATCAGTCATTGATTCAGCAAGCGCCTTATAATATGACAGTTTTTCTTCGATATAATGATTAATCGCTTCAATCTTTGGCGCTTTATCAGATTCTGACATTCTTACCTTCTTTGCCAGCAAATCTTCTACAGCAGCCTTCATGCCGTCCTCAAGAACGGTATGAAACAATTCATCAAATAATACCGGTGGCGGGCACTTCTTTTCTTCTATCCACTTACATGCAAGAACAGGTCTCAATACATAAAAATACTTTTTGTACTTTACCATATCCTCGCACAAATACTCATGATAATTCTTATTGGCTGTACCATAATAATGATACAGTGCCGGCTTGCAGGCAAAGTAATTACATGCAGCTCTGTCATAAATCTGTTTCCATTCATCTGTTGTATAATATACTACCGGCGAATTACTCCACTCAAATAATGTGGCATTGGATTTATGGAAATGCTGCAATACTTTCTTTAAATCCCATCCATTGATATCAAGCACTTCATTTAATTCCCAATCAATAAAATCCTTATTCTCACGAAGTGACAAATAAAAATTCTTATTACGCACATAGATAAATCTCACATCATAATCGCTGTCCGGTGAAGCAAAGCCCCAGGCTCTGCTTCCTGATTCAACTGCATGTAAAACCCTGATATTCTCTTTTTCCTCTATTTCCCTGATTTTCATAAGAACCAGTTCTTTTACCGGACCTTCAAAATTCTCATATTTCATCACGAATCACTCTTTCATTTATTGTCATCACCAAATCCTGAACCTTTTTCATATCCGGTTCCTCCGGCAAATCTGTATTTTCAGATGCATAGTGCAGGCGTTTTTCAAAATCTGCCAGCATATCATAAAAGCTATCCTGAAAAGTTCCATCTTCTTTCTGATATTTTCCAAAACGAATATCCATCAACAGCTCATGTTCCTTTACTCTGCAGGTGTTGATTTCACCCTTTTCCAGGATATCAAGTGCCATCATAAATAATCTGATAAGATGCATGGCATGTTTATTCAGATGAAGATTATCTTTCTTTCTGTTTCTCTTTCCAATCTTCTCATAGTCTCTTACAACATTAGCCATTGTGTTCCACATACTTACATAATCCCTTAAAGGATAATGAGTCATATTTGCATTCACAAAAATCTCTGTTTCCATTTCGGGATTAACTGCCTTATCAATAAAAATTTCAAGACTTCCATTCTCAAAATTCTTATAACATGAATTAAATCCATGCATAGCATTTTTTACAGAATTAAAAATATGCTGTTCCTTTTCACTCTGCGGAAATGTATCTCTGGCCAAAGCATTCTGTAATCTTCTAAGCTGCGCATCTGCATATCCGCCAAATGACTGAATCGCTCTTCTTGATAAAAACAACTTTTTATTATCCAGAAGCATCTGTCCAATATCATTAAGGTATAAGTAGTGTTCAGGATTAAGTCCTAATAACTCTATTGTGTTTGGATTGCAGCTAAGAAGCAATGTAATTATCTTATTAAAAGCATAAATAACAGTGTCGGTATTATCGTCCACATACTGTTCAAACTGTGTCAATCCAATAAGGTCAGATTTTTGATTGAGGGTAATTCCTCTTATATCTATATCACTACCATCTATATTGGTTCCATAAGAATAACTTCCGGCAAGTCCAAGAAGGATTACATGCTTTCCAAGATGTTCATTATTATTTATAAAATCATATTCTGTTGTATTTAGAATCTTTTTATAATCAATCAACGAATCTCTTCCTTAAAAGTCTTCCAGAGAATAGTCCCATGCGTTATCCGGCATAAGACATATCATTTTTCAACACTTCTTCTTACTATTCCATATTCTCGTCCATATACTCTCTGCGAATCTGGGATAATGTCTTGCCTGTTTCTTTATGGATAGCAAATTTGTATGTTTCTACAGACTTCCACCCCGTTACCTTTCTTAGCCAGTCCTGCATAGACATTTCTTCATCATTGATGGAAACATGACCATTGGGAAGAAGGACAGCCTCCTCGTTCGAGCCTTTCGCAACCAGAATATCTCCGGCTGCAACAACTCCCCACCCAAGCATATCTTTTATCTTTGGAAGGACAGTTCTCTCAATGGTTCCCGAAGGCTTCTTCATTTCTTTAACCCAATTGTTAGGCTGTTCGATAATTTCAAACTTTGGCGCCGGTTCGGAGCTCCCAATTCTAAACACCTTAATCTCGCAGAGAATAAAACCTACGCCTTCATCCGTATGATTGTTAAGCCACTCAATTGCAGCACGGTGTTCCGGTCTTGCTTTTCTTACAAGCCAGATAACCAAATCGGCGGACCTCCCGGATGCATAGGTAATTAACTTACCCAAATGGTCGTGGTCAGTCTCTTCAAGCTGATTCTCAATAATAATCTTCTTGCCCGTGTCTGCATCTGTAGCAAATATATCCGCATTGAAATCACCGACAGATGATTCCGTTTCTTCTATTGATATATCGATACCTACTTCGTCACCAAGAACAGATATATTTTTTGCCAGCCAGGGAGTAAAATCATGTGCCTCATGTGGCCATACTTCTCTTAAATCTTTTATTTCCTGTAGTTTACCAAGGTTAATCATCATCTTCCTCCTCTAACCCTGCTGATTTACACACATGGGTTACGGCTGCCTTGGGGCTTTTGCTGCTATTTGCCTCCCTACCATATGCGCCTTGTTATCAGGTTTCTGTCATAGGATTTCGCTATACTTTTCCAATTTATATCATACCAAACAAATTGTTTTTATTCTACAGGAGAATCCGAAATTACCATCTCTATTTTCAGTTACCGCATCAGGGCTTCATCAAAACATGACTTGATTTTCTTCTGCAAGGGCTTCGTAGATATATCCTCTGACACCTTCCGATACTTCTTTCCGTGCATTCGGGAGCAGTTCGTAGTAACCGGTATATCACTGACGCCTTCAAAACCGTACGGAAACCTACTATAGGGCCGTTCTAAGACATTGTATAAATAGAATGCGGCAATTTCTGAAATTCCACGCAATGAAAAAATTTTAATATTTAATAGATTTCTACTTGATTTCTTCATCATTTCATGCTATTGTATTTATTGTAGATATCAACTAGATTTCAACGTCAAAAGGAGGTAACAAATTATGAACAATGCATGGCTTATTCGTCCTTATCCTCACAAACAACCCAGGCTTTCCGAATTCCTGGATAACAAAATTATCGCAGTCGGTTGGCCTTGTATCGGTAACCTGAAAGGAATGTCCCGTGAAAAATTAAAAGAAACATTATCAGAACCACCCTACAGCTACGAAGGTCTCATCCTCGGCAACGCCTATGCCACCATTGATATATTTGTCAATCAGATGGCTATTGGGGATTTGTTGCTCATGCCAGATGGAGATGATATCTACTTTGGCAAAATTTCAAGTGATTACTACCTCGAATCATCTGTTGACAATGACAAGGATGGATATCCTCATCAGAGAAAAGCGGAATGGCTGAAAAACACATCCCGCAAAGAACTCTCAAAGGAGCTTCGTTCATCTTTGAAAGTTCACCGCACTACTGCTAACTTATCACACCACTATGCAGAGATAGATGCCCTTATCCACGACAGGGAAGTTCCGGCAGCTGCTCCCACGGATACTATTGACGTCTCCTATCCTCTAAGACCAGACTATAATGTATCTTTCAGCATTCCGACTGATATTACCGCAGATGAGGCCAAACGCCTCAGTGCCTATTTCGCATCTTTATATTTCAAATATTAACCCATTGGCCGGGGATTTCCCCGGTCATTTTATTGATATTCTCCATGTCCTCCGCCATAGCCCCGACGGGCAGCGGCGTATCAGACAATCAAAAAGTCAGCAAATCATTCAGGCGGATAATTCTGCATCCTTTATCTTCATAATAATGCAGCATTTCATCAATTTTCTTTTTATCATAACTGGTTATGCAATCTGCCAATACATTAACTCCATACTTTGCTTTACACAGGTTGTAACAGGTCGATTTCACACAGGCAGCTGCATCTGCCCCGGTTATGTAAAAATCTCTTATTTCATTCTGACGAATAAATGTTGTAAACTCTTCACTGGTTAAGGCGTTTCCCTTATTTTTAGTAAAAATATTTTCTGACACTATTTTCAAATCGGAAACAAATTCAGCTCCGGGCGTACCCGGCTTAAATGTCCTTGTGCCGGTCGATAAATTTTCATGCCTGATATAAACAACATGAATATCGTTATTGACAGCCCAATCAATCGCTTTATTGATATTGTCTATAATATCTCTGTAATTCTTTGTTATGTCTTTTTGAATATCTATTATCACTAAGGCTTTTTTCTGCATACTGTTTCCTCCTGACAGGCTGGTTTTATATGTTTTAACTTTACTTATTATAGCCCGTAATTGTTGACAGCTGTATGGCAACAATTTATAATTGGAAAAAAATTTTGAAAGGCAAACATAAATGAAGACAGACAGGCTTGTCAGCATTATTATGATACTTCTTGACAAAAAACGGATATGTGCTCGAGAATTGGCAGATATGTTTGAGGTCTCGCCCCGTACAATTTACCGCGATATAGACGCTGTCAATATGGCGGGGATTCCGATTCGTTCAACGCCAGGTGTGGGCGGCGGTTTTGAAATTATGCAGGAATTTAAAATTGATAAAAATGTTTTTTCTACCAACGACCTTTCCGCACTTTTAACGGGACTTTCCACTCTTTCAAGCATGGTACAGGATGACGAAACGGTACATGCGCTTGCAAAAGTCAGGAGCTTTATCCCTGCCAAAAAGGCGGAGGATATTGAGTTAAAAGTAAATCAGATAAGTATAGATTTGAATCAATGGACAGGAAACAGCGAAATAAAGCGATATTGGAAAATCATCAAATCCGCTTTACAGGAAAACCGTTTGCTTTTGTTTGAATATGTGGCGCACCATGGAAACACAACGGTACGGACAGCAGAGCCGTATCAGCTTGTTTTAAAGGGCAGTCACTGGTATATGCATGGATACTGCC
>OFFY01002967.1_pt1 | contig 10982 bp, 10 predicted proteins | sample 1521481 | NCBI WGS metagenome assembly OFFY01 (sample SAMEA3504117, study PRJEB24116) | mouse gut metagenome | biome: mouse gut; feature: mouse-associated habitat; material: faeces | place: Denmark | collected 2011
AACAGCCACTTGGCTCGTTGCTCGCGGGAATAAAAAACAATGGATTGGAGGATTCTAAATGAATATTTTACGGGCGGATCATGTGTCATACAGTTATCAGACAAAGTATCAGAAGGTGGATGCGGTCAAAGATGTGAGCTGTACCTTTGAGCAGGGAGGATTCTACGCGATCATCGGGGAATCCGGAAGCGGGAAAAGTACATTCTTATCCCTTCTGGCAGGGCTGGACGTACCTTCGGAGGGGGAGATCTATGTGCAGGAACAGTCTCTGAATCAGATGGACCGGGATGCCTACCGGCTGAATCAGGCGTCGGTGGTTTATCAGTCTTTTCACCTGTTTCCCCTTCTGACGGCCCTGGAAAATGTCATGCTTCCCATGGAATTTAAAAAAATCCGGAAGAAAGAGGCAGCAGACCGGGCGGCGCAGCTTCTTTTGCGGGTGGGACTAACAGAGCGGATTTTCCGGCAGTTTCCGAAGATGATGAGCGGCGGCGAGCAGCAGCGGGTAGCCATCGCACGGGCTGTGGCGGCCGGGGGAGAGATCATTCTTGCAGATGAACCCACCGGCAATCTGGATTCTGAAAACGAACAGAAGATCGTGGAACTTTTAAAGGAGCTGGCACATAAGGACGGCTATACGGTGATTGTCATCACCCATAACCAGAAGGTGGCGGAAGAGACAGACCACGTATTCCGGATGTCAGACGGCAGAATGGAGCAGGTACGCTGATGGGAAAACTGATGAAAAACAGCATCCGTCAGCTTTGGCGGATGAAGGGAAGAGCGACTTTGTTCTTTTTACTGCTTTTGTTTGCGTCCGGGCTTTTAAGCCTTGGCGGAGGCTTTCAGGAGATCAACAGCCGGAATATGAAAGCCTACGAAGACAGTTTTATGACCATCGGTACGGTGGAGCAAAAGGCGGACACGGTACAGGAGATCCGGAGCTGGGACGCGGGAATCAAGGATTACCATCTTTACAACCGCTCGGTGTACAACACCTTTGTTCCGCTGTCCGTACTGGATTTTGAAGGGGCCGGTTATCTGTCCGGTCCGGAAAAAAGAGTGTTCTACGGGGCTTATATTCCGGAATATTTTATGTATGAAAATCTGATGGGTAGCGTGGTTGTGGAAGTGACTCCCACAGAAGATGTGATACCGGATCATCCGGTGGAGCTTCCGGTTACCAAGGTTTGGTGCGGGACCGGACTTTGGGAGGGACTGAATATCACGGTATGCAACCATTATGATCCCAATCCGGAGATGCTTCTGGCCGGGCATACCTACATCATGAGTCTTCAGAACCGGCCGGGCCATGAGAGTGAAAAAGAATTCCCGGAGGATGAGGTATCAGAATATGCACCAGGAGCGCTTCTTGAGACGGATCAGGTAGGAACGGACGGCGCGCCGGTGGAAGATGAGGTGGAGGACGGCACTTTTTATGATGAGGTGACGGAAGGCTTCTTTGAGACCAGAAGAGGCCGCCGGTGGATGGAATATCTGAAAACTACGGACTATACGAAACATATTTTTCCCGTCACCGGAACCGGCAACATTCATCTGATGATGCCTTTTTATAACGGAGAGGTCTATATCAGCTCCGGCCGGGAATTCACGGAAGAAGAGTATGAGAACGGAGAGAAGGTTTGTCTGGTATCGGAAACGTTTGCGGTGAAAAACGGCCTGGAACTGGGCGATCAGATCCGGCTCCCGTTGATTTATTCCAATCACAGATTTGCCGCAGGAGCACGGTTCGGAATCAGCGGTCTTGGGGTTACCGCCCTTTTAAATGCACAGGGAGAGATCTACCCGGCGTTTGAAGACAGCATGTATACGATCGTCGGTATGTACAGCGGAAAGGTCGGGCTTTCGGATGAGTATGGGCTGGCCCCTAATGAGATCCTGATTCCCAGCCGTTCGGTAAAAAACAGCGACACGAACAATCTGGTGGCATACGGACCGATGCGGGGCAGCACCACATCCTTCCAGATCGAAAACGGCAGGATCCAGGACTTTATGGAAAAATGGAGTGAACAGGGAATCGAAAATGTAGAGATTGTCTTCTATGACGGCGGTTATACCCAGTTAAAAGCCGGGATTGACAATATGAAAAACATCTCCCGGATTCTGGTAATCATGGGCCTTGTCCTGATCCTTATGGTATTGTCGTACTTTACCTGGCTGTTCATCATCCGCCAGGGAGAACGGACGGCCATCGAACGCTGTCTTGGATTTTCCAGAAAAAGCTGCTTTCTGTCGCTGTTTACAAGTATTTTTCTTCTGATATCGGCAGGCAGCGTCTTCGGGTGTATGGCAGGAAGTTTTTTGTCTGCAAAGATTGCAGGAAACATCGAACCGGCCAGTTATTATGACCTTTCATACAGCAATGGAAAAGCGTCCTTGACACAGATGGAAGAGGCGGAAGAGGAAATCCGTATGCCTCTGCATAAGACCGTCTGGATCATATCCGGGATTCTGCTTACAGGAAGCCTGATCGCCGGTGCCGGAATCCTGCTGAACCTGAGGGCAGAACCTATGGATATGCTGCAGAAAAGAGGCGAATAGAACCGGATACAAAATACTTGCAACTTTCTTAAGATTGTATTAAGATACCTTTTAACTACTTTGAAAGACAAAGGAATGGAAAAAGCGTATGTCTACTACAGAGAAAATTGCAGTTATCACAGATTCCTGCGCTGATGTGCCCCAGGAACTGGTCCGGAAGCATCATCTTTTTATTCTGCCCATGGGGATTACCTGTTCAGACGGAGCATACCGGGACGGGATTGACATCCATGCAGAAGATATCTATGAACGATTGAAAACAGAACTGCCCAAATCCAGCACGCCCAGCGGGGCGGATGTGGAGGATACTTTTGCAGAAATCAAAAGACAGGGCTATACGAAAGCAGTGGCCATCCTGCTGTCCGGCGGACTGTCCGGTACCGTGAACCACGTAAGGCTGGCCGCGGATGAGCTGGAAGGGCTGGAAGTGGCCGTCTATGATTCCAGGCAGGCGAGTATCGGCATCGGCGTGATTGCCCTGCAGGCCGCCGAGTACGTGGAAGCAGGCACAACATTTGAGGGGCTGAAAGAAAAAATCGAAGGACTCATCAAAAGTACAAAGGTGTTCTTTTCCATTGATACGCTGGAATATCTGCAGAAAGGCGGGCGCATCGGAAAAGCGGCAGCCTTAGCAGGAATGCTTCTGGATATCAAACCCATCCTGTCTTTTGACGGGGAGGGCGAGATCTACACAGCTGCAAAGGTGCGTACCCGTAAGCAGGTGGAAAAGCGGCTTTTGCAGCTGGTGGTAGAGCTGAAAGAAGAAGGGCGTCCATACAATCTTGTTGTGGCGGACGGCGGCGCCCCTGCCGAGCGTGAAGATCTGGAAAAAAAGCTTGTGGAGATCCTGCCGGACAGCCGCCGCCTGATCCGGGCAAAGATCGGAGCAGCGCTCAGTATTTATCTGGGTTCCGGACTGCTGGGTGCGGGAATCCAGTATCTGGACTGATACACAAAACTTTTGCGACTGTGGCATCCGGCGGTGCAAAACCATGTATGATGGCTTTGTCCGCCGTTTTGCAGCTTTTAACGACAGATATCAAAGATAAATTCCGCTGCCTGGTCCATGGCCTCGTAAGCCGTCTTAAAGGGGGACATCTGAAATACATGCCACATACCCTGATAGACGGCAATTCTGGCACCCACCTGGTGGCGGATCATCTGTTTGTGCAGATCCTGGGAATCTGACAAGAGGATTCCGTTTCCGCCCGCCTGAATCAAAGTAGGCGGAAAATCATGAAAATCTCCGTAGAGAGGAGAGAGAAACGGATCCTGCAGATCCCGGTCTTTGGCATAGTCCTCGATGGCCCGGGTCAGATATTCTTCTGTCAGAATCGGATCAATCTTTCTTTTACTCTGATGGGATGCGCCGCTTCTGGTCAGATCCGTCCATGGAGAGAACAGGACGAGTCCTCTTGGGAGGATCCGCTTCTGTTCTTTTAATTTCAGAGTCAGAATAAGGGCGAGGTTGCCTCCTGCAGAATCCCCGGCCAGGATCACATCCCGGGCGCCGTAACCCTGATACATCAGATAATCCCACATCTTCAGCGCATCAAAAAGAGCAGCCGGGTAAGGATTCTCCGGCGCCAGGCGGTAGTCAAAGCTTAAAACGTCCATGGATGTGGAGGCAGCCAGCTTGTTGGTGATGCTTCTGGCATATTTTAAACTTCCTGTATTGTAACCGCCTCCATGACAGTAGAGAAGGACGTATTTTTTCATATGATTTCTTTTTACGCTGACCCACTCTGCCTGGATGCCGTCCACTTCCACATCTTCGTAATTCATGTCACCGCTTCGAACAAGCAGACTGCCCAGATTGTCTTTAGAGGCCCGCTGCTTTTCAATATCTTCATTTTCCACCAGGGTATGCATTCTTTTAATTGCTTTCATCAGATTCTGGTTGTGCCTTTGCTTGTCAATCATGAAAATTTTGTGCCTTTCTTTTTAAATGTTACGGTTATTTTAGCATATTTTGATAGGAAACCCAAGAAAATAATGTTATAATCTAGACATGAGCAAACGTATGAATAACAAAAACCCATGGTATCGTCTGGATTTGTCGGCGATCGTATATCCAACGTTGCAGCGGAAAAATTTTTCTTCGGTGTATCGGCTTTCGGTGGTGCTAAAAGAGTGTGTGGAGCCGGACCTTCTGCAAAAAGCAGTGGATCAGACCCTGCCCCGTTTTCCGACCTTTAAAGTGTCCATGCGCAAAGGGGTGTTCTGGAGATATTTGGAACCAAACGACCGTCCGGGGCCTTATGTGGAGCCGGATATTGTGAATCCCTGCATGCCTATGTTTTTTCAGAATAATAACCGCTACCTGATCCGGATTTACTATTATCAGAAACGGATCTCTCTGGAAGTCTTTCACTCTCTGTCAGACGGAGGCGGTGCCATGTACCTGCTTCGGACCATCACTGCTGTCTATCTGAGGCTGAAAGGGCATCAGATTCCGGTGGGACAGGGGGTATTGGACCTCCTGGAAGATCCGGAGGAAGAAGAGCTGGAGGATGCCTACCTTCGGTATGCCAGCTCCAAAGTCCGTCCGCCCAGAAGTAGGGAGAAGACCTATCGGATTCGGGGAACCAGGGAGCCCTTTTATACACTGAATATTATTACCGGAATCCTGCCGGTAAAGCAGGTGCTCCAAATATCCAAAGGGTATCAGGTTTCCGTGACAGAATATCTGAATGCCGTGCTTCTCTATGCACTGCTTAAGAAGCAAAAAAGCGACCGGGTATTCCAGGAACGGCCGGTTTCCATTGCTATGCCTGTGAATCTGCGGAGATTTTTCCCGTCCAGGACGCTTCGGAATTTTATCACCATGGTTTATCCTTCGATTGATCCCCGGATGGGAGATTATACTTTTGAGGAAATTGTACTGCAGGTTCATCACTATATGCGTTATTATATCAATAACAAATTTCTGAATGCAGACATTACCACAAATGCGGCGGTAACCAGAAATCTGCTGATTCGGATTGTTCCTCTTTTTTTCAAAGATTTTGTAGTCCGGCAGTTCTATAAGAGAGTGCAGGACAAGCAGTCCAGCGCCGGACTTACGAATCTGGGGATTGTGGAGACTCCGGAGGAGATGAGAGCGCATATAGAACGGTTTGAAGTCCTGATGGGACAGCCTTTTTCTGCCCGGACCAACTGCGCAGTGGTCAGCTATGGGGAGAATCTGACCGTCAGTTTTGCCAGCAGCATCGTAGAAGCGGATGTAGAACGCCTGTTTTTTAGGAAACTGGTTCAGGACGGTATTCATGTGAAAATAGAGAGCAACCGAAAGGTGAGGTGAAAAAGATGTCTTATTGTGTCAACTGCGGGGTGGAGCTTCACCCCACCAGCAATTCATGTCCTTTATGCAATACAAAAGTCCAGAATCCTGTGCAGGAGGTGGATCGTACGTCTTTGCCTCCTTTTCCTGCCAGAAAAGGTGATGTGGCGCCGGCGCAGCGGGCGGATGTCATGCTGCTGATCAGCGTCATCCTTGCGGTAACTGCCGGAGTGTGCGGACTTTTGAATCTGTTTATATTCCGGAAGACTTCCTGGTCTTTGTATGTGATCGGAGGCTGTGCACTTTTGTGGGTTTTCTGTCTGCCGGTCTTTTTAAAGCGGCTGAGTTTGTATGTCAGTATTTTCTTAGACGGTGCCGGCATTGCCATGTATTTTGGGATTATCGCCTGGCTGCACCCGGGACAGGGATGGTATCCCCGTCTGGCTTTCCCCCTGACGCTTCTGGCCACAGGGCTGATTCTGCTTTATACAGTCAGCGTCCGCCAGATGCATGCTTCTATCCTGTCCTGCGCCGCACTGATCCTGGGAGAGATTGCCGCATATACGGTAGCGGTAGAACTGCTGATCCATTGCTTCCGCCAGACAAAGCCCGGCATCACCTGGTCTGCAATCGTCCTGACCTGCTGCGTGATCATCGACGCGGCTTTGATCACCATTATCAGGCGCTCCAGACTGAGAGAAGAAGTCAGAAGGCGGATGCATATCTGATTTTCTGCGTTTTTGATCGGAATGGTCACCGTTATTTCTTTGAATAGTAGTTGTGAAATTTTGTTTACAAAGAATGGAGAAATTCCATCTGAAATTGTCGGTCCTGCTCCATATGGCGGGGCTGGCATATTTTTTGCAGAGCGGTGGTTATTGGAAAGTGAAAAACAGACTTGTTTTGGATTGCGTTTAGGTGTATAAGATGAAAGTCCTTTAGCTTTTGCCATTAACCGAATTATGGATACTACAATCGGTATGCCGTATAAGAAAAATATCATTCATTTAACTGTAGGAAAGCGAGGGATCTTTATAAAAGGAAAGATGAAAAATATTTGTTTTGGAATGGTTGTGGGCCTGCTTTTTTGTGTGTCTGCAGGAAGCATCGGTTACTGGTTTTTGACCGGACAGTCACAAGCAGAAAGCCCCCGTAAGACACAAAAACAACAAGCGACGACAGAAGAGGATACAAAGACTGTTGAGGCAACTGCCGGCAGCCAAGCGGAAGAGAAAAGACCAGCAGAAGAAACTTTGGTTCAGGAAGAGCAAAAGACTGCAGCGGCAAAACCGGAAAAGTCTGAAGAAGAGCTTTTCGAAGAGCAGATTGCGCAGATTATGGCAGATATGACAGTAGAAGAAAAAGTTCTTCAGCTTTTTATGATTACGCCGGAAGAACTTACGGGCACGGCGACAGTTATCAGAGCAGGCGATACCACGAGGGAAAAGCTGAGCGAATTCCCGGTGGGAGGCCTGATTTATTTTTCACACAATATACAGGATGAGGCGCAGCTTACGGAGATGCTTCAAAACACCCAGAACTTTCAGGGGCCTATGTTTCTTGGCATAGACGAGGAAGGCGGGATTGTAAGCCGGGTTGCGGACAGCGGCCTTGCGGAGAATGTGGGGAGCGCGGCGGACATTGCCGCGTCAGGAGACGCCCAGGCGGCGCGGGACGCCGGTTCCGCTATAGGCGGATATCTTTCAAAATACGGATTTAACGTGGATTTTGCGCCGGTTGCGGACGTAATTGAGGAGGGGAATGCTTTTATCGGAGAGCGTTCTTTCGGCAGCGATACGGCTCAGACCGCGTCCATGGCGGCGGCTTTTACGGAGGGGATTCAGGGAAGCGGCGTCAGCGCCTGCATGAAGCATTTTCCGGGAATCGGCGATACCACGGAGGACATGCACGACGGCAAGGTGAGCAGCCAAAAGACGATTGAAAATTTTACAGAAAAGGATTTTCCCGTCTATCAGGCAGGGATTGCCGCCGGAGTTGACTTTATAATGGTGAGCCATCTATCCGTTCCGGGGGTTACAGGAGACGACACGCCATGCTCTCTTTCGGAGAAAATGATTACGGAGATTTTGCGGGGACAGCTGGGCTATCAGGGCATTGTGATTACGGACGCCATGGATATGAAGGCTGTCACGGATTATTACGAGCCGGGCGAGGCGGCTGTGAAAGCGATTGCTGCCGGGGCGGATATGATTTTAATGCCGGATGATTTCCAGGCGGCGTATAACGGCGTTTTGGAGGCGGTAAATAACGGGACTTTGTCAGAGGCGCGCATTGACGAATCGCTGCAGAGGATTTTCAGGGTGAAACTTCGGGACAGGGTAGAGTGAGCCGGATATTTTTTGTAAAAAAGTCCGGGCAGCATGCGAACAGGATTTTTGCAGGAAAACTGTAAGAATGATTTCAGGAAAACAATCGGATATTGTAAGGGGAAAGAAGAAAAGGACGCTCCTGCTTCTGGTACAATGGCTGTGCCGGAACAGGAGTTTTTGTTTTTATGGGAAAAGAGAGGAGATAACATGAAATTTCGACTTTTAAGGCTGGAACTGAAAAGGGTGCTGAAACCGAAGCGCACCTGGATTTTGTTGACCCTTGCCCTGCTGCTTTCCATTTTTCTGGCGTACCTGCCCACCAGATTTTGCTATAGCAGCTACGCGGATGAAAACGGGAATGAAGTAAGGCTTACGGGGCTGGCGTCGATTGCGTATGAAAAAGAGCGTCAGGCGGGCGCGTCGGGCATTGTCACCCCGGAGAGGGTGCGTGAGGCGGTTGAACACTATCAGGACTGTCTGAGCAGATACGGCGTGCGGGAATCCTACGATTTGCCGGAAGGCGTCTATGAGCGGGAGATACTTCCCGTTGCGCCGCTGCTTCACGGCGTTAAGGAAGCCTTTGCCGACCCGGACACAGGCATGGCGCCTGCGCTCATGGAAATTGCCCCGGAGCAGATTGACGGGTATTATGATGTCTGCGGGGAAAGGATTGCCTCGCTTATGGAGATGGAACAGCCGGAAAGCCCTTCGGCCCGCCGGAAGGCTGTGGAAATGTACGCAAGGGTGAAAAAGCCCTTTGAGGTGTATGCGGGCTTTAATTCCTCAGTGATGGATTATCAGAACATTATGGGCTTTCTGGTTCTGATGCTTTGCGTTGTGATTGCCGCCCCTGTATTTTCCGCCGACTGCCAGTCCGGGGCTGACGAAATCCTGCGATGCACAAAGCACGGCAGAGCCCGGCTGGGCGTTGTGAAGGTTTCCGCATCCCTTCTGGTCAGTGGAGCTGCATTTTTTATATGCGCTGTGGTATATATTCTGACGGCTAACAGTCTGTTTGGATGGGAATGCACAAAAACCTCGGTTCAGATGGTGTACTCAATCGTCACTCTGGCGGGAATAAACATGGGGCAGCTGCAGAAGCTGTTTGCCCTTGCCGGTTTTCTTTCCGTTCTGGCACAGGTCAGCTTTACTTTGTTTTTGTCGTCCAGATGCAAAAGCACGGTGACGTCCCTTGCGGCGGCTCTGGTATCGGCCATTGCCCCGACGGTGATTTGCATGACGGTGCCGGGAAAGGTATCCGACTGGATTTGCAGTATCCTTCCGGCAGGCGGTACGGGGATACAGGCAAGTATGCTTTATGCCATTACAGATTTCAGGTTCCTGAATATCGGCGCATTGTCTCTCTGGACGCCTTATGTGATTATGGGCGCCTGCCTGATAGAAATACCGCTGTTTGCCTGCCTGGCGGTTTATTCCCGCAAGTAACGAGTCAGGCGGGCATGCCTGCATGTATATTTGGCTGCTGCCGCAGGGGTCAGGGGGATGCGAAATATCTATCTGACGTATACAGGCGGCGGGGCAGGTAAACGGCGGCAGGCATTTGGCGGTTGCGGATATAGTAGTGGGGCATTATAAAAAGGCGATATATGGTCCGGGGGGAGGTATATCGCCTTTTTGCTTTTTATTCTTCAATTTTACAATGTTTAATTGCGTATTCCAGAAAAATTCCAATCAATTCATTGCGGCTGCGCCCGGTTTTGACAGAAATTAAATCAATATCTTCAACAAGTTCTTCTTTAACTCTGATTGAAAAAGTTTTGTAACCGTCTTGCCCTTTAAATTTCTTGGGTTTAATTATTAATTTATCGTCATCGGCCATTGAATCCCGTCACCTCAATTTATTATTTTTAACAATATAATAGTATTGAAACGGATTCGAAAATATGTTATATAATTATGTTATAATAAATAACATATAACGACGTGAGATTTGACAAGCCGGGTCTGGATAAGGAAAACAGGGAAAGAGGAAATGTATGGCTGAGATTAAATTTAAAACCTACAAAACAAGAAGAGAAATCTAAAGCCATAAAGAGCTGGTGACGGCAATAATTTCGTTTAAAGAAGTTTACAGATGCATTTTTCCAAATGCTTCCAATCCGCGTATTGAAATCAGGGTGCTTTCATGGGAAACAGGAGAAAGCTTTCTCTTTGATATAGATACGAGGTTTAAGAGGGAGACATCTGCCGGCATAGAAAGGGATTATAATCGGATAATTGCGAAGAATGATATTATCAGTAATTTTGATAATATTTCAGGAGTTGTATTTTTTACCACCGGTACATACTATAAATATCGGGAATATACAATTTACAATAACCCGGATATTCCCTGGGATAATCATAATTTTATTATGGTGGAATGGTGAAAGCAGGAGTTATGTTAGTCCTAATTCTCTCATCGCCTCCTCTTCCGAAATAAATTCCTGACATTCGGGATTGGTTTTGATTTCGTGGAGCATTGACAAATCCCAGCCGTCCGGCGCAGTTTCAGCTATGCTTTCCCAATCGGTTCCAAAGGTTTGAGTTATAAAATTATTCCCCATTTATACACCTCGCGTAGCTGTTAATTTTTAGCTATGAAAATATGAGTCTTTTAGTTACAATGTTTATGATGCTTTTTCGTATTATCTTGAAACTGAAAAAGTACTGTCTACAGCTGTCTACCGGATTGTAGACACACAAAAATAGCGGAAACGCTGTATTTATCAGCATTTCCGCGACTTTAAACAGAGCGCGAGACGGGACTCGAACCCGCGGCCTCGACCTTGGCAAGGTCGCGCTCC
>OFFY01002968.1_pt1 | contig 10977 bp, 11 predicted proteins | sample 1521481 | NCBI WGS metagenome assembly OFFY01 (sample SAMEA3504117, study PRJEB24116) | mouse gut metagenome | biome: mouse gut; feature: mouse-associated habitat; material: faeces | place: Denmark | collected 2011
GGCTGCTGTCCTGCTGCCTGGGCTTCCTTTTTCTTCTCCTGCTGCTGCGTCACTTTGACCGTGATTTTTGCGTTTTCCCTCTCTGAAAGAATAAGTGCCAGCGTTTCAAAGAAGCGTTGTGCGTTAAATGTCCCTTTGACTTCCACCGCTGCCACCTCCCTTTATACGGACTGGGCAGCGGCAGCCTTTTTTCTTTCCAGACCCTTTGCAAATCTCACGCCCTGCATGAAAACAAGCATTTCCTGCTGTTCTGCCGGGGTCATTTCGTCCAGAAGCTGCAAAACTGCTGCCGCTTCCGGCTTTCTTTCGGTCTTCAATAAAATTTCCATCTGCTCTGCCATCCTGCTTCCCTCCATTCTCAAAAATACGAATAGTAATTTGTAAAACTCCTTTCCGCACTGCCGCCCCACTTTTCACACTAAAAAGCCGTTGCCTGGAAAACTTGCTATCCATCATTCACACTTTCTAGCTGGTGTGTCCGCTGCCGCTCTTGTCGCAGTGCGTATTTTTGGGTGTTGGCTTCCCCGGTCTGTCAACACGTTTTTTGTTTTGCTTTGTGTTGATATACAGATAATAGCAAATAGAAATCCGTTTGTCAACACGTTTTTAAAAAATCTTTTTATTTTTTGTGTTGACTTACACATTTTATTGATGTATAGTAAAAGCACATACCAAAAGAAAGAGGGTGAATACATAATGGAAGTTTATGAGCGTATCAAAATGCTTCGTAAGAAACATTTGAAATTGACGCAAGAAGACTTTGGCAGCCGTCTTGGGGTCAGCCGTGACACAATCGGTAATATAGAATTGAATAGGCTTGCCCGCCCAGACCAGAAATTGTCACTGATAAAGTTAATCTGCAAGGAATTTTCTGTGAATGAAGACTGGCTTTTGAACGGCAATGAACCTATGTTCATTGAGCCTGACACATTCAGCCTTGATGAATACGCAAGGCAAAAAGGCGCAACGGACCTTGAATTGCAGATTGTCAAACTTTACTTTGACTTAGACGCAGACACAAGAAAAATGCTGGTTTCTCATTTCAGAAGCGGTCTTGCTGCTGCCGTCAATGAAAATCCAGCATTGATTGTCCCGGACACGCCGGAAGAATTGGAAGCGGAATGCCCGCCCCTTGACTTCCCCGGCACATCCGGGAAAGACGCTGGATAGTGAACGCCCCAGCTTCGCTTGTTACTTGAAAATTATTAGTTTCGCTCTGCCAGAAAAATTCAGATTATAATATACAGTGCTGCTTTTGCGGTAATATATTGCATATATCCTGCGATTGTAGAAACGAATATATTTTTTTACCATGTGCCACCTATCCTTTCCGCAAAGCTGGGCGCACCATGTATTATATTTTCTGTGTTTGTTCTGCTGAAAATTGTTGTGTGTTCATCTATTTTATAAGATTGGAGAAAATGACCATGAAAAAATTATGCTTTATAGCTGCTCTGCTGCTGTGTTTCTCTCTTTGCGCTTGTGGCGTTTTGGTTGATACCGATACCCCAAAATCAGCTGAATTGTCCGGGAAGTACAGTTTTTATGAAAATTCCGTTGCTTCCATCCGTGGCGGCTGCAATGTTTCCCCGGAAGAAGCGGACGAAATCTTTCTTGTTTTGGTGAATGACTGTGGCGTTGATAAAGAAGTAACCGTGACTCCTTATGCAAACGCCCCATATTCTGTCAAATACGGTTCAAAGACATTATCCATGACCCTTGACGGCAGCACTGTTTCAGAAGTTTTTGACGGTGAAAGCCAGATTTATCCTGCTTCTGCTGTTTATACTCCCACGCCAGAAGAAAATATACATCATAATATTTTATTGGACTATGAATTGACCGTTGATGATGTTCTAAGTGGTTCTGGCGACTTGTTGGGGCAATATGCTTATATCCGTATAACTTCAAAACAGTTAGACGAAATAACCGCAGAAGATATAAAAGAATTTGCCGATACTGTTGTTGACCAGTCTGGTTATAACTGGGTTTCAATTATCACATCTTCTGATACTGGCATTTGTTTTACTGGCTCTGATATTACAATGGCAATGTACGGCAAGCTTGATGAAGACGGAAGCATTTTAGACGCTTCTGGTTATTGGGTTCGTGACAAAGATGGAAATTATTCTTTTGTTGACGAATTAGTTGACGAATAAAACATAAAAAATGCAGCGGCAGTGCTGGGAACACTGCCGCTGTGGTGCAAATAATATATCATACCAGATACAACATACCATCCGCATAATTATAATATCACTTGCGGGCGGGAAATTAAAGGCAATTAAGGTGATAACATGAAGAAAAAAGAAGCAGCGGCAAGCCTTGTGCGTGTCGCTTTATATATCCGTGTTTCCGGGGAAGAACAAAAAATGCACGGTCTTTCCCTTGAAGCCCAGCAAGAACGGCTGGAAAAGTTCGCCCGTGAACGTGGCTGGCTTATCTCCGGCATATACATTGACGCTGCAAAGACTGCCCGGAAGCACCTACACAAGCGCACGGAATTTCAGCGCATGATTGAAGCCGTGAAGCGGAATGAAGTTGACATTTTGCTTTTCTGCCGCCTTGACCGCTGGTTTCGTTCCGTAGCCGATTATTATAAAGTCATGGAAATTCTGCAAGCCCACAACTGCGAATGGTTGACCACGGATGAAGAATACGACACGACAACCGCAAACGGGCGTTTATATATCAATGTGAAGCTGTCCATAGCCCAGAATGAAGCGGACATTGACGGGGAAAGAATAGATGTTGTTTTTGACAGCAAGATTGCCCACGGCACTGTTGTTTCCGGCAACTGTCCTTTCGGCTTCCGGGTGAATGAGGAAAAGCGTCTTGAAATCCTGCCGGATGAAGCAGACATTGTGCGGGACGCTTTCAACCGATATGAAGCCACCGTTTCCCAGCGTGGGACCATAAAATATATCCGGGAAAGATACGGCGTGAATTGGTGTGACGCTACTTTCCGGCGTATGCTTCATGAAAAGCTATATACCGGGGTCTATGACCGGGGCGGCAGGGTCAATGAAAACTTCTGCCCTGCAATCATCAGCCGTGAACAATTTGACCATGTTCAGAAATTGACCAGCAAAAACGCCCGTTCTTCCCCCTCCGGCAAGGTATATATTTTCACTTCCGTTCTTTCTTGCAGTGAGTGTGGGCATAAATTAGTTGGGTACTATACACGGGGCTATATTTATTATCGGTGCAACCAGCACTTCCAGCGTGGACGCTGCCCGCACAATCATTCCGTCCGGGAAGACGTGATTGAAGCGTGGCTGTTCTCCCATCTGGAAGAAGAAATTGACCGTTGCCAGCTTGAATGGGAAGTGCAAGCCGCAGCCCGGAAACGTGCCATCACATCCACCGACAAAGCAGCCTTGAAGCGCAAACTTTCAAAGCTGAAAGAATTATATGTAAATGAGTTAATAGACATTGAGGAATACAAAAAAGACTATGAGATATACACCGCAGCACTGAGACAGCTGCCGGACCCGGCGCAGGAAGCCCCGCCAGACTTCGCCGCCGTCAGAAAATATTTGACAGCTGATTTCAAAGCGATATATGAAACTTTGACCCGTGAAGAAAAGCGCACCCTTTGGCGGTCCGTCATTGAGGAAATAAAGGTTGACAACGCCGGGAACGTCACGGGAATTATTTTCGGGTAGTGTTGTACTTACTTTACACTACCCGTAGGCTCATCTGCAAGAATGACGTCCGGCTTGGAGGCAAGGGCTCTGGCAATCGCCACCCTCTGCTGCTGGCCTCCAGACAAGGTATTGGGCAGATTGTGTATTTTTTGTTCCATTCCCAAGGTGCGGATAATATCCTTTACAAAGCCTTGATCCACGTCCTTTCCATCCAGTCCGATGGGCAGTACGATATTTTCCCACACATTGATCGAAGACACCAGATTGAATGCCTGAAAGATAAATCCGATTTTCCTTCTACGGAATACTGCAAGCTCTTCCTCTTTTAATGTAAAAATATTCTTGCCGCTCATCCAAACTGTACCGCTTGTCGGGGTGTCCAATCCTCCCAGAAGATGGAGCAGGGTACTTTTTCCTGAACCTGATTTTCCTACAATGGTGACAAACTCTCCTTTTTTAACAGCGATATCGGCGTTTTTTACTGCCTGCACTTGATTTTCCCCGGTTCCATAATATTTGCAAAGCTGCTCTGTCTTTAATATCGTTTCCATCTGAATCCCTCCTAAAACTATTCACTGTTTGCTTTTCTTATAGTTTACCTGGAATTTCTTACAGATTGCTTGCAAAACAAAAATAAAGACTTACAGATTTGTAAGATAGCATTCTTTAGGCAAGAAAAGGAATCTGGATCACAAAAATGCTTCCCCGCTGTTGTTTGCTGTCAATCTTCGAAGATACTGTGACGCTTCCTCCATGCCGTTCCAGGATTTGGCGGGTAAGATAGAGCCCCACGCCGGATCCTTCTTCCATGCGCACTTCTTCCCTCTCGCTGCGATAAAAACGCTGAAAAATTTTATGATAATCTTGCCGGGAAATGCCGATTCCCTGATCTTCTATCTCAATCCGCAAGAACGTGACAAGCCGCATCATGCGGATTCGAATCTTTGTATGCTTAGGACTGTACTTGACTGCATTTTCCAAAACATTGATAAATGCCTCGCAAATCCATTTTTCATCATGAGGAATCATCGTGGCAGTCAAATCTTCACTTTCTTCAAATTCTATCTCAATCTGCTTTTTGTCCGCTTTCAAATAGACGCGATTCACCGCAGACACCAAGGTTTCCAAAATATCTGCCGGCTCCCGGCGAATCTGGATCATGCCCGTCTCCATTCTGGAAATATTTACAAGCGATCCTGTCAGATTTTCCAACCCATGAAGCTGCCTTGCGCATTGATCCAAAAATTCTTTCTCTTCTTCCTTGCTTAGATCTTCTTGATTTAGAACTTCAAAGCATGCCCTGACTCCTGCGAGCGGTGTTTTTAACTGATGGGAGATGTCCGTAACCAGGCTCCTCGTCTCCTCTCTTTCCTGCTGAATACGTTCTTGAGTATAATGAAGCTGCGCGCTGAGGTCCGCAAGCTGCTCTTTGATTCGTTCCATCTGCGTATCTTTGCCATCGAGACGCTCAGTGGCGCCCATCTCATAAATATGATGTGAAAAACGACTCAACGTCTGGGACACATCCGCTAATTCCCTATGCCTGCGCCGCTTCCAATGTCTGGACATCCCAAGCAAGGACAGCAGATGCGTCAACAGCAAAGCCGCTGAAATCAACAAAATATTGCGCACGTAAATCTCCAGTTCCCGGCTGAGCCTATTCCCCTGACCGTTCAGATAACCATACGATTGCAGTTGTTCTCTTCCTTTCTGGCTTGCCGTCTCATCTATCCCTTTCAGCAGTCTTGCCGCTGTTTCAAAATTGTCTGCGCCCTGCTCTTGTTGCTCGATCATAACGTTTAAGATATCTATTTTTTCTTGATATCCATGCACTGCTGCAGCGATCAAATACCAATCTGCCATGCCAAGAACCAAGATGCCTGCCAAAATGGAAATCATATATTTTTTCATTTCCGGCACTCCTTATCCCAGAGATAGCCTATGCCACGGACATTTTTGATATATTGCGGCTTAGAACTGTCAGGCTCAATCTTCTCCCGAAGCCTGCGCACATTCACTGCAATGGTATTTTCATCCACAAAATCCCCTTCTGCGTCAAAAAGCTGTTCCAAAAGCTGGTTTTTTGAGAGGATCTGCTTGGGATGTTCCATAAAAATCCGCAGCATCTTCCACTCGTTTTTTGTAAGAGAAACCTCTTTTCCTGCCGCCAGCACACGCATCTCTTTTACATAGAAGCAAATATTGCCCGATTCTATCCGTTCTTGTGCCGCCCCTTTATGCTTTTTAAAATAGGCGGATATTTTCAGTTTCAGCACAGACAGGCTAAAAGGCTTGGTCATATAGTCGTCGGCGCCCGCCTCATATCCCATCACCTGGTCAATCTCCTGATCCAGCGCCGTCAGAAAAATAATATGTACGCCGCTCTCGCTGCGCACCCGTTTCACAAAGTCGAGGCCATTTCCATCTGGCAAGGTAATATCACAGAGTAGCAGTTCTATTTCTTTTTGATGGAAGATCCGTTCTGCCTCCGTCACCGTCTTACAGGAATATACCTGATAGCCGTCTTTCTCTAAGGTAAAAGCAATTCCCCGATTAATGCTCTCGTCATCTTCCAGTAATAATATCGTATTCAAAAAAACATCTCCATTTATAAAACTTGATTTTATTTCTTACTTAACGCCGTTCATTTCATTCTTTATGGCATCGCTTTTGTTAAGCGCTGAATTAATAAAGACGCAAGGACGCCGATAACGATGCCTGCAAGCGTTCCAGCTACCACCAGCATCGGAAGATAATAAAACAGGCTTGCTGTTTCTGCCACCACCGCCGCTACCGCGATCTGCCCCAGATTATGAAACACTCCTCCTAGAACACTGACCCCGGTGACTGAAAACGCTTTGCACCTCTTTGCCAGAATCATGATCAGCAAACTTAATATTGCGCCTGCAAGACTGTAGATCATGTTTGCGGGATTTCCAAATGTAAAACCAACAAGCACGATCCGCACCAAAGACAACACGCACGCCGTCTTGATATCCATGGCATACAATGCCACAATCACTACCAGGTTAGCCAGCCCCAGCTTGATCCCAGGCACGCCAAAATGGATCGGAAGCAGCGATTCAATATAAGAAAATACAAATGCCAACGCTATCAGCATTCCCAAATAAGCCGTTTTTTTCGCCATAAGCTCCCCTTTCTGTGATACGCCTAGTTGGTACTTCCATCCAGGCCATCTTCCCCGCCGTTTTCAATCTCCACTGTCAGTTGATTCGGCAAGCACACCAGGCTCTCTCCCCGTCCGCCGGCTGGACGTTGCCTGACGCACACCTTATCGGGACAGGAAGCCTCTGTAATATCTGCCTTTCCACCCTCGATTTTCAAAATATTATATCCTCCGTCCTCTTGACGGATTTCCAGGGTAATGTTTTCCGACAACGGATAACGCCCTTTCTCTTTGCCTTTCAAATACACCACGGCTTGCGGTTGACGAGTGCCAAGCTTAGCATAAAGCGCCGCTCCGCCAAACGCCGCCAAAGACAACGCCAATAAAATGCCGATCAAAATGATATCATTTTTCTTCATGAATCTTAAATCCGCTGGAGCAGCGGATCTCTCCATCCTTTCCTATCCACATCGCTTCCACCCCCGCAAGACTTTCCACAAAAGACATCCCCTCTTCAAGCTCCATATTAAAGAGAGCAGTGGAAAGCGCATCCGCCATTCCGGAATCTTTCGTAAGCACCGATACAGAAGAAACATAATTAGGCGGCATCTGGGTAGCCGGGTCTATGATATGGCAGTAGCGCACGCCGTCCACCTCATAATACCGCTGATAATCTCCGCTGGTAACGATGGCGGCGTCTGACAACTCCACTGCGCAAACATATGCCTCGCTGCTTTTTTGGTCTGGGTTCTCCACGCCTACCAGCCAGGGCGTTTCGTCCTCTTTCGCCCCCACGGCGCAGACATTTCCTCCCACGCTGATCAACGCATGTTCTAGTCCAATCTCTCTCGCATACTCTGAGAGCCTGGAGACCGCATAACCTTTCCCAATACTTCCCACGTCCAGAGACATCTTGGAATCTGCCAGATACACCGTGGACGCCTCTTCGTCGAGAATCAAATGATCCATATCGGCGTGCTTTGCCCTGTCAGACAGCTCTTTCTGATCTGGAAGCTGCGCCTGCGCCGGGTTATTTATGCCCTGCTCCCGGTAATCATGCCATAAGGAGAGCACGCTTCCATAAGCGATCTGAAGCTTTCCTCCAGTCTTTTGATACAGTTCCATGCCTAACTTTAACAGCTCTATGATCTCGGATTCCACTTGCACGGGTTGCTTTCCGGCAGCGTCATTGATGCTTTTGATGTTATTGATCCCATCATAAGCATGATAAATATCATAAAGCTTATGGTAATACAGCAGCTTTTCCCAAAGCAGCTTTGTCTTCTCTGAAAACTCTTCCTGGCTTTTTGCATATCCTGTGATCGTTGTCACAGTATCGAAACAGTCAAAAAACTGCGCCTGATAGCGTTTCGGCGTTTGATTTTGAATTTGCACCCAGGCAACCCCTGCAAAAATAGTCAAAACCGCCGCAAGGACTGCTGCACGATATATTTTCTTCACGCTCTCCTCCATCTGTGATCTAGTCAGCACTCTGTTCCCCGAAAAGAGACGCCATCCTTGCAGATATGGCTTTGCAGAATATCTTTTTTAATAACCGATGCGTCCCTGTTTTCATCTGTCATCATTATAGCAGATTTGTCAAAAAACTCAATCTATAATCCTTTTTCTCCCTAAAAGCCACAAACGCTGCAAACATTGTCTCTAAAACATTTTTATGTATGCAAAATGCCATCCGCAAGACTCTGAAAAGCGCAGATGGCATTTGCAATATTTTTTATGAGTTTGGGACATTCTTTTAATTAATTCTCAGCCGATTCTTCCTCAGCATCCTTTGACTGATCGGCATTGGCGTCTTCCTTGTCATCTTTTGACTGATCAGCATCGGAATCCTTTTCTGCATCGTTGCTTTCTTGCTTGGCATCATCAGATTCCTGCTGGTCAGACGATTCCTCTGGATCAGCCTCCTGCGTCTGCTTGATGGTAAAGAATTCATCAAACTTGACTTTCGCCCACTCGTCTTCATTGAGCTCATATTTTACGTCTTCCTTATAGCCGTCGCATACCTCTACATAATGATCGTCCTTACGCTGCTGTACGATAGACTTTTTCTTTTCCTCCGTCTTTTCCTCGTCAAAAGTACTGTCCATATGAACCACGTAGAAATTCTCATCGGTGGTAATCACTTTGCTAACTTCGCCATCTTTTAACTTGTTCGCCGCCTCGATCACTTTATCGTCCAAGGCATAGCTCTCGTCTTTCTCACCATAAGAATAAGGGGTCACTGTATAGCCGGCTTTCTCCGCTGCCGCTGTAAAATCATCTTTGGCAGATTTGCGGAACTCCTTTACCTGCTGTTCTACAGATGCTTTCTCTTCTTCTGTATATTGCTTATTATTGCCTTCCTCATCTGTGGTAGATGTTCTATTAACGCTTACATAGCTAATGGTCTTCTGCGCCGCCTCTTCTTTTGATACCTCGGTGTCCACCTCTGCATCCATGGCTTGGCGCATCTTAGCCTGAATGGTATTGAGGCGCAGCATTTCTTTCACATACTCTTTGGTAGCGCCAAGCTGCCTTAATGCCTTTTTGGAGTTGTCTTCCATAAACTGCTCGGCAGCTTCCTCGATGGCTTTCTGCTCGTTTGCAGTGACTTCCACCTTGTAATCTCCCATATGCTTTTCCAACAAATAAAGCTGCTCGATACTTTCCGTGACACTCTTCTTGACCGACGTCTCCATATCCGTGCCGTCGCCGAACATATCCTGAGTCCACATGCTTGAGCCTCCAAACATTGCTGAAAACTGCGCATCGTAAATAGCCTGCTGGTATCTTGCCATAAAGTTCATAAATCCAAGGGAAATCTCCTGCCCGTCCAAGGTCGCCCCTGTCTGACTCGCATCAATGCCGCCGCACCCTGTCAAAGCGCTAGCACTCAAAACCGCCGCTAACAACAACGCCAGTAATCTCTTAGCTTTCATATCTATATATCCTCCTGTGTATTTCCTTTATCTGTAACATTATAGTTCTTTTTCCTAGTACAAGCAACTATTTTTCGTTGAATTTCACTGATTTTTCACTTTTGCCGCAATCCATCGATAGCGTCATGGTCAACCAAGAGATTTCTGGTATCCTCCAAAATCATATTCACCCGTTCTAAGATGCCCACGCCTTTCTGCTTCAAGTTATGTTGCTTATGATATTCAAAATACGGCTCTTTGGCATCCCGGACAAACTTTAATGCCCCCTGATACTTTTCTGACATCTTGGCGATGTTCGTAGGATCAATCTTTGCCTGAAAATAAAATATAAATTTAATAACATCTTTACTTTCTTTAATTTCAATATAATAGCAACTATGAGCCTTAGCTTTCAACTGTGCGATAGTCAGAAGATTTTCCACCGATTTTGGAGGCTCTCCAAAACGGTCAATCAATTCTTCGAGGATCTCTTCTCTCTCCTCCTGCGTCTCAATCACCGCAATACGCTTATAAATGTCAAGCTTTTGAGACTCATTCGGGATATAGGAAGGCGGAATAAATGCATCCACGTCTAGCTCCAAAGACGTTTCAAACTGTTCCGGCGCAGCTTCCCCTTTCAAGGCTTTGACTGCCTCATTCAACATCTTGCAGTACAAGTCATATCCGACTGCTTCCATATGCCCATGCTGCTGCGCGCCCAGCAAATTCCCTGCGCCCCTTATTTCCAAATCCCGCATGGCGATTTTAAATCCGCTGCCTAGCTCCGTGAATTCACGAATTGCAGACAACCGTTTCTCAGCCACCTCTTTCAGCATCTTATTGCGCTGGTACATCAGGAACGCATACGATGTACGGTTAGAACGCCCCACTCGCCCTCTAAGCTGATAGAGCTGGGACAATCCCAAGTTATCTGCATCCTGGATGATCATAGTATTGACATTGGAAATATCCAGCCCTGTCTCGATGATAGTGGTACTCACCAGCACGTCAATCTCCCCATTGATAAACTGGTACATGATGTTTTCAAGCTCCCGTTCTTTCATCTGTCCGTGGGCAAACGCCACGTTTGCGTCCGGCACCAGCTCTGCAACCTTGGAAGTAACCTCGACAATCTGATTTACCCTGTTAAACACATAATATACCTGACCGCCACGGGCAAGCTCGCGGTTGACAGCCTCCCTAACAATCTCATCGTTATACTCCATGACATAAGTCTGGATCGGAAGCCGGTCCATCGGCGGCTCCTCCAAGACGCTCATGT
>OFFY01002971.1_pt1 | contig 10972 bp, 9 predicted proteins | sample 1521481 | NCBI WGS metagenome assembly OFFY01 (sample SAMEA3504117, study PRJEB24116) | mouse gut metagenome | biome: mouse gut; feature: mouse-associated habitat; material: faeces | place: Denmark | collected 2011
GGGAAGCCGGTACGGCGGCCTCAAGCAGCTGGACCCGGTGGGGAACCACGGCCAGCTTATCATCGACTACTCCATCTTTGACGCCCGCCGGGCCGGCTTTGAGACGGTGGTGTTCGTCATCAAGCCTGAGATTGAGGCCGATTTCAAGGCGGCCATCGGCGACCGGGTGTCCAAGGTGATGGACGTGAAGTACGCCTATCAGCTGAAAGAGGACCTGCCCGAGGGGTATTCCGTCCCCGCCGGGCGGACCAAGCCCTGGGGCACCGCCCACGCCGCCCTGGCCGCCCGGAACATTGTGGACGGCCCCTTCGCGGTCATCAATGCCGACGACTACTACGGCCCCGAGGCCTATCAGGAGATTTACAACTATCTGTCCACCCACTCTGACGGGGATATGTACGAGTACGTCATGGTGGGCTACTTGTTGAAAAACACCGTCACCGAGAACGGCACCGTGGCCCGGGGGGTGTGCGAGGAGACGGCGGACCACTACCTCACTCGGGTCACTGAGCGCACCAAGATCGAGAAAGGGGAGCCTCCCCGCTTTACCGAGGACGACGGCAGAACCTGGACCGACCTGTCCGCCGACACCATCGTTTCCATGAACATGTGGGGCTTCACACGCAGCTTTCTGGATGAGGCCCTGGCCCGCTTCCCCGCTTTCTTGGACAAGACCCTGGCCGTGAACCCGGAGAAGGGGGAGTATTTCCTGCCCACCGTGGTCAGCCAGCTCATTGACGAGGGCAAGGCCCGGGTGAAGGTGCTGCGCAGCGAGGACAAGTGGTACGGCGTCACCTACCGGGAGGACAAGCCCACGGTGGTGGCCGCCATCACCGAAAAGACGGCCGCCGGGCTCTACCCGGACCGGCTGTGGGAGGTGTGAGCCATGGTTCAGGCAGAACAGACCCTCCAGGAGGTGCTGGAGGCCTTTGATTTCGGCGCACCCGTGGTGGGCGCCATCCGCTACGGCTGCGGTCACATCAACGACACCTTTGTGGTCCACACCCAGCCCGCGGACCGCTGCTGCCGCCGGTTCATCCTCCAGCGGATGAGCTCCGCCGCCTTCAAGCACCCGGATCAGCTGATGCACAACATCATCAGCGTCACCGAGTATCTGGGCAGGCAGATCGCCGCCCGGGGAGGCGACCGCTCCCGGGAGGCCATGGAGGTCATCCGCCCTAAAAACGGGCAGGACTACTACACCGACAGCCAGGGGGGAGCCTGGCGGCTGTACCCCTTTGTGGAGGGCACCGTCTGCCACCAGGCGGCGGACACTCCGGAACTGTTCGCCGCCTCCGGCCGGGCCTTCGGCCGCTTCCAGCAGCTTCTGAAGGACTACCCTGCCGACACCCTGTATGAGACCATCTCCCGCTTCCACGACACCGAAGACCGGCTGGCCAGGTTCAAGGCCGCCGTGGCGGCGGACAAGCTGGGCCGGGCCAAGGACTGCCGGCCGGAGATTGACTTTGTCCTCTCACGGGAGAAGGACTGCTCGGTGGCGCTGGACGCCATGCGGGCGGGCAGGCTGCCCCTGCGGGTCACCCACAACGACACCAAGCTGAACAACGTCCTGATGGACGACCAGACGGGCGAGGGCATGTGCATCATCGACCTGGACACCGTCATGCCCGGACTGGTGCTCTACGACTTCGGCGACTCCATCCGCTTCGGCGCCAACCACTGCGCCGAGGACGAGACCGACCTGTCCAAGGTGAATCTGGACACAGACCTGTTCGCCGTCTACACCAAGGCCTTCCTGGAGGGGACCGGCGGCTCCCTCACCGATGAGGAGATCGCCTATCTGCCCTGGGGCGCCAAGCTGATGACCCTGGAGTGCGGCATCCGCTTCCTTACCGACTACCTGGTGGGAGACGAGTATTTCCACATCGCCAGGGAAAAGCACAACCTGGACCGCTGCCGCACCCAGTTCAAGCTGGTGGCTGACATGGAGGCCCGCTGGGCCGAGCTGGAGGCCATTGTGGGTCAGTACCGCAAATAAGAACCTTTATTCATAACCGAAAGTCCCCCGGCCAGTCTGGTTTTGAGGTTGTGAATACAGGTTCTAAGCACAAACAAGCCCCGGGGCGCGGCCCCTGGGCTTGTTTGTTCACTGCACATGGGTGTGGTTGTTGATGTGGTTGGAGCAGTAGCAGTAGTAGCCGTTGCATTTGGAGCAGTAACGGAACTCCATATTCGGGTCGTCCTGGTCGGTGACGCCGCACACGGCGCACTTGTGCAGGTAGCCCCGGCGCTGCTGAAGCTCCTTCTGGGCCTTTTTGAAGTTGATGGTCTGGGCCGAGTGTTGGTGGACCACCCGGGCCTTGCCCCGGCCCATGGCGTCCATCAGGTCGTCCCAGAAGAAGATCAGGTAGTTGAAAATGGCAATGACAGGCAGCAAAGCCATGGCGAACTGACCGTAGGACAGATAAGCCAGAATGTCGTAGACGAACAGCGCGGCGTCCAGCAAGGCCAGCCATTTGATCTTAATGGGGATGAAAAAGGCGGCCAGCACGGTGAGGTCTGGGTAGAGGGTGGCGTAGGCGAAGAACAGAGACAGGTGGAGGTACTGCATGCTGGCGGTGACAGAGGTCCGATAGGCGGGGTCGATCACGGCGAGCAGCAGCCCCACAAGGATGTTCAGGACCACCCCCAGCCCGTAGTACACGGTAAACCGGGCGGAGCCCCAGGCCGCCTCCAGCCGAGAGCCCATGTAGTAGAAGAACACAGTGGACAAAATAAAGCTGAGAGGGCTGAAGCTCATGGGCACAAAGATAAAGGTAATCAGCCGCCAGACCTGGCCTCTGAAAATGAGCTCCGGGATAAAGTACAGCCAATACGTGGACGCGCCGTGGGTAAACAGGTCCATCATGAATACAAGCAGATTGCCGGCGACCACATACCGGATCAGCCCAATGATGTTTAAATTGGGGTGGTTGTAGCTGAACCGGGACAGCCAACGGGAAAGGGTCCTCATGGATGAGCCTCCTCCAAATAAAATTCACAACTTTCATTGTATCCGTTTTTTGCGAAAAAGTCTACGGCTAAAGTGTGAACAAATTTTCCTTTTCTCCGGCGAGAAAATGTGCTAAGATAGAGAGGCTAAAAAACCCGTTGCAAATGGGACAGTACGACAGGGAGGATTATTATGAGTATTGTAAAGGATATGTCTCTGGCCCCCTCGGGACGCCAGAAGATCCAGTGGGTGCGGGACTTCATGCCCGCCCTCAGCGGCATTGAGGAGCGCTTCCGCCGGGAGAAGCCCTTCGCGGGGCTGACCATCGCCGTGTCCGTCCACCTGGAGGCCAAGACCGCCAATCTGGGGCTGGTCCTCCGGGAGGGCGGCGCCGACGTACACCTCACCGGCTGCAACCCCCTGTCCACCCAGGACGATGTGGCCGCCGCCGTGGCCGACTTGGGGGTGGACACCTACGGGGTCTACGGGGTGAACATGGAGGAGTACGAGAACCTCCTCGTTGAGACTCTGAAGTGCCGGCCCCACCTGATCGTGGACGACGGCGGCGACCTCATCAACCTGCTGGGGGGCAAGTGCGCCCAGTACGGCGACCGTCTCATCGGCGGCTGTGAGGAGACCACCACCGGCATCCACCGGCTCCACGCCCGGGAGCGGGAGGGCATCCTGCCCTGTCCCATGATGGCAGTGAACGACGCCAAGGCCAAGCACTACTACGATAACAAGTACGGCACCGGCCAGTCCACCTGGGACGCCATTATGCACACCACCAACCTGATCGTGGCGGGCAAGACTGTCGTGGTAGCCGGCTACGGCTGGTGCGGAAAGGGCATCGCCATGCGGGCCAAGGGGATGGGGGCCAATGTCGTTGTCTGCGAGGTGGACCCCTTCAAGGCCCTGGACGCCACCATGGAGAACTTCAAAGTCATGTCCATGGACGAGGCCGCCAGAATCGGCGACATCTTCGTCACCGCCACCGGCTGCAAGGACGTGATCGTCAAGCGCCACTTCGAGGTGATGAAGAACAACGCCGTGCTGTGCAACTCGGGTCACTTCGACTGCGAGGTGGACGTGGCCGCTCTGCGCTCCATGGCTGCTGAGACCTTCCCCCGCCGGCAGAATATCGAGGGCTTCAGGCTCCCCGACGGCCGCACCCTCAACGTGCTGGCCGAGGGCCGGCTGGTCAACCTGGCCGGGGGCAACGGCCACCCGGCGGAGATTATGGATATGTCCTTCGCCGTCCAGGCCCTGTCCCTGGAGTGGCTGGCCAAGCACAGAGAGGGGCTGGAGAAGAAGGTGTACATCGTCCCCGACGAGATCGACGACCAGATCGCCCGGGTGAAGCTGGCCGCCATGGGACTGACTATCGACACCCTCACCGAGGACCAGAAGGCATATCTGGCGGGCTGGGAAACGTAAAAGCCGGCCCCAAATGGGAGCCCAGCGAAGCGGGTCCCATTTGGAGAGGACGAGCAGCGAAATGAAACGGGTGCCCAGCTTTAGCTGGGCGGAGTGGAATGGAGTTTGTGAGGACGATGAATCACGAATTAACCAAAATTGACCTTCAGAAGATGAGAGAGGAGCTGGACTACCGGCGGATCACCCTCCGGCCCAAGCTGCTGGAGGAGGTCAAGGCGGCCCGGAGCTTCGGCGACCTGAGCGAAAACTTTGAGTACAAGGCCGCCAAGCAGGAGAAGAACAAAAACGAGAGCCGCATTCGCTACCTGGAGAACATGATTAAAACCGCCCGGGTGATCGAGGACCACTCCGCCGCCGACACGGTGGGCCTGTACGACAAGGTGACCGTTTTTCTGGAGGAGGACGGAGAGGAGGAGACCTGGCAGGTAGTGACCACCGTGCGTCAGGACGTGTCCCACGGCCTCATCAGCAAGGAGAGCCCTATGGGCTCCGCCCTCTTGGGAAAAAAGGCAGGGGACCGTTTCCTGGTCCGGGTAAACAAGGATTTCGGCTACTGGGCCGTTGTCCGTTCCATTGAGAAGGGGCGGGACGACGGCTCGGCAGAACTGAATCCCTATTGAAATTTTTTGAAGAAAAGTTTAGGAAAATGTGGGAAAAGCCCGGGCTTTTCCCACATTTTCCATTGAAGTCAATATTTGCAATATTTAGGCCCATTTACGCGGAGACCTGCGGCGGTTGATGTGATAAGATAATCGCATCAGAATGCCGCGGCCGGAAGGGGCGGCACAGAAATTAGAAAAAGGATGAAAAGGAGACGGTTACTATGGCTATCCGGAACATTTTTGTGGTGGGCGCCGGCCTGATGGGCAGCGGCATCGCCCAGAACGCAATCACCAGCGGCTACACCGTTACCATCAACGACCAGCGGCGGGAGGCCCTGGACCGGGCCAAATCCAACATTGAAAAGGCGCTGGCCCGGGAGGTGGAAAAAGGCCGCATGACCGCCGAGGACCGGGACGCCGCTCTGACTCGCCTGAGCTTCGACACCACCCTGGAGGGCGCAAAAAACGCCGACCTGGTCATCGAGGCCATTATTGAGGTGCTGGAGGCCAAGCAGGCCGTATTCAAAGCGCTGGAGGAGGTCTGCCCGCCCCACACCATCTTTGCCTCTAACACCTCCTCCATCTCCCTGACCGCCCTGGCCTCCGCCACCAAGCGGCCCTCTCAGGTGGTGGGCATGCACTTCTTCTCCCCCGTCCCCCGAATGAAGCTGTGCGAGGTCATCTTTGGCCTGCTCACCACCCAGGACGTGCTGGCCGCCGTGAAGGAAGTGGCCGAGAATATGGGCAAGACCATCATCCAAGCCGACGATAAGCCTGGCTTCATTGTCAACCGGGCTCTGTTGCCCATGCTCAACGAGGCATGTGTCATTGTGGGTTCCTACATCGGCTCGGTGGAGGAGATGGACAACGGCATGAAGCTGGGCTGCAACCACCCCATGGGCCCCCTGGAGCTGGCAGACATGATCGGTCTGGACATCCTGCTGGAGGTTATGACCACCATGGAGAAGGAGATCGGCTCCAAGTACGCCCCCTCGCTGCTGCTGCGCAAGCTGGTGGTATCCGGCTTCCTGGGCCGCAAGAGCGGCGCCGGCTTCTATACTTATGAAAACGGCAAAAAGACGGGCGTCAATCCTGTCCTGACTCACTTCCAGAGTCTGGCCCGGTAAAAAGCGTTTGGGGGCCGCCCTGTTGGGCGGCCCTTGCGCTTTTTTTCGGAGCGTGGTATCATAACTCACATTAAAACGACAGGGGGGAGCGTACATGCTGAAGGTGCGTCAGGCGGTCCCGGCAGATCTGCCAGCCGTTTTAGCGCTGTATGACCCGGTGATTGACCTGTTTCAGGCTCAAACCGGGACGACGGCCTGGAAAAAAGGGGTATATCCCATTGAGGCGGACTTTCAGAGAGCCATTGAGGCCGGGACACTGTATCTGGGCGAGCTGGAGGGGCGGCTGGCAGCGGGGATGGTGGTCACCCAGGGGACGGATAAGACCTATGGAAATCCCCCGTGGCGGGTGGACGCACCGGACCTTGAGACGGCGGTAATCCATACCCTGGGGGTCTCCCCCGACTTTGCCGGCCAGGGGTTGGGCCTTGATATGATGCGGCAGGCAGCGGAGCTGGCCCGGGAGAAAGGCTGGAGGGCACTGCGTCTGGACGTGCTGGAGGACAACGCACCCGCCCAGCGCTTCTATGAGCGGGCCGGCTTTGTATACATCCAGACGAAGCAGATATGGTATGAGAGCACCGGCCTGGCCAGTTTCCTGCTGTATGAGTACGCGGTGTGAAAATCTTGGTGAAACCGCTTGACAAGAGGGGATCTTCGCGATATAATCAGCCCAGACAATTGAATAGCCTTATCAAGAGCGGTGGAGGGAACGGCCCAATGAAGCCCGGCAACCTGCGCATGTGCGCAAGGTGCTAAATCCGGCGGTAGTGTATCGAAAGATGAGGGTGCAACCACAAACAACGCTCCGCCGTCCGGCGGAGTGTTTTTGCGCTCCCCCAAAAAAGAAAGGAGAAAAAATTATGGCAAAGAGACTCTTCACATCCGAATCCGTCACCGAGGGACATCCCGACAAGATCTGCGACCAGATTTCCGACGCGGTGCTGGACGCCATCATCGCCAAGGACCCCCAGGCCCGCGTGGCCTGCGAGACCACCGCCACCACCGGCCTGATCCATGTGATGGGGGAGATCACCACCTCCTGCTATGTGGACATCCCCAAGGTGGCCCGTCAGGTGGTGGGCGAGATTGGCTATAACCGGGCCAAGTACGGCTTTGACTGCAACACATGCGCGGTGATTACCTCCATCGACGAGCAGTCGGGGGACATCGCTATGGGGGTGGATAAGTGCCTGGAGGCCAAGGAGGGCACCCAGGACGACGGCCTGGACAACGGCGCCGGCGACCAGGGCATGATGTTCGGCTACGCCTGCGATGAGACCCCCGAGTTGATGCCCCTGCCCATTTCCCTGGCCCAGAAGCTGGCCATGCAGCTCACCCGGGTGCGCAAGGAGGAGAAAGTGGACTACCTGCGGCCCGACGGAAAGACTCAGGTCACCGTGGAGTACGACGAGAAAAACAAGCCCATCCGGGTAGACGCGGTGGTGGTGTCCACTCAACACGCCCCCGAGGTGGAGCTGGACCAGATTCGCAAGGACATGATTGAGCTGGTCATCAAGCCGATCATTCCCGCCGGCCTGCTGGACGAGAACACCAAAATCTATGTCAACCCCACTGGCCGGTTTGTCATTGGCGGGCCCCAGGGGGACTCCGGCCTCACCGGGCGGAAAATCATCGTAGACACCTATGGCGGCTCCGCTCCCCACGGCGGCGGCGCCTTCTCCGGCAAGGACCCCACCAAGGTGGACCGCTCCGCCGCCTACGCCGCCCGCTGGGTGGCCAAGAACGTGGTGGCCGCCGGCCTGGCCTCCCGCTGCCAGGTGCAGCTGGCCTATGCCATCGGCGTGGCCCGGCCCGTCTCTGTCCGGGTGGACACCTTCGGCACAGGGACGGTCTCCGACGCCAAGCTGGAGCAGGCGGTGGAAAAGGTCTTTGATCTGCGCCCCGCCGCCATCATCCGGAGTCTGGACCTGCGCAAGCCCATCTACCGCCAGCTGGCCGCCTACGGCCACTTCGGCCGGGAGGACCTGGGGGGGGCCTGGGAAAAGACCGACCGGGTGGACGCCCTGAAGGCCGCGCTGTAAGGTACTGCAAAAGCTGTACCATTCTCCAAAACAGATAGAACCTGTATTCGCAGCCGGGGAACACCGGAGGTGAATACAGGTCCTTTATATTTGCGCCAAGGCCATTGGTACAGCTTCTTAATCCAGTCCTTCCAGCCCGAATACCCGGGCGGGCAGCAGGTCGGACAGCTCCATCAGCACCGGGTCCAGGCCGCCGCCCCGCTGGAGCTCAGGAGTCCGGACCGTGGCCTTTCCGTCCAGGGGGCCCGTCGGCAGAGACACCACCGCGCCGGGGGCCGAACGGCCCCACTCCATCAGCAGCGAGCCGCCATGCAGCGCCGCGATGCGCCGGGCCGCGCTCAGGCCCAGCCCGGCCCCTTGACCCGGCAAGGGAAGCTCTCCGCCCACCCCAGGCCGGAGCAGCGCGTTCAGATGCGGTTCGTCTGCGGGGGAACCGCTGTGGGACACGGTGAGCACCGCCCGCGCCCCCTGTCTGCGCAGGCTCAGGACCACATCCCCCCCCTCCGAGGCCCGGGCGCCATTGGCAATCAGCCCCAGCAGGAGCTTTTGCAAAAGCGCCGGGTCGCCGGGGATGAGCAGCCCGCTCTCCCGGCTGCGGTACTCCAGTAACACCCCCGCCTCCTTCAGCAGCGGGGCGGCCAGCGCCTCCACATGCCGGCACAGGCCGGCCAGGTCCATGGTCGCCGGGCGGAAGGGGATCGTCTCCTGAAGCAGCTCCAGGTTGTCCAGCAGGCGGAACAGCCGGTGAAAGGTCTTTCCGAATGCGGCGGCAGGCACAGGACCGCCCTCCTCCGCCGTGGCCGGCCCCACCTCGGCCAGGATGTCGCCCAGCAGAGTGCGCAGCTGACAGGCCAATCCCTCCATCTGCGCACCGCTCAGTGCACTCTCAGAGGCGGGGCGGATCAGGACAAGCAGCTCCCCGCCGGCGGCGGAATAGGTGTAGGAGTAGGTCTCCTTCCCCCGGGAAAATGCGCCCGTCCCGCCGCCGTCCTCTTCGGACAGGGCCAGCTCGTCGGGAACCGGCTCCCCTGCGGCGAGCCGGGGCAGATATTGCCGCGCTCTTTCGCTGCAGGAGGTTACAAGGCCCCCGCGAACCTGGACCACGCCCTCGGGCAAGGCGTCCAACAGGGACTGGATTGATTCTAGCATAAATACCTCTCTCCTGACCGGGGCCAACCCGGGCGGCAGCATTTTATCCGTTGTAGCTTGTGCCGGAATATTTCCGGCTATAACCTATTTAGTATATCAAAATCCCCCATCCTCCACAAGAGAAAAAGTCGAAAAATGTCGAAAAAATTTGGCGGCGGCCGGCTCAGACCGCCGCAATCCGCCTCTATGGCAAAATTTTGCTTTATTTTTTTCAGAAAACTATGAAAAAAAGCACTAGGAAAAAGACCGTTTACGGGGTATAATATGTACGCTTTCAAAGTTGCGGATCGCCGCAGATAATTTGATAAAAAAGGAGTCATTCACATGAGCATCAAAGTTGGCATCAATGGTTTTGGCCGTATCGGCCGCATGGTGTTCCGCGCCAGCCTGAATCACCCCGAGATCGAGATTGTCGGCATCAACGACCTGTGCCCCGCTGATTACCTGGCCTATATGCTGAAGTATGATACTATGCACGGCAAATGCGCGGCTGAGGTCAGCTACACGGAGAACGCCATCGTGGTCAACGGCAAGGAAATCCCCATCTTCGCCGAGCGCGACCCCAAGAACATCCCCTGGGGCAAGCTGGAAGCTGAGTATGTGGTGGAGTCCACCGGCCTGTTCCTGACTCAGGAGAAGTCCCAGGCCCACATTGACGCCGGCGCCAAGAAGGTCGTCATGTCCGCCCCCTCCAAGGACGCCACTCCCATGTTCGTGTGCGGCGTCAACCTGGACGCTTACACCCCCGACATGACCTTCGTGTCCAACGCCTCCTGCACCACCAACTGTCTGGCCCCCATCGCCAAGGTCCTGAACGACAAGTTCGGAATCAAGGACGGCCTGATGACCACCGTTCACTCTGTCACCGCCACCCAGAAAACCGTTGACGGCCCCTCCCTGAAGGATTGGCGCGGCGGCCGTGCCGCTACCGGCAACATCATCCCCTCCTCCACCGGCGCCGCCAAGGCCGTGGGCAAGGTCATTCCCGAGCTGAACGGCAAGCTGACCGGTATGTCCATGCGCGTGCCCACCCTGGACGTGTCCGTGGTGGACCTGACCGTCAACCTGGCCAAGCCCGCCAAGTACGACGAGATCTGCGCCGCCATGAAGAAGGCCAGCGAGGGCGAGCTGAAGGGCATCCTGGGCTACACCGAGGACGCCGTGGTCTCCTCCGACTTCCTGGGCGATCCCCGCACCTCCATCTTTGACAAGGGCGCCGGCATTGCGCTGACCGACACCTTCGTGAAGGTCGTGTCCTGGTACGACAACGAGATGGGCTACTCCAACAAGGTGCTGGACCTGATCCGTCACATGAACGGCGTGGACCACAAGTAATTGAGGCCGAACCCGTGACAAGAAACGCCCCCGGACTGGTTCCGGGGGCGTTTTTTCAAAGCTCTCACTATTTGACTGGAAAAAGAGAGGACAACAAGGCCCCTGGGGAGTATACTATGCTTGGCTGCGCGGCCAAGGAAAAGGAGCGAGGCATATGGAATGGATCGACCGGCTCAACCGGGCCGTGGACTACCTGGAGGAACACCTAAAGGATCCCGATTTGCAGGAGGCGGCGAGGATCGCCTGCTGTTCCCCCTATCATTTTCAGCGGATGTTTACCCTGCTGGCGGGGATGCCGCTGTCGGAGTACCTCCGCCGCCGCAGGAT
>OFFY01002972.1_pt1 | contig 10968 bp, 11 predicted proteins | sample 1521481 | NCBI WGS metagenome assembly OFFY01 (sample SAMEA3504117, study PRJEB24116) | mouse gut metagenome | biome: mouse gut; feature: mouse-associated habitat; material: faeces | place: Denmark | collected 2011
GAAAGTCCGACAAAAAAGACGGCTACATCGGCGATACCCTGTCCACCTTCTGGTTCGACTTCACGGTGGACGACGCCTATAGCTGCGCCCAGTACGGCGATTATACCGCCGATACCGGGAACAAGCTGGTGGTGGCTACCATCACCCTGAAGAACACCTACAGCGAGTCCGTGCCCATGTGGGGGGACGATTTCGCCATCCTCTGGGATGCGGACGACGGCGTCGCCCCGGCCCTCCCCGCCGGGATCAGCGAGGAGCAGTTCCCCGACGAGTATAGCCTGGGCATCAACCAGACCAAAACCGGAACCGCGGTGTACGAGGTGCCGGAGGATGTCAAGGACTTCGCCATCGGCTTCCAGGAGATCAGTGAGGACACGGACAACCCGGAGAACCTGGACGGCATCGAGGGGGAGACTTACTTCGTCTCCTTCACCCCCGAGGAAAAGTAATCCGTCCGTAAAACGGAACAACCATCCGCGAAAAAGGGCCGCCCGGCCCTTTTTCGCGCCCATCGGCAAGGAGGCGTTTCCCATGCTGTTCGACACCCATGCCCACTACGATTCCCGGCAGTTTGACGCCGACCGGGACCAGGTGCTGTCCGCCCTCCCCGGCCAGGGAGTGGGGCTGGTGGTAAACCCCGGCTGCGACCTGGACAGCTCCCGGCAGGCCATCGGGATCGCGGAGCGGTACCCCTTCGTCTACGCCGCGGTGGGCGTCCACCCGGAGGACTGCGCCGGCTGGCAGGACACGGACGTGGATGAGCTGCGCTCCCTGGCCGCCCACCCCAAGGTCCGGGCCATTGGGGAGATTGGCTACGACTACCACTACGACGGGGACTGGAAGGAGGCCCAGCGCGCCGCCTTTGAGGCCCAGCTCCAGCTGGCCGCCCGGCTGGAAAAGCCGGTGGTGATTCACGACCGGGAGGCCCACGGGGACACCCTGGAGCTGCTGCGGAGGTACCGCCCCGCCGGGGTGGTCCACTGCTACTCCGGCTCCGCCGAGATGGCGAAGGAGGTTCTGTCCCTGGGGATGTACATCGGCTTCACCGGGGTGGTCACCTTCAAAAACGCCCGCCGGGCTTTGGAGGCCGCCGCGGTGGTCCCCCTGGACCGGCTGCTGGTGGAAACCGACTGCCCCTACATGGCCCCGGAGCCCTTCCGGGGCAAGCGGTGCGACAGCACCCTCCTCCCCCACACCATCGGGCGGCTGGCGGCGGTGAAGGGGGTATCCCCCCAGGAGCTGGCGGATATCACAAACCAGAACGCCCGGCGGCTCTTCGGCATCCCCAGAGAAAGGGGGGCGCGCCCCTGATGGCCTGGCCCTGCCCCTGCTGCGGCTTTCGCACCCTCCCCCGGCCCCTGGAGGAATGCCTCTGCTACATCTGCCCGGTCTGCTTTTGGGAGATGGACCTTTTCACCGCCGGGCCCGATGACCCCAGCGACTGCAACAACGGCCTGACCCTTTTGGAGGGCCGGGCCAACTACCGCCGGATGGGCGCCTGCGTGGAAGGGATGCTCCCCTATGTCCGGCCGCCGGAAAAGGAGGAACTGCCGTGAAAAATCTGATTTTGGGCTGCTGCCTGTTTCTTGCCGGGGTGGTGATGCTCTGCGTCCATTCCGCCAAGTACCAGCTTTTGGAGATGATGCCCAACGTCACCGTGGCCTCTAAGGGGCTGGAGATTCCGCTGGGCTGGGCGCTGCTCATCGCCGGAGGACTGCTGGTCCTTTGGGGTTACTGGGAAAGATAGAGTTTTAAGGGAAAGAAGGCGTTTTTGTGAAAAAATTCTTTTTGGTGCTGCTTTCTGTCCTCTACTGCCCCCTTGTCTTCCGGGGGCTTTTTCAGCTGGGCATGGGCCTTCCCTACGGCGGCGCCCTGCTGAACCTCGGCTACCCGGCCCTGGCGGCGGCCTATTTCCTCCTGGCGGGGATGGCCCTGAAGCGGGCGGGCATCGGCCGGTGGTCCCTGTGGCTTTGGATGAACCTTTTGGGCTACCCCCTCTGCTGGGTGTCCCTCATCCTGTGGAGGCCGGGCTGCTGGCTCAATATGGGCCTCCTGGTGGTGATGCTGCCGGTGACCCTCCTTCTGGCTGCCGTCTGGGCCCTGGTGGGCCTTGGATTTTTGGTGGCAAAGCTGCTGCGCACCCCGCCCAAGCAGCTGCTGCGGAAAAGCAAAGGAGCCCTGGCGGCGGTGTGGGGCGTCCTAAAGCAGGTGCTGCTGGTGGCGGCGGTGGCGGGGCTTTTCCTGGGGGCGCGGGGGTATCTCTCCCTCCGTCCCCCGGAGGACTACGCCGATAAGGGCGTGATGACCTTTACCGCCTCCACCTGCTACCCCACCACCGTAAAGAGCACCACCAGCCGGGGGCGGCAGCGCAGCCGCACCGTTTATATTGTCACCTACAAGGCGGCGGGGAGCGGCTATTCCTGGACCCAGGAGGCCCCCTCCAAAACCGCCGGGCAAAAGGCGGTGAAGGAAAAACGCCAGGTGGAGCGGCGGGTTCTCTCCATCCCGGCGGAAAACAAGTACATTACAGTGGAGCCCCGGCACACCCCGGAAAGCTATGTCCAGGAGAGCCGCGCCAGGGCCTTTCTTTTCCTTCTCCCATCGGCGGGGTATCTGACCCTTTGCGCTGTTTGGCTTATTTGGAAGAGGCGGGCCACGGAGGACGCGCTTTTGGAGGTCTAGGGCAGTAATCTAACACCGGGGTGCCCCCGGTGTCTCGCCCTCCGGGGTGCCCCCGGAGTCACGCCCTGCCCGGCCCCAAGGGGCCTTAACCCTCCAAAGGGCGTAAGCGAGTGCCTGGAGTCTTAGAATCTGCACCCATCTCTTGATAGCTTATGCCGCTTTTCTTTTTGCTTCTTTTTCTTTTCCCGTGAAAAGAAAAAGAAGGGACAGCATGCCTCAGCCTATCTTCGTCCCCGCCGGCAGCTGGTCGGCGAAGACCACCTTGCAGCTGCCGCTGGCGTCGTCCCCGGCCAGCAGCATCCCGTTGGATTCCACCCCGCAGAACTTGGCGGGCTTCAGGTTCACAATCACAATAATGTTGCGGCCGACGAGGTCCTCCGGCTCGTACCAGGGGTGGATGGAGGAGACAATCTGCCGCCCGCCCATGCCGTCGTCCAGCTCCAGGCGCAGCAGCTTTTTGGCCTTTGGCACCGCCTCGCACTTTATCACCCTGCACACCCGCAGGTCCACCTTGAAGAAGTCCTCCACGGTGATGGGCGGGGCCACTGGCTCCGCCTTGGGGGCGGGGGGCTCGGCGTCGGCCTTCTGGGCCTCCTGGCGGGCCGCCAGCTCTGCCAGCTCCTTTGCCATATCGATGCGGGGGAAGAGGGTCCCCCCCTTCTTCACCGCCACGTCGTCCCGCAGGGCGCAGGGCTTCTGGGCGCTCTCCCAGGTGCGCTCCGCCGCCTCCGCGCCAATCTGATCCAGCATCTTCTCCGACGAATCGGGCATGAAGGGCGCAAGGAGGATGGCGCAGACCCGGATGGCCTCCAGGAGGTTATACATCACCGCCGCCAGGCGGGATTTTTTCCCCTCGTCCTTTGCCAGAATCCAGGGGGTGGTCTCGTCGATGTACTTGTTGGCCCGGCTCACCACCCGGAAAATCTCCCCCAGGGCGTTCTGGAAGGCGAAGGCCTCCATCTGGGCGGCGTAGGCCTCCGGGAGGCCCCGCACCAGGCTCATCAGCTCCTCGTCGATGGGCTCGGCGGCCCGGTGGACCGGGAGCTGCCCGGCAAAGTATTTTTCCACCATGCTCACCGTCCGGCTCACCAGGTTGCCCAAATCGTTGGCCAAATCGGAATTGATGGTGGTGATGAGGGCCTCGTTGGAGAAGACCCCGTCCGAGCCGAAGGGGAAGGCCCGCAGCAGGAAGAAGCGGATGGCGTCCACCCCGTACCGCTGGCAGAGGAAGACGGGGTCCACCACGTTCCCCTTGGATTTGCTCATCTTGCCGCCGTCCAAAAGGAGCCAGCCGTGGCCGTACACCCGCTTGGGCAGGGGGAGGTCCAGGGCCATGAGCATGGCGGGCCAGATGATGGAGTGGAACCGCACAATCTCCTTGCCCACAAAGTGGACGTCGGCGGGCCAGTATTTCTGGAAGTCGTTGTACCTCCCGTTGCCGTACCCCAGGGCGGTGATGTAGTTACTGAGGGCGTCCACCCAGACATAGACCACGTGCTTGGGGTCAAACTCCACCGGCACCCCCCAGGAGAAGCTGGTGCGGGAGACGCAAAGGTCCTCCAGCCCCTGGCTGATGAAGGCCTTCATCTCGTTGACGCGGGATTGGGGGGTGAGAAACTCCGGGTGCTCGTCGTAGAGGGCCAGGATTTTACCGGCGTACTTGGAGAGGCGGAAGAAGTAGGCCTCCTCCTCGGCGTCCACCACCGGGCGGCCGCAGTCGGGGCACTTGCCGTCCACCAGCTGGCTTTCGGTCCAGAAGGATTCGCAGGGGGTGCAGTATTTGCCCTTGTAGGCCCCCTTGTAGATATCCCCCTTGTCATAGAGGGCCTTGAAAATCTTCTTCACCGATTCCACATGGTAATCGTCGGTGGTGCGGATAAAGCGGTCGTTGGAGATGTTGAGGAGCTGCCAGAGGGACTGGAAGCTGGCGACGATTTTGTCCACATACTGCTGGGGGCTCACCCCGGCGGCCTTGGCCTTTTCCTCAATCTTCTGGCCGTGCTCGTCCGCCCCGGTGAGGAACAGAACGTCGTACCCGGTGAGGCGTTTATAGCGGGCCATGGTATCGGTGGCCACGGTGCAATAGCTATGGCCGATGTGCAGGTTATCCGAGGGGTAATAGATGGGGGTGGTGATGTAAAATTTTTTCTTTTCCATTGGGGTGCGCGCCTCCTGTGCTTTGGATTGGCCCCGCCCCTGGCGGGACCGCAATACCTATAGTTTACCACAAACTGGAGCAGATTGCACCATATTTTCTGCCCTCGGCCTCATCCAAAAACGATTCGCACCCATTCGCTGCCATTCGCTGCCAACCGCCCCAAAGAAAAAGAGAAAGAAAAAGACAAAGATTTCTCTTTATAGGGGCTTTGCCCCTGTAAAAGGGCCGTCGGCCCCGAAAAGAGAAAATGTGTTGGGTTTTCCCAAGGGAAGGGGTTATGGGGTACATGGGGGAAAAAGTGTGAAAAGGGGGGGGATTTATCCCCCTCTTTTCGCGTCGAGCGAGCAAAGCGAGCGGATAACTCCGCCGCAGCGGGCCCCTGGTTTGGCGAAAAATCTTTTCGACAAACCGGGGGCTTTGCCCCTGTAAAAGGGCCGCTGGCCCCGAAAAGAGAAAATGCGTTGGGTTTTTCCCAGGGGAAGGGGTTATGGGGCAGGCAGACCTCCCCGCTGGCCCCGGCGAAGAAGGATTTTTTGCGGAGGCGGTATTCTGCCCCCCTCAAATGTAAACTTTCCGTGAACAATTGTGTGATTGTGCCATTGCATAGCACAATTGGGGGCCTTCCGCCTGTAGGGTGAAAGGGGTGTTGACAGCGGTGAAGTACCTGAAGATTTTTGTGGAGTTTGAAGAGTATATCCAGGTTCTGGACGACGGGGAGAAGGGGCGGCTTTTTGCCGCCATGCTGGCCTACGCCAGGGACGGGCAGGAGCCGGAGCTTCCGGGCAACGAGCGTTTCCTTTGGCCGGTGGCCCGCCAGCAGCTGAAAAACGCCGCCGCCCAGTACCAGAAGGTTTGCGCTGCCAACAGCGCCAACGCCCGCCGCCGTGGCGGGGTGCCCCCGCAGTCACGCCCTACTCGCCCCTTGCAGGGGCTTGACCAGAGCGAAGAATCCCAGCAGGTGCCTGGAGACCTGGCCAGTGAGGCGGCGGAAGCGGTTGCTTTGGAGGATAGGTCTGGCCGGTTAGGGGAACTGGAGCCTCTGGGGGGACGGGCTATCTGCGCCCTGCCCCTGGGGGACGGGGTGGACTACCCCATCTTTGACTGGAAGGCGGCGGAATGGGCCAGGCAGTTCCCCGGCGCCGACGTCCCCGCCCAGCTTGCCAAAATGCGGGCCTGGCTGCTGGCCCATCCGGAGCGGCGCAAAAGAAAGCAGGAGATAATCCCCTTTGTGCTGCGTTGGCTGGAAAAGGCCCAAAAGGCCCAAAGGCCCCCCGTCTGCCCGGCTGCTCCCGCCGCCTCCATGGCCAGGGCGGAGCCTCCCTCCTTCAACCTGGAGGCCATCCGCCAGCTGATGCTGGAAAATTCCGGGGGCTAGCGGGAAGTTTTGCCTAACCGGCGGCGCCCGCCCCAAAGAAAAAAGCCAGAGCTTCCTTTGCCCTGGCTTCTTTCTTCTATCGCTTATCGCTTCTTTTGCAAAACCCCTTGCTGCCCAAAACTCCTGGCAGTGGCTATCGCCCTTTTGGAGGGTTAAGCCCCCGCAGGGGGCGGGTAGGGCGTGACACCGGGGGCACCCCGGCGGCGGGCCTTTTTCGCCGCCTTTACCGGCAGACTCTCCGCCGTGCCCCGGAGGAGGCCCAGGCAGAAGTCCCGGGCGGGGCAGGCACTGCACCTGGGCGGGCCGTTGGGGACGCACACCGTGGCCCCAAGCTCCATCACCGCCTGATTGAAAATGCGGATATCCTCCGCCTCCTCCGGCATCACCCGGCCCTCCCGGATGTACTGGGAGTTGCCGGAGAACTTCTGGCCGTCGATGGTGATATCGTTGCGGCCGTTGACCTGGGCGTTTACCCCCATGGCCTGGAGGGCCTGGGCCACCGGACGGCAGAACAGCCCCATGTCCAGCTGGCCGGCCTGGCCGGCGTCCTGGATAAAGGTGAAGTTGAGATTGCCCAGGTCGTGGTACACCGCCCCCCCGCCGGACAGCCGGCGGACCACCGTGACCTCCCGCTCCCGGACGGCCTCCTCGTTGATCTCGGCCAGGGTGTTCTGGTGCCGGCCAATGACAATGGCGTTGTGGTTGCGCCAGAGGAGGAACCAGCTCCGGTCCCGGGGCAGGGCGTCAAAGGCGTACTGCTCCAGAGCCAGATTAAAGGCGGGGTCGGTGCTTTTTACGTCAATAAAGGACCAGGGCATGAAAAAAACCTCACTTTTCCAGGCGGAGCGGGCGGGCGCTCCGTCTTTTTAACCAGTATAGTGGATTTATGAGCCGGTTGTCAATAGCTTTATCCACAAGAAACCACATAACCACAAAAAATATCTGTGATTATGTGGGATTCCAGTTGACAACACTGTGGGTTTGTAGTAGACTGAGAAGGTAAAACTGGATCAATGGAAAGGAGGGGAGGCCTGTGCTGTTGGCAGAGCGGCGCCAGGCGATTATGGACCGGGTGCTTGCCACCTCCCGGGTGGTGGTGGGGGAGCTGAGCGCTGAGTTCGGCGTGTCGGAGGAGACCATCCGCCGGGATCTGGAGTGGCTGGAGCAGGAGGGCGTGGCCATGCGTACCTACGGCGGTGCGGTGCTCAAGCACAGCGACCAGGCCCCGCCCCCCTACGCCACCCGAAAAAACACCAATGTGGAGGGCAAGGTGGCCATCGCCCGGCTGCTGGCCGGGATGCTCCAAAACGGCGACACCCTGATGGTGGACGAGAGTTCCACCGCCCTCTTTGCCGTCCGGGCGGTGCGGCACCTGAAGGAGCTTACCCTCATTACCAACTCGCTGAACATATTGCAGGAGGTGAGCAGCCAGGACTCCTGGCATATCATCTCCACCGGCGGCCGGCTCAAGCCGGACATCATGGCCCTGGTGGGGCCCAAGGCCCTGAGTACCATCCAGGGCTACCACGTGGGGTATGCCGTCCTGTCCGCCCGGGGGGTGAACACCCAGCTGGGCATCGCCGACTCCTCCGACGAGGTGGTGGAGGTGAAGCGGGCCATGATGGCGGCGGCGGACCGCACCGTCCTGCTGGCCGACCACCGGAAGTTTGACCGGGCGGGCTTCGTATCCCTGGGCCGGCTGGAGGAGATCGACCAGATCATCACCGACCGCCCGCCCCCGGAGGAGTGGAAAAAGCGGCTGGAGGACAGCAAGGTTCAGCTTCTCTGCCGCAGTGAACAGGCGCAAGCTTAAAATTTCCATATAAATTTATTAGGTGATTGCGAAAGTCGCCCCAAATAGGGCAAAAAGGGATGACACGCCAGCCGGTGTAGGTGATTGAGGGAAGAGCGTATAGCAACCACGCCCCCACGGGAAAGCCCGAGAGGAAACAGAAGGGTATGAGCTTCGGTTCAGGCGGTGAGGGAACGAATACGGCGGAAAAGACTGCGTTGGCAAAGGACATCAGCTAAAACAACACAAAGGAGCTGGACAATACCAGCGAGGAATAAATCGGCCTTTGTGGTAAGAGGATTGAACGTCTTTCTCTGCTCTACACCGAGGACGTATTTGAACGAACCAATGGAACGCTCAACGGCGGTACGCTTGGCATACAGTTCAGACCATTCAGACGAACCGCGCAGGATGCCGGGATAGAGGCGCAGATCAGCGTCAGGGTAGATGTAAACACATCGTCCATATTTGGAAGGGGTACAAGGGTTCTCGCAAGTACAACGCAGGGAAACGCCAGAAGCAGTTCTAACAGTGACAGTCTCTGGACAGACAAATTTCAATCGTTTTGAGCGGTTTTTCCCGCCGCAAACACCTTGAAATTTCAACTGTGCTTCATCATGGGGGCAAAGAGGGATGCCAAAGTCGTCCAGGAGGGCATCGTGTCTGCTGGCGGTATTGCGGCAGTTCATGGGAATAACAGCTCTTGTAAAACCAAACTCCTTCAGTAGAGCGCGGTAAGTGTCATAGCTGTCAAAAGCGGCATCCCCCAGGAAAGTCGAATACCGTAAGGCAGGATGTTTGCCGCCGAAATCCCGGAGCACCGGGAGCAGTGTTCTGGAATCTCCAATTTCCTTGTCCGCATCCGGGTTATCGGTACGCTTTTCAACAAGGATTTCGGGGTGGGACTTCTGGAAATCCTCATCGAAAAAAGCGATGTGGCGCACGATCCCCAGACCGTTGGTTAGCAGTCCTGCTTTCTGCGCGTAACAAAAGTGGCCGTTGATATACTGCTGCTTCACCGCTGTATTGGCGGCGGCACAATCGGGGAGCAAACCGTAGACCGCCCGGTATGGATCGGTGTCCGGGTTTGTCTTTGCCATGAACTTTGCCTGCCGCAGCTTTAAGGAAAAGAACTTGGGGTTATTCTCTGCAACATAGCTCTCGATCCCGGTGGTGTCGTAAATCAGGCAGTCGGCAAGCTCCGCGTCCATCGCCCGGCAAATCGGTTCTGTCAGCTCCACCAGCCGCTCAAAAACCTCCATGATATACGGCAGGAAATCCTGTTTGAATCTGGTGAGTTTCGCGGCGTCCGGCACCTTGGAAAATCCGCAGAACCTCCGCATTTCCCGGCTGTGTCGCAGAGTCACCAGCAGAACGCTGTCATTCACATATCCGAATATCTTTTGCAGCACCAAACTTTTCAGAAATGCCACCAGAGGATACTTCCTTGGCCTGCCGGTGTTCAGGTAAAACGCCATGTAAAACCTGGCTGGGATTAGACAATCCCAATCAATGTGCTTGTCCAGCAGGCGGAACAGCTTCGGCTTATCCTCCTCCATGCTGGCGCACACGCTTTTGTAGGTGTCAAACAGCGACATCTGCTCATATTTATTCCGCATGATTTTTCCTCCGCTTTTGTCTGGCTGGTTGTTGCTTGTCACTTCAATTATACAGCAAAACTGGAGGAAAATCAGGTGTCTTGCAAACCGGGAATCGCTTGATTTTCAAGCCTTTCCCGTGTTTCGCAATCGCCACAATAAGTTATTACAAGGAGGAATTGGAATGAACAAAAAGATAATAGGAATAGCGGGAGTAATTATAGCAATAATCATAGCTATAATTGCAGTCTTTGCATTAAAAGGAGACAAAGAAAATCCAAATGTGGACAATAGTAAAAATATGACAGGTGGGGTCAAAGATGGAAAATTTTAATAGATTTTTGGGGGAAGAAAAATACCTTGCTTCCTTTTGGAAACTCTGGTAGAATTGAACTATAAACGGAGGGTGGGGTGTAGTAATGGCGGGTAGATTTATGAAGGTAAAGCGGATCGTAATCCCTTTTATCACTCTGGTCATCATGACCAGTCAGCTAGCAGGCTGTGCATCTATGAGTAGTGACGAGATGCTGAAGTCAATGCAAGAATCACCGGATGTTTCAATAGAGTATGCAATCCCAGATGAAGAGCAGCAAAGTTTAGACGCTTCTGGAGTAATTAACATAGGGGATCAGCAGATTGTAAGTGATAGTGATTCAGAAGGAGACATAGGAGTAATAGATAACCAGCAAGAAGTTAAAGAGCTATCAGGAGCAGAGCTTTTAGACTATTTCCAATTATCGTACGATACTATAAATGATATAATGCCCAGCAGAAGTACAGATGAAAAGATAAGTTATGAGCTTATATTTTTAGAGGAAAGGACAGATTCAGACGGATACATACTCCCATCCGACTACGAAGCACAATACAGAGCATGGAGACCAAAAGGTAGTTTACCAGCAGATATTCAAAATCAACAAGAGCAACAAGTAAGCAGTACTCCACAATCCACTGAACAGACTCAGATTCAAAAACCATCAACAGGTCAAACTCAGGCACAAAAGCCATCAAGTGATACTCAACAAAATCAAAATCAGCAAAGTCAACCATCCACAGACACTCAGCAAAGTGGAAGCCAACAAACACAAAAACCCAGCCAACCCCAATCACAACAACCGAGTGGAGATAGATTTGATCCTTATAGAGGATTCGGTTCATACGAAGCAATGATCGATGAATATTGCAAACGATACCCAGAGTTATCTAGAGAAGAAATCATGAATCGAAATCCAGACCCATCAACTTCTCATATAGATCAAGAACTAGCAGATGCAACGAGAGAAGAAGGACGCTTACACGGTGGCTAATCAATCTCAATAAATAATCTAAAGACCACAAGGTTTAAATCTTGTGGTCTTTTACT
>OFFY01002980.1_pt1 | contig 10948 bp, 8 predicted proteins | sample 1521481 | NCBI WGS metagenome assembly OFFY01 (sample SAMEA3504117, study PRJEB24116) | mouse gut metagenome | biome: mouse gut; feature: mouse-associated habitat; material: faeces | place: Denmark | collected 2011
ACACGGTGCTGACGGTGATAACAGGCTCCTTTGCTTTTGCCATAGGCGGCTCCTTCAGATTTTTCAAACGTGCCAGCTTGGGGCGCGGTCCTTGTCCATGCGCAGCGCCGAGGTCAGCACACCGCAGCCCACTAACGCAACGCCTGCCAGCTCATAGTTAGCCGATCACAGACGTACGGGGCGTGCGAATATCGTGGGCCTGATACATGACCAGCTCATCTTTCCGTTCTGACAACTGCACTGAAATCATCGAAACTGCATTTTTCTCCACCGAATTGAGAATAAACCCGGCCAGATCACAGGCATAGAAATTCCCCGTAATGTCCAAACCGTGTTCCAGGATATAGCTTTTCAGGACAGCATAGCCCTCGGAAATGTCCCAGCGGCCCCGGCAGCAGAGATATAAATAGCATCCGGCGGGCTTCTCCATGTAATAGGGGAAGTCCGCTTTTTCTTTGATCCGGGTGTATAGGTGGCTGATGACTCCTGGCCCGCCCTGTTCCCCCGGCCGGTGGATGGCCCCCAGCTGGAAGTTCGTCTGTATCCCATACTGCCTGCACAGCCCCTGGCACCGCTCCAGCACGGCGATCAGCATTTCATTCTCGCTGGCCGCCGGGGTCATCAGATTCTCCAGCTCCTCCACCGGCAAGGCCAGCAGGTGCTCCGTCTCAAACCAGGCAGTCTGCGGCGCCATGTCCGAAACCGGCCCGAACTCCAGATTGCGCAGGGCGCTGGACAGCACGAAGTCCATATGCGCCAGCTTCCGTCGCTCCGCCTCCAGACGGACCCGCTGCTCCCGCAGCAGCGCCAGCGTCTGGGCGGCGTCCTGGCCCTGGAGACAGCGGCGGACCTCCTCCAGGGGCGTCCCCGTCTGGCGGAAGATGGAGATGGCGTAAAAATTGTAGAACTGCTCCACATCGTAATAAAAATAGCCGTTGTCCCCCTGGTGGGCGGGAGAGAGGAGGCCGATGTCCTTATAGTGCCGCAGTGTTTCCTTGGTGGTACCGCACAGGGCGGCGAAGGCCCCGGAGGTCAGCCAGCCCTTTTGACGTTCCATAAAAATTTCCTCCCAAAATGAAAAATACCTCTTGACTGCGTGACAGCCACACGGTTTATGATGCTCTCTGCCAAGAAGCCTGTCAAATACAAAAATACGGGGAACCGCCGTTCCAGGCAGTCCCCCGATAAGTTGTAGAGTCAGAATTTCTACTGTAATCTACAATCTGCTCCCACGCCCGCTAATTATCGTTCGCTGACCTTCAGTTCCAGCACATCGGGCCTCGCATAGTGCCCCACCGCATCGTGCTCCATTTTGCAGGACGCCGGAAGATTCATATCAAGCTCCGCATAAATGACCGTCTCCTCATCCCAGATTGGCTCCGTCACATAATGGCCATAGGGGTCTACGATACAGCTTCCGCCGCGGCACACCGTTTCCGGCAGCCGGGAAATCAATTCCACTTCATTAAGATCAGAAGGATAAGAGGCTTTCCTTACAATCATGTCCGCGTTGATAAAATAACATTTACCTTCGACAGCAATGTGCCGGATTGTCGCCTGCCATTCTGGATTGTCGTTTGTGTTCGGTGAAATATAGATAGTAACGCCCTTTTGATAGAGCGCGACCCGCGCAAGCGGCATGTAGCTTTCCCAGCAGATCAGACTGCCGATGGGACCCCACGGCGTTTGTGTAATGGGGAAATAGCCCTTGTTGGCGTCGCCCCAGACCACTCGTTCCGAGCCTGTCGGCTTGAGCTTGCGATGCACCTGATACGCGCCATCTGGCTCAAAAATGACATTGCTGTTATAAAGCGTTCCGTTGACCGCATCACGCTCCGAAAAACCAAGGCTGATATAAGCGCCTGCTTTTTTTGCCGCATCGGCAAGTGCCTGAAATTCCACATCGCCCGCAACAACGGAGGTGTCATAATAGCGTTTCCAATCGGAGCGCCCGGCGTCTGTCCGCTTGCCCATACTGAAACCAAAGTTCATTCCAATCGGATAGCCGGGGATAAAAAGCTCCGGGAAAACGATTAAATCCGACTTTCGGGACGCGCTTTCTTCAATGTATGCAAGCGCTTTCGCAAGTGATGCTTTTTTATCAAACAGTATAGGCTCTGCCTGTACCAACGCGATTCTGCAAATAGGATTGATGTCCTTCATAGTAGGATCTCCTTCACAAATCCAATTTACCAGAATAATTATAGCATTGGCTTTGAAGTAACGCAAGCCGATTTTATGAAACTTTTAAAAGGACAAAACTGAAAGGAGCACATCATGGAAAAAGCAGGCAGATCAATATAGCGCCGGAATATATTTTTTGTTTATAATGCCTCCTTTGACAGTGCGCTGGAGTTGTCATCCTTATAGACTTCCTTGGCCATGCGGAATGCGGCCCAGGCGTTGGGCCACATAGCCCAAGCAGTCGATCTGCCTTTCACTCTGGTGAAGCGCGTTCAGCAGCGCCCGCCTGTGGCGAGAGAGTACCCGTATCAATTCGGACCGATTCTGTTTCCGGGCCAGTACCATGCATTACCGGACAATTTCCGGGCCGCACCCCGCGTCAACCAAATTTTGGCGCAGAATGCCGTCGGTATCCGTTACGAGGGGCATCAGCACCATCTCCCTGTGCTCCCATCATAAGACAGGCCAGGTAAAATAGCAAACATTTGATTTCTATATCATATTATTCTTGTGCGGAATAACATGGCTTGTTATACTATAGTGGGAGGTGTCAGTCATGGAAATTCGGGTACTGCGCTATTTTCTGGAGGTGGCCCGGGAGGGCAGCGTCACTCATGCGGCAGAGCGGCTCCATATCTCCCAGCCCACCCTGTCCAAGCAGCTCAAGGACCTGGAGGCGGAGCTGGGTAAGAAGCTCTTTGTCCGCAGCAGCTTCAGCGTCCGGCTGACGGACGAGGGGATGCTGCTGCGCCGGCGGGCGGAGGATATCCTGGATATGGTGGATAAAACCACCGACGAGTTCAAGGCCCTGGGGGAGATATCCGGCGGGGATATCCACATCGGCTGCGCGGAATCGGACGGCATCAAGCACCTGGCCCGGCGAATCAAGGCGGTGCAGGCACAGTACCCCCGTATCCGGGTGCATCTATACAGCGGCGACCGGAGCGATTTGGCGGAGCGTTTGGAGCAAGGGTTGCTGGACTTTGCCGTGCTGGTGGAATCCAATGACCTGTCCAAGTATAATTACCTTCCCCTTCCCGGCGCGGACATCTGGGGTGTTATCCTGCGGAAGGATCATCCCCTGGCGGAACGGGAAGCGATCACGCCGGAGGATCTGCTGGAGGTCCCGCTGATCTGCCCCCGGCAGGGGCTGCAAAAGGAGTTGTCAGACTGGTTCCAGGAGAAGGTGGACAGGCTCAACATTGTGGCGACCTGCAATCTGGCCTATAACGGCGGGATTCTGGCTCGGGAGGACCTGGGCTGTCTGCTCTCCTTTGACAAGCTGGCGGACACCGGGCCGGACAGCCCCCTGTGCTTCCGACCCCTGACGCCAGTCCTTCGCTCTAAATTATTTTTAGCCTGGAAAAAGTACGCGGTGTTTTCTCCGGCGGCAGAGGTGCTGCTGAACGAGATGAAAGAGCACCGTTCTGCTGAGGATTGACGGTTGTATTTTGGGAGAGAAACGTTTATACAGGGTCAAGGTTCAGCTCGGAGGGCTGACCGACAAAAAACTTCCTGGTTCTTTGGAACCAGGAAGTTTTTTTGCTCCTTGACGCTGTATCAACACGTCCGGTGTACTGTTCCCTCCCACGCGGTCAGCGGCAATTTTGGCCGCAAAGATTTGTACTGAGGCTATTGGTACAGCTTCTAAGCGCAGATGTCCTATCCGCCGGCTTAAAATCGGGCCCGATGATCCCGCATGATCTTGGAAAAAAGCTGTCCGGTGGTGGGGGGTGTGTATGTAATGGCGTTGGCTCCGGCCGCTATGGTGAGCAGGATGTCCTGATCGGTGGGGCCGCCGGTGGCGATAATGGGGATATCGGGAAATTCTCTCCGGATGGCTGTCACGACTTGGGGAGTCTGATCTGCGCTGGAGACATTCAGAATGTCCGCTCCGGCCCTGATCCGTCCGGCAAAATCCTGGGAGGCGGAGACAATCGTAGCCACCACTGGAATGTCCACCACAGCCTTGATCTCGCTGATGGTCCGGTCGGTGATGGGGGCGTTGACCACGACCCCGTGGGCGCCCTGATGCTCGGCATATTCCGCCAGCCGGACGGAACGAGCGCCGTTGGTCACGCCGCCGCCCACTCCGGCAAAGACGGGGACATCGGCCACGCTGATGATGGCCTGGGTGATGGCGGGCTGAGGGGTAAAGGGATAGACAGCGATGATGGCGTCCGCGTTGATGTTTTTGATGATGGCCACATCGGTGGAGAATACCAGGGATTTGATCCGCCGGCCGAATATCCGGATGCCGCTGCACTTAGAGATACAGTGAGGTACATCCAACTGGTGGCTGCGCAGTGTGCCGCTGTAGGAGGGGACGGTTTTCATGGCTTTGCCTCCTTCCAAAGGAAAATTTTTTATAAAAATCATATTTTGCGTATTTCCCAGCCTTTCGGATATTCGGGTGGGAAATCTTAATAACGTAACATTATATCAAAAGATAGGGAGAAAATTGTAAATTTTTTGTGAGAACTTCGTAAATAAAATAAAAACATTGGAAAGGCCCGGACAGGGAGGAGCTTCTCCCTGTCTGGGCTGTGCCTTTGAGTTATTTGAAGTATTCCGCGCCGCCTTCAAACAGGGGCATGTGTTTGTTCCCGGGGATGTTGACCCCTACGAAGGGACCCCGGCGCTCCAGATGGCCCATCTTGCCAAAGACCCGGCCGTCGGGGGAGAAGATGCCCTCGATGGCCTCCATGGAACCGTTGGGGTTGGCCAGAATATCCATAGTGGGCCTGCCGTCCGTACCCACATACTGGGTGGCCGCCTGACCGTGGGCAACCAGGCCGGCGATCACCTCCGGGGGGGCCACGAAGCGGCCCTCGCCGTGGGAGATGGGGATGGTGTGCTCATCGCCCACCCGGCATTTGAGCATCCAGGGGGAGTTCACACTGGACACCCGGGTCGTGACGTACCGGCTCTGGTGGCGGCCGATGAGATTGTAGGTCAAGGTGGGGCAGCTCTCGTCCATGTCCCGAATCTCGCCGAAGGGAAGCAGGCCCAGCTTCACCAGGGCCTGAAAGCCGTTGCAGATGCCCAGAATCAGGCCGTCCCGGTGCTGTAGAAGGTCCATAATGGCGTCGCTGAGGGCGGGGTTGCGAAGGAAGGAGGCGATAAACTTGCCGGAGCCCTCCGGCTCATCGCCGCCGGAGAAGCCGCCGGGGAGAACCACCATCTGAGCGGAGCGGATGGCCGCCTCCAGGGCCTGGGCGGACTGGGCCAGGAAATCGGTGGTCAGGTTGCGCACCACCACGATCTCCGGGTCGATGCCCGCCCGGAAGCAGGCCTTGGCGGTGTCGTACTCGCAGTTGGTGCCGGGGAAGACGGGGATCACCGCCTTGGGATGGGCAACTTTATGCTTACAGACCACCGGGGAGCGGCCCTCCCAGGAGACGGTCTGGACGGTCTCACTGGTGCCCGCTCTGGTGGGGTAGACCTCCTCCAGAACCCCCTCGTTGAGGGCCAGCAGCTCGTCAATGGACACAGCCTCGCCGGGTAGGGCGACAAAGGGGGCTTCGGTGGTCTCGCCGATGCGGTGGGTGTGGGACAGGTCTGTCTCCTCAGACAGCTCCGCCACGATAAAGCCAGACTTGGGCAGATACCAGGCTGTGTTGTCCACACCGGCCTGGAAACCGATCCGGTTGCCGAAGGACATGTTTATGACGGCCTCGGCCAGGGAATTCTCCACGGCCCAAGCAGCTTTCACTTTACCCGCCTGACACAGGGCATGGAACTGCTCCCAGGCCTCTCTCATGGCCCCGGCGCCGTCCTCACCGGGGACGAAGCAGTAGACGGGATGCCCCCCTTCTTTAAACTCGGGAGTAATGACCTCCCCCGCCTTGATGGGTGCAATGGCAAAGGAGATGAGGGTGGGGGGCACGTCCCTGTCCAGGAAGGAGCCGGACATGGAGTCCTTGCCGCCGATGGCGGCGGCTCCGTAGTCCAATTGCGCGTCCAGCGCGCCTAGAAGGGCGGCGGCGGGCTTGCCCCAGCGTTCCGGCTCGTCCCGCAGCTTCTCAAAGAACTCCTGGAGGGTGAGGTACACCTTTTTATAGTCCGCGCCGGCGGCCACCAGCTTGGCAATGGAGGAGGTCACGGCGTCGTAAGCGCCTCGGTAGGGGTTGTCGGACAGCTTATCCGGGTCGCAGCCCCAGGCCATGACGCTGGCCTGGTCGGTCTCCTGCCCGGGCAGGACGGGCAGCAGCGCCGCCATCGCCTGGGCGGGGGTGGCCTGATACCTGCCGCCGAAGGGCATGAGGACGGACCCTGCCCCGATGGAGCCGTCAAACCGCTCCACCAGCCCCCGCCGGGAGGCGGACTTCAGACTGGAGGCCATCTCTTTCAACCCAGCGGGAACCTCGCGTCCTATACAGCTGTTGACGGCCACAGAGATGCCGGCGTGCTTCACCGCGCCGTTGGTGTTCAAAAATGCCCGGGACAGGTCAGCAATCTTCTGCCCCTTCCAGTGCATCACCATCCGGGGGCTCTCGGTGATCACGGCCACCCGGTAGGCCTCCAAATTCTCCTTCTCAGCGGCGGCGATGAACCTGTCCGCATCCTGGGAGGCGACCACGACAGCCATGCGCTCCTGGCTTTCGGAGATGGCCAGCTCGGTGCCGTCCAGGCCGTCGTACTTCTTGCGCACGGCGTCCAGGTCGATCTCCAGCCCGTCGGCCAGCTCGCCGATGGCCACCGACACGCCGCCCGCGCCGAAGTCGTTGCACCGCTTGATGAGCCGGGTGACCTCCCCGTTCCGGAACAGGCGCTGAATCTTCCGCTCCTCGGGGGCGTTGCCCTTCTGGACCTCGGAGGCCATGGTGGTGAGGGACTTCTTGTTGTGGCTCTTGGAGGAGCCGGTGGCCCCGCCGATGCCGTCCCGGCCGGTGCGGCCGCCCAGCAGAATCACCACATCCCCCGGCGCGGGCCGCTCCCGGCGGACGTTCTCCGCCGGAGCTGCGCCCACCACCGCGCCGCACTCCAGCCGCTTGGCAATGTACCCCTCGTGGTACACCTCAGCCACATGGCCGGTGGCCAGGCCGATCTGGTTTCCGTAGGAGGAGTAGCCCGCCGCCGCCGTCTGGCACAGCTTGCGCTGGGGCAGCTTGCCCTCCAGGGTCTGGTCGAAGGGGACCCGGGGGTCTCCCGCCCCAGTGAAGCGCATGGCCTGGTGGACGTACACCCGCCCGGACAGGGGGTCCCGGATGCAGCCGCCGATGCAGGTGGCCGCTCCGCCGAAGGGCTCGATCTCGGTGGGGTGGTTGTGGGTCTCATTCTTGAACATGAGCAGCCAATCCTGCTCCTCGCCGTCCACCTGGGCGGGGACGTGGATGGAACAGGCGTTGATCTCCTCGCTCTCGTCCAGCTCGGGGAGCAGGCCCCGCTTTTTCAGCACCTTGGTGCCGATGGTGGCGATGTCCATGAGGGTCCGGGGCCGCTGGGCCGCCTTCTCCTCTCCATAGACCTCCACCCGGGCGGCCAGATACCGCTCATAGGCGGCCTTGATCTCCGGATCCTGAATTTCGATCTGGTCCAGATGGGTGGAGAAGGTGGTGTGGCGGCAGTGGTCGGACCAGTAGGTGTCCACCACCCGCACCTCGGTGATGGTGGGGTCCCGCTTCTCCTCGTCCCGGAAATAGGTCTGGAGGAATTTCAGGTCGTCCAGGTCCATGGCCAGCCCCAGCCGGTCCAGCAGGACGGCCAGACCGGCCTCGTCCATAGAAGTGAAGCCGGTTACTGTGTCCACATGGTCGGGGGTGGCGTGGGAGCGTACCAGGGTGGCCGGCTTGTCCATGGAGGCCTCCCGGCTCTCCACGGGGTTGATAAGAAAGCCCTTGATCTTGTCCAGCTCCGCCTGGGAGATGCCCCCCTCCAGGAAGTAGACCTTGGCGTAGGCCACCAGGGGCCGGTCCACGCCGGCCATGAGCTGGATGCACTGGGCGGCGGAGTCCGCCCGCTGGTCGAACTGGCCGGGCAAGGCCTCCACGGCGAAAAAGGCCCCCGCGATCCGGGGCATGGGGAAATCCTCGTCATAGACCACGTCCACCTGGGGCTCGGAAAAGACGATGTCCTTGGCCCGCCGGTAGACGGCGGGGTCAATCTGCTCCACGTCGTACCGATTCAGGATCATCACGGACTGGAGTCCCTCAATGCCCAGCTGCTCCCGCAGCTGCCTGCATAGGCCCTGGGCTTCCACGTCGAAGCCCTCTTTTTTTTTGGAGTAGCAGCGGTAAACACTCATGGTCGTTTTCCTCCGTTTTTATTTCACATTCCAGTTTTCTATCTGATAAAACACATTTCCCCGCACCGGAGACAGGCCTGACAGCCTGCCCCACTGGGTGAGGACGGAGCCGTTCTTGAAAGCGATGGGAACAATGGGCGTCTGCTCGTTCAGCAGATTGAACAGGGCTTGGGCGGCGGCGGGCTTGTCCTCGGGAGAGGCGGCGTGCATCGTATAGAGCAGGCCGTCGGCCGCCTCATCGGTCCATCCGCCGTAGTTCAGCGCGCCGGAGGAGGACAGTAGGGGGGAGAGGTCAAAGTCGGCGGTGAGGACGGTCTCGCCCAGATACAGGTCAAAGTTCCCCGCGGCCAGGGCGGCGGTGAAGTCCTCGAAGGACAGCTGCCGTAGCTCCACGGTGAGGCCGGCGGCCTCCAGCTGGTAGGCGACGCGCTGGGCGGCGGAGGCCTTGGCGGTGTTTTCACTGTTTACCAGAAAAACCAGTTCTTTGCCCTGGAGCTTCAGCTCGGATGCCTGGGCCGCCAGGCCCTCCGGGTCATAGTCCGGCGCGGCGGACAGGGCGTGCGGGCTGTACAAGGCGCTGTCCGGGTGTACGGGGAGCCGGGCCGGGCGGGCGTGGTTGGCGTAGGAGACGGAGACGGCCGCATCCCGGTCCACCGCCAGGGCCAGAGTCCGGCGGACCTCCGGCGAGCGGCACAGGCCGCTCTGGGTATTGAAGCCCAGGTAGAGAAAGTCGGTTGTGGGATAGTCCCAGGTCTGGTAATTGCCCCCGTAGCCCATGGCGCTGGTGGCCATCAGGTCCACGTCCGCCAGGGAGACGTCCCCGGCGTCAAAGGCGTAAATCAGGTCATCGCTTTTGCTTGCGCTGTGGAGGGGGATGGACTGGACGGGCAGGACCTTCTCCTTCTGCCACCAGCCGGTCCGGGCAGTGAGGGACATTCCGTCCTCTGAGAGGACGTAGGGCCCGGTGCCGGCGGGCCGGTCTCCATCCCCCAGGGCGATGGGGATGTCCAGCAGCAGGGGGAGGGAGCCGTTGGGCCGGCGCAGGGTCACGACCACCTGATTAAGGGCCTCCGCCGGGGCGGAAACAGCGGCCACGTCGGCCAGCCTGGCCTGATACCGGCCCCGGTCGGAGCGGGCCAGGTCCAGGGCGGCGGCGACGGCCGCCCCGTCCAGAGGGGCGCCGTCGGAGAAGGTGACGCGGTCGCGCAAGGTGAAGGTCCACACGAGCTTGTCCTCACTGACGGTGCAGCTCTCACACAGCACCGGCTGGGCCTGGAAGGAGGCGTCCACCGCGAACAGGCTCTCGTAGAGCAGAGGGGAAAGCGTGAGGTTGGCCCGGTTGGCGGCCAGGGTGGGGTGGAGACTGAATTCCGGATAGAAGGCCAGGGTGAAAGGGATGTCTCTGGGGGGCGGGTCCTCCTTTTGGCCCATGTCCCCCGGGGAAGAGGCGGAGGCGGAGCCGGACAGGTCGGGAATAGTTCCCCCGCCGCAGGCCGCCAGGGAGAGAAGCAAGGCGCCGGACAGAAGTGACGCAAGCAGTTTTTTCATGAATTGTTCCTCGTTACACCAGTTGGATCATAGCCGCCATGCTCCCCCGGGCGCTCCCCTGGACCCGGTGGGACCAGAACTCGTCCAGATGGCAGGCGGTGCAGGCGGAGCAGATGGCGATATTCTCCCGCGCCAGTCCGGCCCGCTCCAGCCAGCGGGCGTTGGCCCCCTTCAGATCCACGGAGAACTTGCCCTCCCGGGACAGGGGGCGAATGAAGGGCTCCGCGTCCGGCCCCAGCCGGATGCGCAGACCATCGGGGACGTCGCGGTGGGTCTCAAAGCAGCACGGGCCGATGCCCGGCCCAATGGCGGCCAGGATGTGCTCCGGCACACAGCCGTAGTCCCGGACCATGGCCTCCACCGCCCGGGCGGCGATGCCCAGGGCTGTCCCCCGCCAGCCGGCGTGGGCGGCGGCGATGCAGCGGCGGACCGGGTCGTAGAGCAGGATGGGGATGCAGTCCCCGGAGAAGATGGTGAGACACACCTCTGGCTCGTCGGTAATCAGCCCGTCCGCTTCAAAGGTCCCGGGCTGCGCGGGGTCGGGCAGGATATCCTCCCGGGTAACCGGGCGGATGATGTCGCTGTGGATCTGGTGGTTTTTTACCAGGGCCTCGTCATCCGTCCCGATCACCGAGCAGAACCAGTTAAAATTCCACCGGACATTTTCCGGGTCGTCCCCCCGGTTGGCGCCCAGATTGAGGTTGCTCCAGGGAGCGGGAGATACGCCCCCCAGCCGGGTGGAAAAGCCGTGCCGCGCACCGGACCAGGCCGGGTCGGTACAGGCATAGAACGTAACGCGCTCCACCTCTTGTTTGATGATCTCCATGGCCGTTCCTCCGTTGCAGCTATGATGTTCTATTTTAGCCTAAAATCTGTCAGATAGCAACCCCTTTTTACAGCTGCTCCAGCTCCCGCAGAGTGTCCTGGATAGTTTTCTGGGGGATGTAGACCGCCGCCATCTCCTGGAGC
>OFFY01002989.1_pt1 | contig 10931 bp, 8 predicted proteins | sample 1521481 | NCBI WGS metagenome assembly OFFY01 (sample SAMEA3504117, study PRJEB24116) | mouse gut metagenome | biome: mouse gut; feature: mouse-associated habitat; material: faeces | place: Denmark | collected 2011
AAGCCCGCGTCAATGGGCAGCACCACGCCGGTGATGGCGGAGGCGGCCTTGTCGTCGCACAGGAAGAACACGCCGCCCAGCAGCTCCTCGCTCTCCACATAGCGGCCCATGGGGGTGCCGTTCAAAATCTTGGCGGACCGGGCCGTGGGGGTGCCGTCGTCGTTGAACAGCAGCTTCCGGTTCTGATTGGACACCAGGAAGCCCGGGGCGATGGCGTTGCAGCGGATGCCGGTGCCCGCGAAGTGGCCAGCCACTGGGTGAAGTTGGAAATGGCGGCCTTGGCCCCGGAGTAGGCCGGAATCTTGGTCAGCGGGATATAGGCGTTCATGGAGCTGATGTTCAGGATACAGCCGCTCTTGCGCTCCACCATGTCCTTGGCGAAGGCCTGGGTGGGCAGCAACGTGCCCTGGAAGTTCAGCTTGAACACGAAGTCCACGCCGCCCGCGTCCAGGTCGAAGAAGCCCTTCTGGCCCTCCTGGTGCTCGTGCTGATACTCATTGTCGGTGGTGGCCCGGGGGTTGTTGCCGCCCGCACCGTTCACCAGGATGTCGCAGGGCCCCAGGTCCTTGAGCACCTGGGCGTGGACCTCGGCCAGAGCCTCCGGCTCCAGCACGTTGGCCTTGTAGCCCTCGCAGATGAAGCCCTCGGCCTTGCACTCGTCGGCCAGAGCCTTCACAGCCTCCTCGTTCAAATCCAGGGCAGCCACCTTGGCGCCCGCCTGGGCGAAGGCCCGGGCCATGGTGCCGCACAGCACGCCGCCCGCGCCGGTGACCACTACGACCTTGCCGGAAAAATCAACATTCAAGGGTAAATCAAGCATTTGTAATTCCTCCTCATACGGTTTACGTCTGTTTCGTTGTCAAGCTGCGCGTTGGGCGCATGGCCGGGTCGCTGTCTCGCCGTTAGCTCGGTCGGCGCTGGACGTGTGCCACCGGCACACAGCGCCGCTCCGACTCGGGCAAAACCCGCCGCTCTCCGGCGGCTGGGCTTTCGCCCTCACTTCGTTCCAAGCTCCCCTATGCGCCTACGCTCACGCTTCGTCAAACTTCTCCAAAGAATCCCACACACCCAGCATATACATGACGCCCAAGGCGCGGTCGTACAAGCCGTATCCAGGCCGCACGGTGCCGGGGCCCTCGGTCCACAGGTGCCGGCCGTGGTCGGGCCGGATGTAGCCGTCGAATCCGCAGTCGTGGTACGCCTTCAGGATGTCCAAAATGCCGGTGTCGCCGTCGCAGTCCCGGTGGGACGCCTCAGAGAAGTCGCCGTTGGGGAAGTGCTTCACGTTGCGGATGTGGGCAAAGGCAATGCGGTCGCAGTGCTTGCGCACGATGTCCGCCACGTTGTTCTCCGCGTTGGCGTTCAGGCTGCCGGAGCACAGGGTCAGGCAGTTGTAGGGGTCGTCCACCATGGACAGGAAGCGGTCGATGGAGGGGCCGTCCACCAGCAGGCGGGGCAGGCCGAAGATGTCCCAGGGGGGATCGTCCATATGGATGGCCATTTTGATGCCGCACTCCCGGCAGGTGGGCATAATCGCCTCCAGAAAATACTTCAGGTTGGCCCACAGCGTCTCCTTGTCCACCGGGCGGTACTTCTCAAACAGCTCATCCAGCTTGGCCATCCGCTCCGGCTCCCAGCCGGGGAAGGTCATATTGTACTTCTCCGTGAAGGACATGACGTAATCCGCCATCTCCTTGGGGTCGTCGTGAATCTTAGAGGCCTCATAGTACAGCGCCGTGGAGCCGTCCCCCACCGGATGGAACAGGTCGGTGCGGGTCCAGTCAAACACGGGCATGAAGTTATAGCAGATCACCTTCACGCCGAAGGGCGCCAGGTTGCGGATGGTCTGCTTGTAGTTCTCAATATACTGATCCCGGGTGGGCAGGCCGATCTTGATGTCGTCGTGGACGTTCACAGACTCCACCACGTCCATGTTGAAGCCGTACTCGTCCAGCTGCCGCTTTACCTCGGCGATCTCCTCGCTCTGCCACACCTCGCCGGGCATCTTGTTGTGCAGCGCCCACACAATTCCCTCCACGCCCGGAATCTGCTTGATGTCGGACAGCTTGATTTGATCGTTGCCCTCACCGTACCAGCGCCAGGTCATTTTCATATGCGATCTCCTCCTTACTTCATGTTTTGAACTCAATATTCTGAAATGAACGACCGGCATGACAACGCAGGGAATCAGCACTTCAGGTTGTTCAGAAATGCCTCCAGCTTCTCCTGCTGATACGCGCCGCCGTACGCGCCGCCCGTCAGCTTATCCACGGCGGTCTCCCGGAACTCCGCCCAGGACTCTCCCTCGTGGCGCACCAGGATGGGGTAGTAGTATACGCCGTTTGCCTTGGCCGCGTCCAGGTCGCCGGGAGCGTCACCGGTCATGAGCACGTTTTCCTTATTATACCCCTTCTTCAGCAGCTCTGCAATACAAAATGCCTTGCTCCCCACATTTTGGGCCAGCAGGATGTCCACATGGTCCAGCAGGCCGTACAGCCCCCATTCCTCCTCCACCGCCTGAAGGTTAGCGGAGGATACGATGGCGATATCCGCTACAGAATGGGCGTACCGCAGGCCCTCCAGCACTCCCTCAAAGGGTTTCTTCACCTCGAAGGGCAGGGCATTGATGCTCTCGTTCACCTTTTTCGACCAGTTCAGCGCCTTTTGCAGCACCTGGCCGCCGCCGGCGTCGATGGCCGCCTGCACCCCGTCGTTGGACAGAGCAGGGGCGTTGGCCACCCAGTTTTCCAGCTCGTCCACGCCGTCAATTTTGGCGTATTTCCCGTCGATCTCCCGCAGGGCCAACGCCAGCCCCTTGAAGCGGTTGATGCCACGGGTCATGGTGTACAGATTGACCTGGTTCCAGCGCTCTAAAATGGGCTCGGCCCACTGCCCCAGCTCCCATTCCTCCACCATGCAGGGACCAAAGCAGCGAAAATGCTTGATGTCCATGGTGTCCATGGCGCAGCCGTCGCTGTCTACACAGATCAGGTAGTCGTGCTTTTTTTCAAACTCCTGTAAGGTCATAAAACCACCTCATATTTCCAAAATCCCGCCTTATAACAGGATATTTCCGTTCTCGTTGGCCTCTATCGGTATCACAATCATCAGATCCACAATGGTCATGGCCAGCGGGAAGCCGCACCAAAAGAACAGCAGGTACAAAATTGCCGTAGGCCATTGCTTGGCATAGAAGCGGTGGCCGCCCATCCAGCCGGTGAACACCGCCAGCAGGATATACTTTTTCTTGTTGAGCACCTGCTTTTCCCGGGTCTCCCGGTGGTCAAAAAAGCCGGAAATTGCCCGGGAAACCCGGCCCTCCGGCTTTGATTCGCCGCGCTGGGCCTTCAGCTCATCCAGCTCGGCCTGAAGGGCCATAAACTCCTCCAGCTCCTCCGGCGTCAGCCGTTCCTCTTTTTTGCGGGATTTCATATTGCCTCCATGATTCGGCCCAGTGCCGGGAAAATCCCGGCACTGGGTCGTGTGTTGTGATGGAACAGAACTTGTTTACGCAGCCTTCATGCTTTCGTTCTTAATGCGGTCGATCTCGGTGCGGATTTCCTCCATCTTCTCCTTGGTCAAGGGATAGAAGTGCATCGCGATGAGGTTCGCCACCTGGCCCAGCACAATCAGGCCGTAGCACAGGAAGATGCTGGCATACTTCAGCCCATCGGAATAGGCGGCCGTGGCATCGGGCAGCTTGTCGGCATAACCCACAGCGGCAAACACCAGACCGGCGATGAGCGGAGCAAAGGAGGAGATGATCTTATCCACAAAGCTGAACAGGGTGCCCATCATGCCGGGAACGTAGCGGCCGGTACGATACACCTCGTAGTCCGCGCAGTCGGCGGTCATGGGGATGACGATGTTGCCGGCCAGGTTGTTGAACGCGCCGTTGATGATGGACAGACCGATATGGGCGATGGCAAAGAAGCCAATCATCAAGCCGCCGCTGCCATTGTTCATGCTGGTGGGGTCGCCGAACAGCCACAGGGCCGCCAGTATCAGGGAGGTAACGATACCGCCCACGGAGCCGATGATCATGCCCTTGCGCTGGCCCAGCGTGGTGGCCAGGCCGCCGATGACCAGGATGGTCAGAACCACAACGGGGACGGAGACCATACCCTGGATGATGGCATTCAGCGCAAAGTTGCCGGCCAACACGCCGAACATAACGGCAGTCACCGCAGTGGTCTTGGCCTGCATCGCCAGCTTGTCGGTGGAGGCGGACACCACCAGCATCTGGATGGCGCGGTTGTGCTTCAGGGTCTCCCAGTAGTCCTTCAGTGTTACCTTCACGGCCTTGCCGGTGCCGAAGAACTCCACCCGGTCCTTGGGCGCGATGGAGAACACGGCGATGGCGGTGAAGATGGCGGACATGATGGCGATGGGCACCCACATATCGTGGAAGAAGCCAGTGTCATAGAAGGTACCGCCGTATTTCTGAGACACGCCGGCGGCCAGCGCGGCCATGCCAGTGAACAGAATGGTGTTGTACACCGCGTCAAACACGGCGAACAGCGGGCGCTGCTTCGGGTCGTTGGTCAGGGCGGACTGGGCGGACTTGGTGACTACGCACTGGAAGGTGTAGCCGATGTAATAGACGGCGGACACGATGATGAAGAACGCCGAACGGAGGATGGCGTTATCCGGCAGCAGATGGGTCACATGGAACAGGATAAAGCTGGTGATGCACAGAATCACTTGGCCAATCACCATAAAGGGCCGGTTTTTGCCGAACTTGGTGGTGGTCTTATCCACCAGGAAGCCGATGAACGGGTCGGTCACGCCGTCCCACAGACGCATGATCATGGAGAAGCTGGAGGCCAGTACAGTGGCCATACCCACAAAGCCGCCCAGGTAGAAGGACACGTAGCCCATCAGCATCAGGTAGAGATTGGTGGCCGTGTTGTTCAGCGCGAAGCCGCCAATCCGCCACAGAGGTACGCGGTGGATACCGTTTGCGCCTTGGTACTTGGAAATGTCAGATGCCATTGATTGTAATCTCCCTTCTCAAAACACTCTTTTATTTTTCCGCGCCCCCGCCCCGCCGAGACGGGGGCGCGATGGGGCCGATTGTCACTTCTTGATCTTGATCAGCTGGGCGTTGAGGCTCTCCAGGAACCCGTCGGGCAGCATACTGCCGCCCAGGGACATCATCGCCTCCGGGGTCATTCCCTTCATCATGTCCCACATCCCCACGCCGGGCTTGATATCAAAGTTGGTGGCCAGCTTGACGGCCTTGGACACCACCTCTCCCGCTTCCTCAGAGTTGAACAGGGTCTCCATGCTGTCCTTCACGCTGTAGAAGCCCTCGGGGAACTCCATGGGCGCCTTCAGGTCCAGGTTCATCTCGCCCACCAGCTTAAACCAGTTGGCCACACCCTCGGCCCGCTCGTTGAACTCAGGCAGGGTGTAAATAGCGGGCTCCTTCTCCACCTTTTCCAGCGTGATGACATCCTTCAGTTCCCCGGTCTTGGCGGCCACAATGTTAAAGCCGGGCTCCAGGGCCACGGTGAACACGAACACCTTCTCCCCAGTCTGCTTGCCCACGCTCTTGCCGTTGACCAGCAACTCCACCTCAGCCTGGTTGGAGTACACCCGGATCTCGGTGGTGTCGCCGGCCCGCTGGGCATAGCGGCGGCCGCACACATGGACCATCGGCTCGTCGTTCCAGTAGGCCTTATAAATGTAATAGGCGTCCTTCTTGGTCTTGCGGTCGATTGTGACCAGGCCCTTGTTATTTCGGCCGCCCACGCCGCCCTCGTTCCGGGCCGCGCAGCCAAAGTCGAACATATTCCACACGTGGGTGGCCCACACCCAGGGGCGCTCATCGAACACCTTGGCCAGATGCTCGTGGTACAGGGCCTGGTATTCCTCGGTGTAGTCCTTGCAAGCGGGCTTGGAGCTGTGGTAAGTAATGATGCCCTCGCAGCCGTACTCGGAGATGCCGATGGGGATGTCGGGGTGCTCGGCGTGGAACTTATCCAGCCACGGGCCGTTCTCCTCCATCTTGCCGCCGTACCAGCCGAAATAGTGGTTGTAGCTCTCCACGTCGGTGATCTTGTGCATGGGCCCGTCGGTGGGCGTCATGGACACATGGGCAATGGTGGTCAGGCGGGTGGGGTCCAGCTCCTTCACCAGCTTGTTCAGCGCGTGGTGGTTCTCCACCAGCTTGTCGGAGATGCCTCCGATGAGAATCTCATTGGAGATGCCCCAGAAGCAGATGGAGGGATGGTTGTAATTCTGAACGATCAGCTCCGTCATCTGCTGCACACAGTTGTCGTGGGCGGCGGGGTCCTTGCTCATCACACTGATGAAGGGAATCTCCGCCCAGATGATGAAGCCCAGCTGGTCGCAGGCGTCGTAAAAGTCCTGGGAGTGCTGATAATGGGCCAGGCGGATGGTGTTGGCCCCCAGCTCCTTGATGATGCAGGCGTCGTCGTAGTGGTCCTCCCAGTTCAGGGCGTTGCCCTGGTACAGACGGTCCTGGTGGCGGCTCACGCCCCGCAGGGGAGTCAGCTCCCCGTTGAGGAAGAAGCCCTTCTGGGGGTCCACGGAGAACTCCCGCACACCCACCATAGCAGACACCTCGTCGTAGGCCTCATTGCGGCGCTGCAAGGTGGCGGTCACAGTATAGAGATAGGGGTCGTCCACACTCCAGCGGCGGGCGCCGGGCACAGCCACGATCACCTTGGTGTCGTCTGCGGGACGCACTGCGCAGGCCACCTCGTTGCCCGCCGCGTCCTCAATGGAATACATCACGGTGAAGTTCTCATCAGGATTGGTCACCCAGCTCTCCAGCTCGAACTTCGCGCCGCCGCACTCGGAGCAGGGCTTGGGCGTCACCCGCAGGCCGGGGCCGCCAAAATAGTCCAGGTCAAAGTGGGTATTGGGCACACTGATCAGGTTCACGCCCCGGTACAAACCGCCATAGAAGGTGAAGTCGGCAGACTGAGGATAGACGTTGCTCTTGTTGGAGTTGTCGCAGGCCACCACCAGCAGGTTGTCGCCCTCCTCCACGCACAGCTCGGTCACGTCGGCCCGGAAGGTAGAATAACCGCCCTCGTGATAGACGGCCTCCTTGCCGTTGACATACACCGTGGCCTGCTGGCCTGCGGCCAGAATCTCCACATAAACACGTCCGCCGGACAGAGGCTGTCTGGGCGTTTTGAAGGTTCTGGCATACCAGCAGCGGCCTCGGTAATAGCTGCCGTTTCCGTCCTGACCGTCCACCGCGTTCCAACTGTGAGGCAGATCCACGCTCTGCCAGTCTCCGGGCAGCTCGCCGGGCAGGCCGGCGTCTTCCTGAATAAATTTCCAGCTTTGATTCAGGTCGATGATGTTGCGCATGATCCTTCTCTCCCCCTTTATTTCAGATTTTGCGCCCCTTTTCAGCCGTTCTGAGGTCATTCTCTGTCTATATCAGCAAAGTATATTAAAACAGCAAAATGAGCCCCACAGCTTTTTGGGGTTTTGCACAAAAAGTATAATACTTTTCCTCCCCCTTTCATAGTGAAAATTTTTTGCACTACTATCATAATTTTTGCCTGATTGGTCGTTGTCACCTAAAAATGAACGCTTCCCTCCCCCCGATGCGGTGATATTGCAAATTTCTTCTCCCCTCTCTCGGGATTATTCTTGTTGAAATTCGATAGAATTTATGTCATAATATTAACAAGTATTTTCCTCTATGATTGCCCGCATTATTTATGGAGTGATTTGTCGTGTCAAATTGTAACCGCGAGCTCGCCTTTGTTCAAAAGCTGCTGGACAGCTTTTTTATCCCCCTCTCCTTTGTTGGCCGGGAGCAGGGACAAACCCTATCAGCTCCGTGGGCGGAGCTGCGCCGGCTGCTGCTGCCGGCGGTGGATTTTGCGCAGATTTATGAGCCCTTATCTCAAATCTGCCGTCCACAGGTGATTTACCGTTATCAGGACGAGCTGCAGTGCCATATGCTGGTCTTTCAGGTCGAGGGCGGCGAGGCCCCAGTCCTGGCCGTGGTGGGGCCGTACCTGCTGCGGCCCCTCTCGCCTGAACTGCTGGCGGAAAGCGCAAAGCGTTTCCCCGATCCTGACGGCATTCTCCCCTCCCTGGAGCGGTACTACCGTGAGGTTCCCTGTCTGCCCAACGAAAACCAGCTGATGGTTCTGCTGTACACCCTGGGCGAGTACCTCTGGAACGGCGGCAGCGTCACCATGCAGGATCTGCCCATCCGCCTCCCCACCCTGCCGCTGAACCGAGAGCGCCCGGAGCGAGCCGTCCCCACGGACTCTCCCCTGTCTATGGAGGCGCTGAAAAACCGCTACGAGGATGAGGAGAGGCTGATGAAAGCCGTCTCCGCCGGCCAGGCGGACCAGGCCGCCATTGTCTACAGCCGCTTCTCCTCCCGCCAGATGGAGCGGCGCACCACCCCGCCCCTGCGGGATACGAAAAACTACTTTGTGGTGTTCAACACCCTGCTGCGAAAGGCTGCGGAATACGGCCACGTCCACCCGCTCTACATAGACGAGCTCTCCAGCCAGCTGGCAAAACAGATTGAAGCCGCCCCCTCCACCGAGGCGCTGACCTCTTTGGGCCCGAAAATGGTGCGCAGCTACTGCCAGCTGGTGCAGGATTTCTCCCTGAGGGGCCACTCTCATCTGATCAGCAAGCTGCTGATTCACATTGACGCCGACCTTGCCGCCGATCTCAGCCTTAGCGCCCTGGCCAAAATGCTCAACGTCAACTCCAGCTATCTGTCCGCACTGTTTAAAAAGGAGCTGGGCTCCACCCTCACCGAATACGTCAGCAAGCGCCGCGTCACCTACGCCAAATTTCTGCTGGAAACCTCCAGCCTCCAGATTCAGACCATCGCCCAGCACTGCGGCATCCCGGACGTGAACTATTTCACCCGTACCTTCAAGCGCTACACCGGCGTGACCCCCAAGGAATACCGTTCCGCCCAGCACCAGCTCTCGTAACGAGAACCAAAAAATCTGCTATATCCGCCAAATATCTTTCTCGCCTTTCCCCTATTTTTGTGATAGACTGACCCTAATGGGCTGTCTCAAACCCAGCAGCCCATCACCAGAATTTGTCATTTATATTTTATAAGGAGGAGACCCATCATGGTTGACCTGCGTGCAAAGCCGTTCTTTTTAACCGACGAGGACGTAAAATGGGTGGAGGACACTATCGCCTCCATGACGCTGGAGGAAAAAGTGGGCCAGCTGTTTGTGCAGATGCGCCGCAGCCTGGACCCGGACGACATTCGGCGGACCCTGGACAGCTATCATCAGGGCGGCCTGCGCTGGCAGGGCGGCGACCGAAAGCAGGTCTATGAGCAGAACAAAACCTATCAGGAGGCCTCCCGCATCCCCCTGCTCATCGCCGCCAACTGCGACAACGGCGGCGACGGCTGCCTGAGCGACGGCACCTTCGTGGCCACCGCGGCGGAGGCCGCCGCCGGCGGCGGCACCCAGACCGCCTACGACATGGGCTACGTGGCCGGCCGCGAGGCGTCCAGCGTGGGCGTGAACTGGATGTTCAACCCCTGCGCGGACATTTTTATGAACTGGCGCAACACCATCGTCAACACCCGGGCCTTCGGCGACAACGCCGACCAGGTTATTCAGAATATCCGGGCCTACATTGAGGGCATTCATCAGAGCAATATCGCCTGCTGCTGCAAGCACTTCCCCGGCGACGGCGTGGAGGAGCGGGACCAGCACCTGGTCCTGGGCGTCAACGACCTGAGCGTGGAGGACTGGGACGCCTCCTTCCGCAAGGTCTATCAGACCATGATCGATGAGGGCCTGGAGAGCATCATGGTGGGCCATATCGCCCTGCCCGCCATGAGCCGCAAGCTCCGCCCAGGCATCCGGGAGGAGGACATCATGCCCGCCACCCTGGCCCCCGAGCTGCTCACCGACCTGCTGCGGGGCGAGATGGGCTTCAACGGCCTGGTCATCACCGACGCCTCCCACATGGCCGGCATCGCCTGCATGGAGAAGCGCTCCGTAGCCGTGCCCAAGGCCATCGCCTCCGGCTGCGATATGTTCCTGTTCTCCAACGACATGGAGGAGGACTTCCACTATATGCTGGACGGCGTGAACAGCGGCGTCATCTCCGAGGAGCGCCTCAGCGACGCGCTGCACCGCATCCTGGGCCTGAAGGCCAGGCTGAAGCTGTACAAGGCGGAAAACCGGGTGGCCGACCCCGCCGTCAAGGAGCAGGTGGTGGGCTGCGCCGAGCACATCCGTCTGGCCGAGGAGGCCGCCCAGCGCTGCGTCACCTTGGTGAAGGACACCCAGCACAACCTGCCTCTGGACCCCATCAAGCAGAAGCGGGCCCGCCTGGTGTACATCCAGTCCACCCCCACCAGCAAGTCCTACAAGGGCGACCCGGTGAAGGAGCTGGTGGTGCAGGAGCTGGAGAACGCCGGCTTCGCCGTGGACGTGGCCCCCAACTTCCACGACCTGGAGGTGGAGAAGGGCCCCAGCCCCGCCAATATGATGGTGATGATGGACTGCGGCAAGATGGAGCAGTTCCGCGCCGATTACGACGTGGTATTCCTGGTCATCAACGTGAAGGGCTACGCCCAGGAGAACAACGTCCGCCTGCGCTGGAGCTGCAACCACTCCAGCGAGCTGCCCTGGTACGCCACCGAGGTGCCCACCATCGGCATCAGCCTGAACTACACCAACCACCTCATCGACGTGCCCCAGGTGCGCACCTTCATCAACGCCTACGGCAGTAACCGCGCCAGCATCCGCGCCGCTATCGAGAAAATCTGCGGCCGCAGCGAGTTTACCGCCGTGCCCAGCGACACCGTATTCTGCGGCAAGTGGGACACCCGGCTGTAAGCTCCCCCAACCCCCATAAAGCAAGCTCAGGCCGCCCCGGTTATCCGGGGCGGCCTGTTTCTCACGCCTCCATATGGCGGCCCA
>OFFY01002999.1_pt1 | contig 10899 bp, 10 predicted proteins | sample 1521481 | NCBI WGS metagenome assembly OFFY01 (sample SAMEA3504117, study PRJEB24116) | mouse gut metagenome | biome: mouse gut; feature: mouse-associated habitat; material: faeces | place: Denmark | collected 2011
TAAATATTTAAGGGGTGTGGTTATTTATATATCTCTATTTTATTTGACATCTTCCATAAACACCTTGGCGGGCTTGAATGCCGGGATTTTGTGCTCGGGGATGATGATGGTGGTGTTCTTTGATATATTGCGGGCAGTCTTTTGCGAGCGGGTCTTGATGATGAAGCTGCCGAAGCCGCGGAGATAAACAGGTTCGCCATGCGACAGCGAATCCTTAACTACCTCCATAAACTTCTCGATGGTTTCCAAAACTGCGGCTCTTTCAATGCCGGTGGTCTTTGAAATCTCGTTTACGATTTCTGCTTTAGTCATAGTTGTTAAGTATGCTTTAAGTTATATTTTTGATTGATTTACCTGTTAAAGCGTTGACCGCTAACAGCGTAGCGACCCGTTCGCCCGCAGGGGCAAATTTTGCAAGTGCAAATATCGCACTTTTTTTTCATTCAAGCGCTATTTCACACTACTTTTCGCTAATTTTTTTGAAATAAACGCCTTAGGGGGGATAACCCCTCTGCCCGGCGATGCGCCATGTTTCCTAATCCGCATCATATATCGGCAACCCGCCACCAACGGTAATCCACGCTCGAATCGACCGTATCCAGATGCTCGAACGATTTCAGTTTGCCGACAACGGCAAGTGTTACCGGGAGAATCAGAATCTCATAAGCGGTTTTCAGCAAAGCCTGCGTAAGTATCAGCGAAAACACCACATCCCATGGGAGCACCCCGCCGAATGCAATCGGGAAAAACACAAGCGAATCAACGCTTTCCCCCCATAAAGTCGACACAATCGCGCGCAACGAAAAACTGCGACTGCTGTTCATGCCCTTCCCCGCAGCGGCCTTCATCCGGCTCATAACATAGGCGTTGACCATCGACCCGCAAAGGAAAGCCGCAAAACTAGCCACCATGATGCGTGGCACCGCGCCATAAACAGCCTCCATAGCCTTCTGCCCCTGCCATTCGGCACCACCGGGCAGCAAAATGGCAAGATTCAGGAACAACGCCGTGAGCAGGCTCATACCGAACCCCACCCATATCATCAACCTTGCCTTACGGAATCCGTAGACCTCCACCACGCAGTCATTGATAATATACGACACAGGAAACACCACCAAACCGGCAGTGACGGTGAACCATCCCAAATCAACGGTCTTAATCTCAATGAGGTTGGAAACGATAAGACACACCACAAACATCACCGACAGCAACATGAACGGCACAGTCAAGCCTCCGGCGCCCTTGGTATGCCCCCCGTCGTCAGGCAGGGAAGCTTGTGGCGCTGTCGAAGAACCGGCAACATGTGGATTGGAGGTTGTTTCGGAAAATTTCGAATCGGAATACTGGGAATCGGGGACTCCCGTCCCCGGAACATGCATTTTGTTTCTTTTCATAATTCTTGTTTTTAACGAGGTAGCAAGCACTCGGTGTTGTAATTCCCTGCAAAATTACAACAAATCCCTAACCCCCGCAAACATCCCGCGTACCCCACACAGCCCCTGCGCCAGCCGGAACATTCCGGGAATGCATAACCGGCAACCGGCCATAGAATGACCAGTGCACAGAGATTGTCTAAAAATTTCCCCAAACGGGTTTCAGACATTCCCTTAATCTATACGCGTATAATATATGGTAGTCGCCCCATAAAACGACCCGGCAGGCCATGTGATGCTCATGTTCCCGTCATTAATCAAGTCGATATAACAGTCGAGCGTATAAGGTGCTGACTCCACCGGATAAAACGTGAAATAGATCCAGTTCCCATAACAATAATAATCGAAATCCAGATAAGCCCCTGTGCTTACCGACTCCCAATAGCCCGTGCCGTCACTATAGAACACCATATCCTCGTCCAGGTACTCGTTGTTTTGCCACACTCCGCTGAAATACCAGTCGGTTTCCGGCCCGTCATTATCGTCGTCCACACACGACGTCAGCCCGACGGCAACCACCAGCGAAGCAAACAGCACCATCGCCAATGCCACCATCCGCCCCAGCCGCTTTGCCGCCGACACACGGTCAACACCCTCACACGCCTTTTCCAGCCCTATACGGCCAGTAAGCCCTTCCTTATCCCTCAAATCCTGTCTCATACTTCACTATCTCTTAAAACGTTAGTCAATCAGTCAAGTCAACCCGCACCATAATTCCATAATGCGGATGTAAAACTTCATGCATTTAAAACAAGCGAAAAATGCAAGGACGCTTCCGTTTAAGAATATTTAACCATACCACACTTGACATACGCGCTTATATATCTATATATTTGTAATAATAAACAGAATTTAGCAATTCATCAAACTCAATTCGTTTAATCAAGTTTCTAACATCATCACCATGAAATATACGAAACCATAAACAGAGTAAGCATATTATTACTCATAAGCGTGCTGATGACAATCTTGCATCCAACTGCAATGGCTAATTCGTCACAAAACGTCTCAGATGAACCTGCGGGTGAGCCATCCACGACCGAATACCTGCCCATGTTTGAAATGGGCAAAGAGTGGAGGTACCAGCTCTACTGGCCGGACAATCCTTTTGAGGAAACACAACCGAATCGCATACGGACCCTCAAAGTAGATGAAACCAGGGAAATTAACGGACAGACATACTTTGTGGTAAACGCTTATACCGACGAAGCGACGACTCCCGACATGAATGAACCCTATGGCTATTTTCGGGAAAACATCTCTGAACGTACCGTCTATTTCAGACCAAACAAGAATTATGGTGTCGATCCAATCTTTCACCATGCCTTTTATTGGTCTATCCCAAACCCAAATCTCGAAGAAACAGAGTACGCCCTATACGATTTCAATAACAAGCAATCATGTAATTTCGGATACACAACCCAATATGACTTAACAATAAACATCCCTGCAACAATTGGCCTGATAAGGGGGTACTGTTTCAACATAAATGAACACACATATTGCATGGCCGAGGGAATCGGATATATAATTACCGATGCAGATGGTATACCCTTATCAGAAACCCCATATGACCTCCTGGGTTATCCCCCTATGGTAGCTGGTTTTGGGTTTGGCCAAGGCTATGTCACGTTGCTATATTCAGTAGTTGATGGCAACGGCAACGAAATCCTTTCAATCGATGGGAACAGGCTTCAGGCAGGGGTGGAACCGGTAACTGTCAACGACAACCGGAAAGTAGAGATAACCGTCGAAAACGGGGAAATCCGTATCACAGCCGAATCGCCGATTCTCGATGTGGAGATATTCAACATGCAAGGGCACTCGGTTTATAGGAACTTCTTTGACGAGACAACCGCACGGATTTCCACCGATAAGTTCACCTCAGGCGTTTACATGATAAAGGCTTGCGGAACCGCCCGAAAAATAATAATAAAATAAGCCCTAATCCCCGGAAGGCAATACCTGCTGAAAAGCCGACACTACATCAACCCGCCACAGGCCGCCTGTGGCGGGTTACATTCCATTATGCCGACTTTTACAGCAATAATCCGCAACAAAACGCGTTAAAAGGTTAATGACAGGCCGAAAGAAATCGCATATCACCACGTGGTGCGCCTTGAAAGGGGTGTTGTTCCTGTGCTTTATGCTCGGAAGCATGCCCCATGCGCAAGCCGACCGCCTCAACGACAAGGTGCTCAACCGCCCCTACTCCGACATGCGGCGGTGGCATTTAGGCTTTTCGGTGGGGCTGAATGCCTTCGACCTCTCGTTTCATCACAACGGGTTCGTAACCGACGAGGGGCAGACATGGTTCATGGAGCAGCCCGACCTCTCACCGGGATTCTGCGTCACGGGGTTGTTCAACCTGCGCCTCAACGACTACTTCAGTGTGCGCGTAACCCCTGGCATGTATTTCGGCAACCGCATCGTGCGGTTCAAGGATACAACAAACGGCGACGAGGCAAAACAGGACATCAAATCAGCCTACCTCGTGCTGCCGGTCGACCTCAAATTCTCGTCACAACGCATGCGCAACATCCGCCCCTACATGGTGGGAGGAATCATGCCCGCGTTCGACGTACTGAAAAAGAGGTCAGACTACCTCCGCATGAAATCCTCCGACTTCATGGTCTCCGTAGGTTTAGGGTGCGACATCTACCTGCCTTATTTCAAACTGATTCCCGAACTGAAATTCTGTTTCGGCCTGACCGACGTGCTTAAACACGACCGACCCGACCTTGTAGATGACCCGCTGAGGCTCGGCGTATCCAATTCGGTAAAAAAAGCCACAACACAAATGGTCGTCCTGTCATTCTACTTCGAATAAACCATACCCCTATCCTCCACCAACGGCAAGTGTTCAACTCAACTACATCGTCAATTCACAACCGTCTGCTACAGGCAGGCATAATGATTGCCGCCATCTTGGCATTATGCCCGCAAAAAGCGGCAGCTCAGGCCGACGCGCAATTCTCCCAGTACTTCGAAGTCCCGAACTATTATAACGCGGGAGCCATCGGCACCACCGACTTGCTTAAAATCCGTGCCGGGGCACGAATGCAATGGGTAGGAATCAAAAACGCCCCCAGCACATTCCTTGTGGCCGCCGACATGCCGTTCAAGTTCATCAACAAACGCTTCGGCGTCGGCCTTGTGATGCAGCAGGAAAGCCTGGGCCTGTTCAAAAACATGACCCTGGGCGCACAAATAGCCTACAAGCAGAAACTTTTCAAAGGGGTGCTCTCAATAGGCGCACAAATAGGGTTCATCGACCAGTCATTCAAAGGAACCGAAGTCTACATCCCCGACGATGACGACTACCACCAGTCAACCGACGACGCAATCCCACAGCAGGACATACGCGGCAACGCATTCGACGTAGGCCTCGGCATCCTCTATACCCACCGCTGGTTCTGGGCCGGAATCTCAGCCACTCACCTCAATTCCCCCTCGATGAAAATGAACGCAGAAACCGGCGAAAACGGCAATGAAAAGAATTACGAATTTCAAATGGGACGCACCCTCTATTTCATGGCAGGAAGCAATATTCCCATTAAAAACACGTTATTTGAAGTGATACCGTCAATGCTTGTGAAATCTGATTTCACATTCACAACAGGTGAGGCCACAGTCCGTTGCCGCTACAACAAATTCCTGTCGGCAGGTGTGGGCTATCGGTGGAACGATGCAGTTTACGCGGCTTTATCCGCCGAATTCAAAGGTTTCTATATAGGCTACAGCTACGACTATCCTACATCGGCAATAGCCAAAGCCTCGTCGGGCAGCCACGAAATCTTTGCCGGTTACAGCCTGAAACTCGACCTCTCCGACAAAAACCGACACAAGCATAAAAGCATACGTATCATGTGACGCGCCTTATATATGGACGTCACCGGAACCAACCATAACAAGAACCAACCAAAGGAATTCATCATATGAAGAAACACCTTTCGCTATATCTGCTGCCGGTAACGGCCGGCCTGCTGGCTGCATCATGCGCCGCCGGGCACCGAAGCGCCTCGGGCGGTGAGGTCACCGGGGTCGGTGGCACATCATGGGCCGAACCTACACCCTACGGCATGGTGCTCGTAAGCCGTGGCTCCATGCAGATGGGGCCGCAGAAAGCCGACAGCGCCTGGAACCTTGCAGCCGACCCCAAAGGGATGTCGGTTGATGCCTTTTGGATGGATGAAACCGAAATAACCAACTCGAAATACAAGCAGTTTGTATTCTGGGTTCGCGACTCCATTATCCGCGAACGCCTTGCCGACCCTGCTTTCGGAGGCAATGAGGAATACAAAATCGAGGAAGACAAAGAGGGCAACCCCATAACGCCACATCTCAACTGGAACAAGCCTATACCCTGGCGAAACCCCGGGGAAGACGAGGCACGCGCCATTGAAAGCCTCTACCGCACCAACCCCATAACAGGGGCACGCGAACTTGACCCCGAACAGCTCAACTACCGCTACGAGGTCTACAACCAGACCGAGGCCGTGAAACGCCGTAACCGCCTCGACCCGCGCAAACGCGAATATAACACCGACCGTCCCGTCCCGACAGATATACCCGTAATTTCGAAAGACACGGCATATCTGAACGACGAGGGGGAAATCATACGTGAAACCATAACTCGCGGCCTCACCGGCGAATATGATTTCCTTAACACCTACATAGTGAACGTTTATCCCGACACAACCGTGTGGGTCAACGACTTTGAAAACGCCTACAACGAACCCTACGTGCGAATGTACTTCAGCCACGGAGGCTACAGCGAATACCCCGTTGTCGGCGTCAGCTGGGAACAGGCCAACGCTTTCTGCAACTGGCGGACCGATTTCCTGAAGCGCGCGCTTGGCAAGGAAGGTGTCTATATCGAACCCTACCGCCTGCCCACAGAAGCCGAATGGGAATTCGCAGCCCGTGCCGGGGAAAACGACAACATGTTCCCCTGGGAAGGCGACCTCCCCATCAGTGAGGATAAAGGGTGCTTCTATGCCAACTTCAAGCCCAACGACGGCAACTACGTAAAAGACGGCCACCTGATTACCTCGCGGGTAGGCACATATTCCCCTAACGATTTCGGGCTTTACGACATGGCCGGTAACGTAAGCGAATGGACATCAACAGCCTATACCGAGGGGGTATCGAAACTCACCAACGACCTCAACCCCGAATACCGCTACGATGCGGCCAAGGAAGACCCTTACAAAATGAAGCGGAAAATCGTAAGAGGCGGGTCATGGAAAGATGTGGCACACAACATACGCAGCGATATACGCATGTGGGAATTCCAAAACGAGCAGCGCTCCTACATCGGCTTCAGATGTGTACGCTCTCAAATCGGGTTCGCACGTGGCCAACAGCTTAAAAACAAGAACAAATAACCCACCGGCGGTTTACACCCTCTTTGAAAAGCAAAACTTGCAAAATGGGAAAAATCAAAACATATAAGCGCGGTCTCAGCGCCTTCATTTCAAGCGAGAAAGGACAACGGTTCTTCAACTTTGCCTACTCTATCGGCGCAGCCATCGTAATCTGGGGTGCGCTATTCAAAATCCTGCATCTACCGGGTGGCAACTTCCTGTTGTCGTTAGGCATGGGAACCGAGGTGTTCATGTTCATGCTCACCGCTTTCGACCGCCCGCCACGCGAATATAAATGGGAAAACGTGTTTCCCGTGTTTGACAGCAACAATCCCGACGACCGCCCCGATTTTAAATCAGGCACAGGCGTCGTAATCAACGGTGGCGCAGCAAATGCCGCTGCCGGGGCATATACCGGCAATCTCTCAGCCCCGGTGCTATCCGAAGGGGCCTCCCCTGCCGAAGTGATGGCACGCGTCACGGATGCCACACAGCTCTACCTCTCGCAAATAACGGAAATGACCAACGAGTTGCGCCATCTGCAGGACACCACACGTTCGCTCAACACCGTCAGCGATGTGCTTCTCGAATCCTACAAGGCCATAACCGAGAATTCCGAGAACATCACCCGCAGCTCAAAAGGCTACGTAGAGCAGATGCAGGATCTGAACCGCAACATCAACGGCCTCAACACCATCTATGAAATCCAGCTGAAAAGCGTCTCGTCCCAGCTCGATTCCATCGACCGTGTAAACCGTGGCATAAAGGATATACGCGACATGTATGAGAAATCCTCGGCACAAAGCGCCCGCTACTGCGAGGAAACCGAGAAGATGGCCCGTTACATGCAACAGCTCAACTCCGTTTACGAAAAGATGATTACCGCCATGACCATCAACATGTACCGCCCGATGGTCAACCCTGGCGACATACCTGTTCCTCCCACACCTTCAAAAGATTAATTCATCAAACCGGAAGTTAAGCCACTATGCGACACAGGATTATACACCTCCATAGGCATAAATCCTAATTACCCCGCAAAAGTTCTGAAAATTAAGCCCCTCATCCCTCTTAACTTCTCAATTTCTTAACTTCTAAACTTCTAAGCTTCTCAACTTCTCACAATGGGCAACAACACAAGGCTTTCACCGCGTCAGAAGATGATAAACCTAATGTATATCGTCCTCACCGCCATGCTTGCTCTGAACGTGTCGAGCGATGTGCTCAACGGCTTCACCCAGGTTGAAGAAGGGCTGAAGCGCACCAACAACAACGTAGAGGAACGCAATGCCGCCATACTCAACACCCTTCAGGCATTCGCCGCCCAAAACCCCGACAAAGGACAACGATGGTATGACAAAGCCGCCGAAGTGCGCCGAATCACCGACGGGGTCTACCTCCATATCGACACCCTAAAGCAACTAATCGTAAAAGAAGCTGACGGTTCCGACGCCGACCCCGAAAACATCCTGAACCGCGATAACCTGGAAGCGGCATCCTACGTGATGCTTTCAGGCACAAATCCGCGTGGGGCACGCTTGAGAACCGCAATCGACAGCTACCGCACCTACATATCCTCCCTGATGACCGACTCAGTGAAACGCACATCTATTGAGAAAGCGCTTTCAACAGAAAACGTGCTCCGAAAAGGCTCACTCGGCAAACAATCGTGGGAGGAATCCAAATTCGACAATCAGCCAGTAGTTGCAGCAGTCACCCTCCTGACCAAACTGCAGAACGATGTGAAGTATGCCGAAGGGGAAGCCTTGCAAACCCTATTGGCAAATGTGGATGCCGGCGACGTCCGTGTTAACGAACTAAACGCCTTCGTCATACCGCAAAGCCGCTTCGTTATGCGCGGCGGCAAATATTCCGCCAACATAGTCCTCGCCGCAGTCGACACTACGGCACGCCCCGAAGTTTATGTAAACGGGAACAAACTCCCCAACGACCGAGGCCTGTATGAACTCAACCCCGGTGCCACAGGCACATTCGACTACAAAGGTTACCTTGAGGTGCCTCACGGCGACGGCTCTGTAACCCGCCACCCCTTCGAATCGTCCTACACCGTAATCGAGCCTACCGCCACGGTATCGGCCACGATGATGAACGTTCTTTATGCCGGTATCGACAACCCGGTTTCTATCTCCGTACCAGGAGTTCCCAACAATGCCGTATCGGCATCAATGACCAACGGCACCCTCAAACGTAACGGCGACCACTGGGTGGCCCATCCTTCAAAAGTAGGCGATGATGCCACGGTAAGCGTGACAGCCGAAATGGACGGACGCCCCATGAAGATGACCGAAACGAAATTCCGCGTGCGAAAGCTGCCCGACCCTACACCCTTCATCGCTTTCAAGGATAAGGACGGGAACACATCACACTACAAGGGGGGTGGCCGCGGCCTGTCGAAAACCCTCCTTCTCTCCGCCCCAGGCATTGAAGCTGCCATCGACGATGACCTGCTAAACATCAGTTTCAACGTCCTAAGCTTCGAAACCGTATTCTTCGACTCCATGGGTAACGCCATTCCTGAAGTATCCAACGGGGCACAATTCTCCCAGCGACAGAAAGACTCGTTCCGCCGCCTAAGCCGTGGCAAACGATTCTACATATCACGTGTGAAGGCAGTCGGTCCCGACGGCATAACCCGCGACCTCGCCCCGATTGAAGTAATAGTAAACTGATGCACATGAACTCACTTATAAAATATATAGTGACGGCGATTACCCTGTCGTCAACAGCACTCGGACTTGCCGCCCAGGATTCATCTTCCAGCTCATCATCAATCGTGCGCCGACGCGCAGGCGGCCGCGAACGTGATGCCGCCGCAACGCCCGGAGTAACCGACCGCATGCAACAGTTCTACCGTCAGAACGAGCAGAGCGATGCCGACCGTTTGTGGATGCGCGTAATTTACCGCGCACTCGAACTCGACAACCCAAAGAACGCGGCTTTATATTACCCGGAAGAAGTAATCGACGGTCAGGAAAACCTGTTCCGTATAATCATGCGCCTTTTGGCCGATAATCAGATTGCAGCCTACGAATATCTCGACGGCAAGGAAATCTTTACCGACAAATACAAGCTTAAAGTGCGCGACATGCTCGACCGCTTCCACGTGCTTTACACCGATGCGAAAGGATCGACTGAAAAGAACCCTAAATTCACCATCGAGGAAAGCGACGTACCGGCCAACGAAGTCCTATCCTACTACATTCTCGAACGTTGGGAATTTGACGCCCGCTCCAACAAGACCAAACGCCGTGTCGAAGCCATATGCCCGGTGTTGCACCGTTCTGATGATTTCGGTGCCGACGCCGTGCGCTACCCCATGTTCTGGGTAAAGCTCGATGCACTCCGCCCCTATCTCGCCCAGCAATACATCTTCATTGACGACGACAACAATCTGCCAAAGTACACCTACGATGATTTCTTCACCCTCACGATGTACGACGGCGATATCTACAAAACCCGCAACCTCACCAACAAGTCGATGGTGCAGATGTTCCCCGATCCTGATGACCGCAAACGCGCCCAGGATAGCATACAGAACCGTCTTGACACCTTCGACAAAAACATATGGGTTCCTTCACGTGAAGAAGTCATAGCTGCTCGTGAAGCCCGCGAAGCTGCCGAAGCAGCCGCAGAAGGCACCCCTATTCAGGCACGCGACGGCAATGCGGAAGAGGAAGCCACAGAGAAAAAGACCTCCCGTTCACGCCGAGGTTCTGCCTCACGCTCCTCTCGCAAAAAAGCAACCGCCGACAAACCGGCCAAAAAGGAGAAGAAAGCCAAAGCATATAAACCCAAAGCCGCAAAATCCTCATCCTCGGCCGTCCGCTCCGTCCGCCGCCGCAAATAACGATGACGCAATAACGGTTTAACTGTATTGATAAAACTCACACCATCTCCGGCCAAAGGTATGAATTCGACCCTTAGCCGGAGATGGTGCCGTAATAACCCTTATCAAAAACAACGATAAGTTACAGTACATTTCCCCTGATTCGCTTTGCTATATTTTCCAAACGCAAAAATCCGCGTTCAGCCATTGGCATGGTGGAAAACGGGCATGTAATCCTGATGATGGTGGA
>OFFY01003007.1_pt1 | contig 10855 bp, 10 predicted proteins | sample 1521481 | NCBI WGS metagenome assembly OFFY01 (sample SAMEA3504117, study PRJEB24116) | mouse gut metagenome | biome: mouse gut; feature: mouse-associated habitat; material: faeces | place: Denmark | collected 2011
TAATCGTCGGGGAGACTCCCCGCCATCTTTATTATTCTAAGGAGAAACATGAACAACTTAAGTATCTTTGTAGATGAATCTGGGGATTTCGGCCAATACCGCCCACATTCCCCATATTACATTATCGCAATGGTTCTGCATGAACAATCAAAAAATCTATCCTCTGAAATCACAAAATTAAATATTGAGCTTGAAAATCTGGGATACAAAAATCCTGTTGTACATACCGAACCACTCATCCGGCGGGAAGAAGATTACCTGAACATGACCCCCGGGGAACGCAGAAGTATTTTTACAAAGCTATTTTACTTTCTATCCAGATGCGATGTCCGGTATAAATCTTTTATCTTCCACAAAAAAGAATATCCGGATATTTTCAGACTGGAAGAACGCATGGCCCGGGAAATTTCTTCATTCATCAGAGGGAATCTCTCATATTTCCAAAACTTCGATAAAATAATTTTATACTATGACAATGGACAGCACGAATTAAGCAAAATCTTAAATACTGTCCTGGCCACGGAACTTAGCGATTATGACATACGCAAAGCTATTCCCTGCGATTACAAGCTCTTCCAGGCCGCCGACCTTATCTGCACCCTGGAGCTGCTCCGCCTGAAATCACAGTCCGGCAGCCTCACCCGCTCAGAGACGCTTATCTTCCACTCCAAAAGATCCTTTAAAAAAGATTTCCTAAAAGCGCTTTCCAGAAAAGAGTTCCGTCCTTAACCCTCTTTTCCCGGCATATTCCTCCCTGTACGCCTTATCCGCCATCCAATATTTCTTTCCCTCCCTTTTCAGCTCATTCTCATACCCAGTCCTGCCATTTGCGGGATCTACATCCAGCCGCGTATGGAGCCTGCCTATCCCCGCCACCCTCACTCTGTCGTTTTTGCAGTAATTAAAAGATTCTGTCTCTACGATAGATTTATACTCTTTTACCGTGTATGCTTTCGGGTCGCTGACAAGCCTCCCCGTGTTCCGATCCACCTTCAGGTAATCCCACTGGGTCACGAACTGCCCGGCCTCCCCGTACTCATCCTCCCGCATCCGCACGATAAATTCCGACAGCCCATTCCTGCTTTTTATCTTGTCATTCACCTGCCTCTTTCGCTTTCCCAGCTCCTTTTTAAGCTTTCGGTTATGGAGCCTTGAACTTGAGCCGTAATCTAAAGGCTCCCCCGTCTCTTTCTCATACGCTAAAAGTTTTTCCAAATCAGTATCCCCCGGATACCGCGTCCTGATAAAAGATATATTGTGAAGATCAATATACATGCGGAACTGGTGGACAAACGGGCAGTCAAGCCCGGATTTTCCGTATGCCTCCGCTACCGTCCGGGCATACTCCTCCAGAAATAGGCTGTTAGGCTCCATCTCCTCATCAAAGCAATACCCCCCGTCCTTCGCCCGCATGCCCGTAATCCTCCCACTGCCAGAATCCGTCTTAAATTCCAGCCGGGTAAGCTGCAGCATCCCGTATTCGTCGATGACTCCTCCCATCTGCCAGATGGGGAGCCTTGCTTTCGCCCGAGCAGAATAGCTGCTTTCCAAAAACATCTTCCGGTAAAGCTCTGAGCCAATCCGCTTTGCCTCCTGCCGCCTGACTGCGCCGCAGGCCGAAAGCGCCGCCGCATCCCAATACCCATCCCTTTTTATTTCCGAAGTTTCTATACATCCTCTCCCTGCTGCCACCTTTTTAACCTCCCAAAACCATCTTTCATTTATAATATGATGCACAGGCACGAAAAGCGATGCCGCCCACACTTACATAGGCAAACACCGCTTTCCATACATTTTTATATCACATTATCTTACAAATCTTTCATCCTCTCGATGATCTTCTCGTAAAACTCCTCCTCGCTTGCCCCCTTGCGCCGCAGATCTTCCAGTATCACCCCGTCTTTCAGAAAGATGATCCTCTTGCAGTGGCTTGCCACCTGGGGGTCGTGGGTTACCATGATGATTGTCTTTTTCATCTTCCGGTTAATCCGCTCCAGAGCGTCTATCACAATCTTCCCTGACTTTGAATCCAGGTTCCCGGTAGGCTCATCCGCAAGGATCAAGTCCGGATTGTTAATGAGCGCCCGGCTGATGGCCACCCTCTGCTTTTCCCCGCCGGACAGCTCGTAAGGATACTTTTTCATCAGGTGCGAAAGCCCAAAATGCTCGGCGTACTCTTTCCCTTTCTCCATGCATTTCCGGACATTCTTCTTATCTAACACCATAGGCAGCATGATATTCTCGCTGACAGACAGGCTGTCCATCAAGTAAAAATCCTGGAATACAAAGCCGATCTCCCTCCGGCGGATATCCGCCAGCTCATCGTTCCAGAGCTTTCTCGTCTCCTTGCCGCAGAAATAAAGATTCCCCTTCGTAGGCTTGTCAATCAGCCCCAATGTCTTAAGGAGCGTCGTCTTCCCGCAGCCGGATTTCCCCATGATGCCTACAAACTCCTGCTCCTTCACAACAAAATCCAGGCCTTTCAGCACTTTGATGCTCTCGGTCTCCTCATCCCCGTGGCTCAGTTTTGCATACTCCCGGTAAAGCTCTTCCACCTTGATGACAGTCTTGCGCGGCTTTACGGCTGTCTTTTCTTTCTCTGCCACGCCCTCCGCTTTCGGCTGCCTCTGTTTCACAGGCTTGTTCTCCGCACTTACTTTCTTCTTTCTCTCCTTAATTCCGTTTTCCATTTTTTTCTCCTTTCCCCTCTGCCTTTCTCACATATACTTCAACCATGCCAACCACAATCATCCCTATCGCCCCAAGGCATACCGCCCACATGGGCGCCATAAGATTTATGTACCTGAGGCGGTCCGCCCTCGTATACTGCCTTGCCAAGAATACCGCCGCTGTAAATGCGCCTGCGCTCCCCATGGCCACAGCTGTAGGCAGCAGATAATAGTACCGCAGCAGTTCCTTCCTCAAAAGCCTTCTTCTCTCTCCCGCTCGCATTCCCATACACTGCAGAAATTCCATCCTGCGGGCCGCCATATCAGACTCCGTCGCCATCTTCACATTCAACAGCACCAAATAGACTGTCAGCGACACAAGCATCACCAGCCCATTCATGGCCTTTTTCATAACCCGCTCCACCGCAAGGTTCGAAACCGCCTGAGCCTTGTCATACAGACATGGCACTGTAAGGTCGTAATGCTCATCCTCACGGTGGCGTTCCCTAAATTCCGCCAGATCCGACAGGATATCCGGCACATCCTCAGAGTCCGCTTTTATAAGAACCAGCCTCGTAAGGCCCTGGCGGATGTTCTCATCTACAATCTTCTCCTCATCCTCAGGGATAGGGGCGCCTGTATACATATTCGTCGTCCTCCAAAGTTCCTGGGCCTTTTCAAAATAAGCATCGGAAAACACAACAAGATTATCCCTCAGCCCCTGGCGGAATGCCCCTGTGACGCTGCCGATCTCCTCCCCCTGCACCGTCTTGTGATAATACCCAAAGTCACAGACATTCGCTCTGTAAGCATCTAAGATCGACAGTATTCCCGGCGGCCCCACATGAAGGAGCGGTTTCTTTCGTGACAGGAAGAAATCAATAGGCTGCGCCTTTACCGACTTATCCTGCTGGTGCACGATGTACACCCGTTCCCCCTCCTTGTCCAGATGAAGAGGTTTCGCCTTATAGGACGCGTCAAGCTTTCCTTTTAAAGCATGGTATGTGCTCTCAGAAACCCCAAGATGCTGCCCCTGGGGAGGTTCCCCCTCATGCCGGCCTTCCGTCTTTTCCGTAGAATCATAGCTGGCAATCCGCACCATAGGATAGATTTCAAGCTCCATCCCGTATTTCCCCTTAAGCTCCTGAAACGTGCCCTCATCCTCCTCATCCCCGACGCACACGATATCGTAAGGGAACAGCGTGTCCGCATCCTCCGCAATCTCCGTCGATATAATCTGGAAGGAAAAGTAAAAAAGCGCACAAAACTGGATTGCCGCCATGGCAAAGATGTAACCCGTGTTCGTCCTGGACTTGTGGTAAAGCTGGTTATGTAAAAGGAGTTTCTTGAGATAACTGCTCCGCCCCCGCTCCCCCATAAGCCACAGGGCAATCCCATACCGAAACACAAGATAAAGCCCGGCAAACAATACCATCAAAAGCCTTACACTCTCAAAATTCCTAAGCTGCCTGTACCCATAGACACTGTACGCACAGGCTAAAATCCCAATCACCAGCAGCACTTTCCGCCACCATCCCGGCAGCTTTTCCCGGACGGCCTTAAGATCCGTACTTCTCCCCATATTGAAATCCATAAAGATACCCCGCGCCGCCATAAAAGAGATGAGAAAGATAAGGAACAGCACACCCATTGCCTTCACGTAGGTAAGCGCCCCAATGGCCGACAGCCCCACATGGCTCCCGATAAGCCCTTCCGACTTCAGGCAGAACAGGGCAAGGCATCCCGTTCCCGCTGCCCCGCCCACTGCAAGCGTCAGAACGAGGAGCGCCGCAAATTCCACCGCCACAAAATATTTAAGCGTCCGTTTCCGCATTCCAAGAGTTAAGAAAATCCCGTAATTTTTCGCCCGGCACCTCAGATAATTAAAGACAAGGATCACGATGATGATGACGGAAATCATCCCCATAGGCAGAACCGCGTTTTTCAGTATGGTACTTAAGCCCCCGAACACCTGGCTCATCCCCTCATACCGGCTCCCCCGGCTCAGTATTGCCTGCATCCCAAAGCCAATTACAATAAACGCGAACACCATGCTGCTGCACAAAAACAGCAGGATATAATCCTTCCAGCTGCTTTTAAAATTCTTCCATATAAACCCATAGAAAAGCTCATTGTACCTGCCGGAGAAGGCAAGCCTCTCCCGCTTTTCCTCCCTCTCCTTACGCTCCCTCTCATGGTACTCTTTCGAAACCCTCTTCGTCTCCTTCCAGATACCCATAATGCTCGTAAGCACAAGCTCCGCCGCAGACAGAAAAAGATAGAGGAACAAGAAAGTCGTTCCAATAGCCGAGTCTGTAGAAATGTCTCGAATCGTGTACCCAAAAGCATTGAAATAAAACGTGACAAGGGCAAACACACAAGCCGCAATATTAAACGGCCGCTTTTTCCTCACCAATACCGACAAAAGATAAAAGATGCCTGACAGGAAAAACAGACCGCAAAAGATAAGCTCCATCCAGACTCCCACTTGCAGGATAGAAAAATCCTCTGCATTCACGTAAATATCTGCCCCTGCGAGCAATGCCTCAAGACCGGGGTCTGTCATTTTCATGGCAAGCTGAAAAGGATGATAGCTGGCATCTCCAATGACCACCCACGGATAGAAAAGAAGGGCAAAAATCACCCCATAGCAGCATACGGATACCGCCATCTGTTTCACATAAAGACTTTTCTTTTCTCTCTTATTTTCCATAGTCCTCTCCTTTCCGCAAAAACCTTTCTGTTTATAAGAGTAGAAAAATCTGTTTTTGTTACAAAAATTTATAAAAAATCATCAAAAAAACTGCGGAAGAAATCCTCAGCCGCAGTCTTTTATACATGTAACCCTATATCTAACATATTATCTGCCGGAAAGCCTCTTTTCGATCACTGCCATACAGGCATTTTTCACCGCTGCAAACAGCACCCCCGCCACTGGCCAGATAATCCAGGTCACTCTCCAGCCGTCCGTGTAAAAGCTCCATCCCAGATACACCGCCGTCACAATCAGCCAGTACACGTTGCACACCGGCTCAAAAGCCGCATTCTTTTCTTTGTTGCTCACCGAATAGTCTCCCTCCTGCAAAAGTTTCTGCATACTCTCCCAGCGGATTCCAGCAACGACAAAAAACCAGACACCTACAGCCACTAAAGCAAGTACACCGCACACTGCCGTCGCCATGGCAAAATCCTCCTCCGTAAACATCATCACGCCGAAAAGCGGGATCGCCGCCAGGATGCAGCAGCACGTTCCTATAATATTGTAGCGGGTATACACTTCCTGGTATTGGCTTTTCCTCTCCTTCACCATCCCGGTGACACCGTACTCCGTCTCTATCCTTTCGCTGTCCAGATATTCATAAGGTTTCGTCTTCATCCCACAGCGGATAAAGACCGCCACCGCAGCAGCAACCATCAAAAGCAGTATGGTAATCCCAAGCCCGGCTACCATGTTCTCCGTGGCTTTCATTCTCCCCGCCTCCTGGGCGGCACTTAAAAAAATCAGGCACGCCGGAGAGACAATGCACAAAAACACCGCCCCGGCAACTTTCCCTGAAATCCTCTCCTTAAGTTCCAGATAGCCCCTCGCCTCTTCCATTGTAACTTTGCGGAACGCCACTGCATCCTCCGAGGCCTTCTCCGTAAATATTTCCGCTCCCTGGTTCTCCTCCGTCATCTCCAGCTCATCTTTCAATAAGAAATCTGTGCTGACCTCAAAAATCCGGCTCATGAGCAGTATCTTATTTAAGTCCGGAACAGACTGCGCTCCTTCCCATTTAGATACCGACTGTCTTGTAACGCCCAGCTTTTCCGCCAGCTCTTCCTGCGACCATCCGTTCTTTTTGCGGAGTGTAATTATCTTGTCTGCCAAAATCATATGTAGTTCCTCCTTCTTGTCTTCTCACTTCTCCTCACTTCTGAACGCGGCACCGTCCGCCGCTTTCAAAAACAAGAATACTCTATTTTGCAGTTTCCCGCCAGAAATCACACCCGTCAATTTGTCAACTGGCAGTTGCATTCTTGTCAAAACCGCCGTTTTTGCGGCATCTGCATATCAAACAAAGGGTCACTATAAAAGTACATGCCTCTGCGGCAGGAATGGATAGCCACACCCCCGTTACCTGTAAAAATCGGGGCAGAATGAATATAAATACCGTGACAAATCCAAAAGTTCGTAAAAATGATATGGCTGCGGACGATTTCCCATCCGACATAGCCGTAAACATTGCAGATGTAAATATATTTGCCCCGGAGAACAGGAAACTAAAGGAAAAAATCGAAAATCCCTTCTCTGCCAGCAAAAAGACAGATTTATTATCCCCTGCAAACATCCCCGCAATATTGTTTCCCGCAAAAAAAACAACCAGAAATACTGCAAAAGAAACTGTAAAAATTACACAAAAACAGACAGCTATGATCTTCCTTAGCCTCCCCCCACTCCTGCTGCCGCAGTGATAGCTGATGACCGGTGCCGTTCCCATGGAAAATCCAATGTAAAGCGTTGTCAGAAAAAACTGAGAATAAATCATAACTGTAATGGCCGCCACGCCGTCCTCCCCTAAAAGGCGCAGCATTGCCGAGTTAAACAAAAAAGTTGTCACCGCGGCTGACATCTGGCTCACCATCTCTGACGCACCATTCAGGCAGCTCTTAAACAGCACTGCTCCTCCGAACCTGGGCCGGCAAAAATGTAGCGTACTCTTCCCGGACAGAAAAAATAACGTGCCAAAAACGGCCGGTACCAGATACCCTATGCCCGTGCCAAGAGCCGCCCCCTTAATCCCCATCTGCATTAGGACAATAAAAATAAAATCAAACACAATATTTGAAATGCCCGCCAGAACAGAGAGCATCAAACCCAAATCCGGCCTTCCTGCCGTCACCAGAAGATTCTGGTACAGAACCTGCAGCATGTTCCCGGCGGCAAAAATAAGCTGGATCCTCAGATAGTCCCTGCAATACGGAATCAATGCCCGGCTGGCTCCAAGCCCCCGGACAATATCATCCAGAGCAAAAAGCCCGGCTGCCATAACCGCTCCCCCAAGCGCCGCCCCTGCCAGGACAATCAATGTAAAATCATGGCATGCCTCTCTGACCTTGCCGCTCCCCATCTTCGCCGCCACGACTGCGCTCCCTCCGGCAGCCAGCATCGTTCCAAGCCCTACGATAAGATTGATGACAGGACAGACGATATTGATGGATGAAAGCGCGTCCGTGTTCACAAACCGGGCTACAAACACCGTATCGGCTATCGTGTAAAATCCCATAAACACCATCATCACCATGCTTGGAAACGCAAACCGGATAAGAGTTACGGCGTTATAAACCTCTGCCAGCGGATTATTTTCCGTTTTCTTTTCTGTTCTTTTAATTTCTGCCGAGTTGCTCATAATTGCTTTCCTCCCTGCCCTTCCCCGACAGGAATCCTCAGCAAAAAGCGCGTCCTGTCAGGAAAGATTTTTTCCCGGAGAAAATACAAAACGCTGCGTCGGATAGCCAAATTCCACAAGTAATTCTCTCTCCCGAAAGCCAAGGCGGCGGTACATCTCCCTGTATCCCGTATCCGCCTTATCCCCCGCCCGGTATGTCGTTACGGCAATCTCCCCGCCCGGGAAAATATCTGCGGACAGCTTACTCAAAAACAGCTCCTCAACGCCTAGCCTTCGGTACTGGGGATGTACCGCCAGAAAGTCAATGCTCCCCTGTACGCTACTCTCCCGCGCTACATCCTTTATGCCGCTCCTGCCATTCATTGCGGAAAATGCGAGAACTCCCACTGCCCTGCAGCCGTCGCGCAAAATCAATGCCCGTCCATCCGCCATGCACCGATATAGATTTTCCGTATATTGTAACTCATCAAAATACGGATAACCGTCAATTTTAAGCCGTGCAAGCTCCATCCAGTCCGCTGCGTCCGAAGAGACGGCATGTACAATATCGTCTGGCCCAAATCCTCTTTTTACCGGCTCCCCGTCTAAAGCATCCGATAAAACATCCAGCTGCAGCGGATAAAACTTCCCCTCCGCGCGAAATGCCGCCGGAGCCTTCTTATACATTGCCCGGAAAGCATCTGTAAAAGCCTGCCGGCTCCCATAGCCGCTTGCAAGGGCAATCTCCATCACCGTCTTCCCTGAAAACACAAGATCCTCCGCTGCCTTCGTAAGCCTCCGCCTCTTCACATATTCATGGAGAGTTATGCCAACCGTCTTGGCAAAAAGCCTGTGCAGATAGAAACGGGAATAGTGAAGGGCATCCGCCACCATACCAAGCTCCAGCTGCTCCTCCAGATTTGCCTCAATATATGTAAGCGCCTGTGATACAATATTCGCCTTATGACCCTGCATCTTCATTTCCTCCAGAAAACAGTGTAACACGGGTTCCGCCCTTACGTTTCATGATTCTTGCTGTGTTTGGACATTCAACAGTATCCTAAGGCTACAGACGGCAAGTATTGTTTGGGATTAATCTACCGTTTTCATATTTCCAGGCTACCCACGCTCCATTTTTCCCATACTCATTACAGAGTTCAAAATGTTCGCAGAGAATTAAATATGCGGCATACTTTTCCGCAAGTTCCTTTGAGGATGCCCACACCTGTTTCTTTAAAGCCCACTCATTTACCGTACAAGTACAGACCCATTTCGGATTTCCAGCCTCATCATAGCCCAACTCTTTCGGCGCCCCATATTTATATATCGGAACAGAGCACTGCCCTTGCTCCGCCAATTTCTTCAACGTATCGACTGCATTGTCAGCCGACATGCTTTCCGGTCTGTACCGATGCCTGTCTGACTCCTCCAGGAAACTTTCTAACTGGAGCATTTTCTCAACAGCATTTTGAAGCACCTCTTGATTCCATTGACTTGCTATTGCGACAGCACCCAATATGGCCTCAAATAAACTGGCTTTTGTTTTCTCCCGTTGCTCATCCTGGTTACTGATTCCATATTTTCCAACAATCATATACGGAACCAGCTTCCATTCATCAATTCTCTGTGCAAGCACGGTATTATTGATAATATTCTTTTTTAAATTCATAAAATTCCCTGTTTGCCCCATAACGACATATTCGCAATCCCCTTCAAAAGAATAATTCTTCTGTGTTTTTATATATCCATACCGCTCTGCAATTATCTTTACCACATAATATTCGAGAATTCTATTTCCGATAAACGCCAGAAGAGCATTGTCCTCTCCGCCGTGCCGAGCGGAATAAATATTCAAAGTGAATGCCTGCACAAGAAGGTTCCGATTTTTAATACGATAGCCAGTCTTTTCAAAGACAATTCTCTCAAGATTATGCATTTCACTAATGCTGATATTTTTATTTCTCTTCATTTTAACCGTCCTCCGAATTAATTCATCTTTTGCAACAGGGAATCTGGATTTGGGATAATTACATTATGCAGCTAAAGCTGATTTTTTGTCAAGATGCCCTCTGAGGTCTTCCTTGCAGTCACAATGTTTAATTTATTTTGCTGTTTTATAATGGATAATTAAATATTATCCTCTGTATTATATTATTAAAACGAAAGGATACTTCTATCCTAATATTATGAAAGAATATACTTACAAAAATTTAAACAGTAGAAATGAACTTGTTGATAGATTAGTGGAAGAATATATTAGTTCTTCAGCATCGGAAGTTTCAGTTATTTTAGGAAATCATGGATGTGGTAAAACTTATGTATTATTTGAAGTGATAAATAAACTACAATCTAAAAATAGTTTAAATAAAAAAATTCAAGTCTATATCGCTGAAAACGATAAGTTATCTTTATATAATAATTCTACTGGATACTCAGCAGATGGTGTAGAAACTAGCATTTCTTTACCATTACGATGGGGGATTGGTTTCGATATTTCAACTACTTTATCAAAAAAAAATAGTGAAAGCCAGTTCAATCATATATGCAATCTACTAAAAAAAAGATTTTCTAGTGACGTATTAATTTGTATTCCTAAATATTCTGAACAGGATAATAAGCTTAAGTTTCTTATCAGCTTATTAGTTGCTAACCTCCCGCGTATAAAGAAAACTTTTAAACATAATTTATTCTTTTTGATTAGTAATTTGGATGATTCGTGTATAAATGATTTTTTAGAATGTTCTTCAGTAGTTAAAATTATTCTAGTGTACTGACATATTGATATTTAGATAAATTAATATAGTATTTTCTGCCGTT
>OFFY01003011.1_pt1 | contig 10847 bp, 7 predicted proteins | sample 1521481 | NCBI WGS metagenome assembly OFFY01 (sample SAMEA3504117, study PRJEB24116) | mouse gut metagenome | biome: mouse gut; feature: mouse-associated habitat; material: faeces | place: Denmark | collected 2011
AGACCCTCCATTGGGTCCCCTTTATCCACGCAAGGCAGAATCTACCAGCCAATCAGCCAGGAATAGATTCCCTCATATTTGTATCTGGATGCATCCCATGAGAAATCTTTCTGCATGCCTCTTGCAACCATCTCATCCCACTCTTTCCGGTGCACAAAATACGTATATTTTGCGTAATTGATCACTTCCATCATATCCCATGGATTGTAATTTGTAAAGGAGAATCCGTCACCTTTTCCTTCGTATTCATTATAAGGCTCCACCGTATCCTTCAGGCCTCCGGTCTCGCGGACGATGGGTACCGTTCCATAGCGGAAGGATATCATCTGGGTCAGACCACAGGGTTCAAACGCAGAAGGCATCAAAAATGCATCTGCAGCCGCGTACAGCTTATGGGACAGTTCATCTGCATAATAGATATTGGCAGATACTTTATCCTGGTATTTCCATGCATAATGGCGGAACATATCCTCATAGCGCTGGTCTCCGGTACCAATCACCACAAACTGGGTATTGTCATCCACAATCTGCTCCATAACCTCCGCAATCAGATCAAGTCCTTTCTGATCTGTCAGACGGGAAATCAGGCCGATCAGCATCTTGTTCTCATCCACAGCCAGACCAAGGGCCTGCTGAAGTGCTTTCTTATTGGCCGCCTTGCCTTTCTTAAAGTTCTTTAATTTGTATTTTTTGTCAATCTTTTCATCGGTATCCGGATTCCAGATCTCGTAGTCAATGCCGTTTACAATCCCTCTGAGGTCCATATGCCTTGCGGACAAAAGCCCGTCCAGCCCTTCCCCGTACATGGGAGTCTGAATCTCATAGGCATAGGTCTCGCTGACCGTAGTGATGTAATCTGCGTATACCAGACCGCCTTTTAACATATTGGCATCCCTTTTGAACTCCAGCTTATCCGGGGTAAACACATAGTCCGGAAGTCCGGTCAGTCCCTGCATGGTCTCGATATCCCAGATCCCCTGGAACCGTAAGTTATGGATCGTCATGATCGTCTTGATGCCCTGATAAAAGTCCCCGGCTGCAAACTCGGTCTTCAGATATACCGGAATCAGGCCGGTCTGCCAGTCATGGCAGTGAATCAGGTCCGGGCGGAATCCGACGATGGGAAGAATGGACAGAACCGCTTTTGAGAAAAAGGCAAACTTCTCAATATCCGTCCGGAAATCTCCGTAGGGCTTTGCCCCGCCGAAATAAACCAGATTATCGATGAAATAATAGGTCACGCCTTCATACTCATAAGTCATCACTCCCACATGAGCGCCCGGATTGTAAGTTCCTGTCCCCATATAAAAATGTGTGATGTACTTGAAGTTATTCCGAAATTTATCTGGGATACAGGTGTAATTCGGCATGACAACGCGAACATCCCACTCTTCTTTGTTGAACCCCTTCGGCAAAGCTCCGCATACGTCCGCCAGACCGCCGGTCTTCACAAAGGGTACGCATTCCGATGCCGCAAACAATATTTTCCTCATAGATAGCCCCTCCCATAAGAAGTATTTTGGTTACAATCCGCACCTGCGCCCGATCACTTCGCTGGCTGACCCGGAGCCAAAGGGACTGCCCCCGCCAAAGGCGACTTCTGATGGGCAGTCCCGGTTACCATCCACACTAAGTAAAACTCCGGCAGAAACTGACGGGGTATGAATTGTAACTTATTTTGATATTCTAATCATACCACATTCTTCCTCATTTCTAAAGTACAATTTGATGAAAATAACAAAAATACTTGCAAAAACAAAATTTTCCGTTAAAATATAACGTGACATGCGAAGAAAGTGAATCGAAGAAAGGTTAAGCTTATGATCAGTGCAAATAATGTAACGCTCCGGCTGGGCAAAAAAGCCCTGTTTGAGGATGTCAATATTAAATTTACAGAAGGGAACTGCTATGGCTTAATCGGTGCCAACGGCGCCGGAAAGTCTACCTTTTTAAAAATCCTTTCCGGAGAGCTGGATTCCACCAGCGGCGAGATCGCCATCACCCCGGGACAGCGTCTCTCGTTCCTGAAGCAGGACCATTTCCAGTATGATGAATATCCGGTCATGGACACGGTCATCATGGGAAATGCCAGACTCTATGAGATTATGAAGGAAAAGGACGCCATCTACGCCAAGGAAGATTTTACAGATGACGACGGGATCCGGGCCAGCGAACTGGAAGCCGAATTCGCGGACATGGACGGCTGGGAAGCAGAGTCTGACGCCTCTACCCTGTTAAATGGTCTGGGAATCGAGACGGAATTTCACTATGCCCTCATGAAAGACCTGACCGGAGCCCAGAAAGTCAAGATCCTGCTGGCGCAGGCCCTGTTCGGCAATCCGGATATCCTGCTTCTGGACGAGCCCACCAACCACCTGGACTTAGACGCCATCGCCTGGCTGGAAGAGTTTCTGATCAATTTTGACAACACGGTCATCGTGGTCTCTCATGACCGTTATTTTCTTAACAAAGTCTGCACCCACATTGCAGACATCGACTACGGCAAGATTCAGCTCTATGCCGGCAACTATGATTTCTGGTACGAGTCCAGCCAGCTGATGATCCGTCAGATGAAGGAGGCCAACAAGAAGAAGGAAGAGAAGATCAAGGAACTGCAGGAGTTTATCTCCCGCTTCTCCGCCAACGCTTCCAAGTCCAAGCAGGCGACTTCCAGAAAGAAAGCTTTGGAGAAGATCCAGCTGGACGAGATCCGTCCCTCCAGCCGGAAGTACCCGTACATCGACTTCCGCCCCAACCGGGAGATCGGCAACGAGGTGCTGACTGTGGAAGGCATCTCCAAGACCATCGACGGCGTCAAGGTGCTGGACAATGTGTCCTTCATCCTGGGCCATGATGATAAAGTGGCTTTTGTGGGAAGCAACGAGTTTGCCAAGACTACGCTTTTTAAAATCCTGTCCGGGGAGATGGAGCCCGATGAAGGAAATTATAAATGGGGGGTTACCACCTCTCAGTCCTATTTCCCGAAGGATAACTCGAAGGAGTTTGACAACGATGACATCATCGTGGACTGGCTGACTCAGTATTCGGAGATCAAGGATGTAACTTATGTCCGCGGTTTCCTTGGAAGAATGCTCTTCGCCGGAGAAGACGGGGTGAAAAAGGTGCGGATTCTGTCCGGAGGCGAAAAAGTCCGCTGTATGCTGAGCAAGCTAATGATCTCCGGCGCCAACGTGCTGATCCTGGACGAACCGACCGACCATCTGGATATGGAATCCATCACCGCCCTCAACAATGGTATGATGAAGTTCCCCGGCGTGCTTTTGTTCTCCTCCCGTGACCACCAGATCGTCCAGACCACGGCCAACCGGATCATCGAGATTCTGCCAAACGGCACAATCATCGACAAGATCACCACCTACGACGAATATCTGGAAAGCGACGAGATGGCAAGAAAGCGTACGGTCTATACAAGCAACCAATTTGCGCAGGAAGATAACTGATCTGCCCGGTCAGGGTCTGGTATCATACAGCTGCACGCTGTCACGGGCAGTAAAAGCGGAAGACGATCGCAGCCAGGGGTTGGTATCATACAGCCGCACGCTGTTATGGGCAGCAAAAGCGAAAGGTGATCGCAGCCAGGATCTGGTATCATACAGCCGCATACCTTCCGTGTATAAGGGACACACGAAGGATATCCGGTCCGCTTATCAGCTGTCAGAACACGGATGCACACAGAAAAAGGAGCTGCCGCTCCTAAGAACGGCAGCTTCTTTTTTCGTCTTTGCAGGCGGACGGGATACTAAGCGTCTTCTTCCAGTTCGATCGCTTCCGTCTCAATGATAAACTTCACACTTCCTTCCATCCCGTCGCTCTTGCCGGAAAAACTCTGATAAGATTTTGACAGATCTGAAATGGCATCCACACGGTCCATCAGATTCTGAAGATCCACGTTCACCATATCATACAGTTTCTGGATTCCGTCATCGTTGTACTCATAAACTCCGTCCAGCAGCTCTTTGGTGCCGTCTTTCAGTTCATCCACACCGTCCACCAGATCGACAACCCCGTCTTTCAGCTCTACTGTTCCGTCTTTTAACTCCTGTGTCCCATCTTTCAACTCCTCCGCACCATCTCTTAATTCCTCCGTGCCGTCATACAGCTCTTTGGCACCATTTTTCAGATCAACTCCGCCCTGATAGAGCTTTTCGGTACCGGTTTTTAATGCATCTGCACCGTTTTTCAGACTGCCGACCCCCTGCTGCAGCTGCGCGGCACCGCCTGTCAGCGTTTCCATCTGGCTGTTGATCAGAGCCACTCCATCGTAAAGCTGCCCGATGGAGACCTCCAAAGAAGCCATCCCCTGCGTCAGCTGTTCCAGCTGCTGCGCGCTGTCGCTTCGGCCCATCTGCCCTGCGACCTGCTTGAGAGCCGTGTCCGCACCCACAAACCCGGCATAATCGGTTGCAGCCTCACGAAGCCCTTCCTGCAGCTTTGTGATCTCATTTAATTTTTGGATCAGATCCGTCTGAATCGCAACTACTTTTTTGTACCCTTCGATTACTGCTGCAGGATCCGAAATACTTATGCCTGATCCGGCATCCTTCATCTGAGCCATGCCCATGGAAGTCATGCCGTCGGACTCACCGAAGCTTTCCAGATAACTCTGTGCAAACTCTGACAGGCCTTCCTCTGTTCCTTTTGGTTTCTCCTCTGCTTCCCTTTGCATGGCCGGCGTTTCCGAAATCCTTCCTTCGATGTTCTCCGGCAGCACACATGCTGGTTCTTCTTTGGAGCTCCCTTGGGCAGCATCGGTCGCTCCCCTGTATTCTGTCAAATCAGACAGGGATTCCTTTTCGTCCTCTGGTGATGCGGGCGCGCCGTCTGATCCGGGCGTGGACTCTTTTCCGTCTTCCGGGGATTCCGTTGGCTCTTTCACACCTTCAGGCGCCGACGCGGACTCTTTTCCTCCCTCCGGGGATTCGGCTGGCTCTTTTCCGCTGTCTGACCCGGCCGTTGGTCCTGTTCCGTCTTCCGGGGATATCATTGAATCTTTTTCATCATCTGCAATTTCAGATGATTTCTTTTCGTCTTCCGGTGCCGGATCCGGCTGATCCTCATCTTCCAAGACAGCTTTTGCACCCTCAGCCTGTGCAGCATCTGCAGACGGTTTCTGACCAGTCGCCGCATCTGATTCTGCCAGAGCCGGCTCATCCTCTGCTGCAGGCATCTGACCAGACCGGTTTCCAGATGTCACCAGCCCCATCTGTTTGGCCAGCTCTGTCAGTTCATCCTGCAGCGCCGCTGCTTCTTGGACTGCCTGTTCCAGATTGCTTTTCTGCAGGATCACCTCTGTCTGAGCCTCCTGCATCTTTTTCTCGTTCTCTGCAATGGCCTGTTCCAGGGCATCTCCCATACCATCGACACGGTCTGCCAGCTGATCCACACCATCTTTCAAAAGCCCCACACTGGTCTTAATATAAGGATGCTCTTCATCGCCGCTTTTACCGTCCGGCCCCAGCATCATGGGATCCTGAATCGACTGAAGTCCGGCCGCCAGCTGATCCACGCCTCCTGTAAACTTCGGCATGCTGTCATTCAAAATCCCGGCTCCGGCCTGGAGACTTTTAGTTCCTTCATCCAGTCCCTTCGCACCTTCCCGAATACCTCTGGCCCCCTCATTCAGCTGATCAGCTCCGTCATACAAGTCCCGAGATCCATTATAAAGCTCCCAGGCCCCGTCATTTAATTCCGTGGCCCCATCATCCAGCTCTGTGACGCCTTCCCACAGATCCGGCATATGATCCTTCAGCTCCAAAACTCCGTCGTCCAGCTCGATACAGCCGTCGATCAGATCATAGGTCGCATCGTTCAGCTCTTCGATATCCTCCTTCAGATCGTCGAAGCCGTCCATATCGTCCGTATCCAACCGGCCGAACACATCCGGCATCAGCACCGTAGCCGTCATGGACAGTTGAAAATCGGTCACATCCGCCGCCACTTCCACATATTCCGGAATGTCCACATCCTCAAAACCTTCCAGATTCAAAAGATCCAGGCTGTCATACAGCCCCGGCATGGCCACGCCTGCCACAATCGTATTCTTTCCGTCAGAGAGAATCTTTCCATTCTCCACTTCCACGTTGACAAACCGGTCCGAATCCAGGATCAGGGTACTGGCTGCCACAAAAGGCACGCACAGCTCTGCCTCTTCTCCCCCGATTGTCCTTCGCTGTCTGCTGTGATTTTCATAATCAAAACGAATCCTGACTTTCCCGCTTTTCCCCGCCAGTTCCTTTGGATCAATCTTCTGATCATCCAGATAATAAGTCACTTTTACATCCACCGGCAATGCCTCGGAAGTCAAACCCTGATAATAGATGTCTTTGCCGCCTGCTGCCCAGACGTATGTGTCTTTATCCTGCGTAAAGGTCTCATCGCCTTTTACATTGACCACATCCGTAAGATTCGTAACATCTGTAAGTTCGGATAAGCCGCTGCCGTTTTTCAGCCATGCGCTGACGGTAATCTCCTTTACCGACCCGCTGGCATCCGCATTTACGTAGACGGTCTCTTCCTTTTCTGCCTCTTTGTCGGTGGACCGGCCTGCCGCTTCCTCTGCAATCCCTGCGGCTTGTGTCGTCTCTTCTTTCGTGTCTTCCAGTGTTTTTCCTGCTGCCTCTTTCACTGTCTGAGTGCTTTCCCCGCAGCCGCAGACCGAAACGGCCAGCACTGCAGCCAGACCCAGACTCAAACCTCTTTTATTTTTCATTTTCTCCGCCTCCAAACTCTATATTTTGCTGTTTCAGACATTTCCGCATTCCGATGGTGGTATAACAGATCAGCCTGTCAAATACCAGGAAGAACGACGGCAGCAGAAAAAGCACAATCGCCATACTGATCAGTGCCCCCCGTGCCAGCAGAATGACAATGGATTTAATCATATCAATATTGGAATACAAAGCCACACCAATTGTGGATGCAAACAGGCTGAACGCGCTGGTGATGATGGAGTGAAACGAAGTCTTGTGCGCGATCTCCACCGCCTCTTTTTTGCTTTTTCCGGCCAGCCGCTCATCCTTGTAGCGGTTTGTCATCAAGATTGCATAATCTACGGTGGCTCCCAGCTGAATGGTCCCTACCACAATGGGGGCCACAAATGCCTGGCTGATCCCCCGGTAATAAGAGAATGCCATATTGACAAAGATGGAAAATTCAATGGTCGTCACCAGGATAAACGGAAGGCTGACCGATTTAAATACAATCATAACAATCAGGAAAATTGCCAGTATGGACAGTGTATTTACCGTCATCAGATCCACGCTGGTCACATCTTCCAGATCCTTCATAAGCGGCGCTTCCCCGATCACCATGGCTGTGTCATCGTATTTCTTTACAATCTCATTGATCTTTGCAATCTGTGCATTACAGGGAGCTGTGGCCGAGCTGTACTGCGAACAGATGAAAACCATCTCATAATTGTCTGATTTCAGCGAAGAAGTCAGCTTTTCGGGAAGCATGGATTCCGGGATCCCTCCGCCCACTGCCGACTGGATGCCCAGCGCCCAGTCCACACCGTCCACCGTTTCGATCTCCTTGATCATGTTGGCTTTATCCTTCGCACTGTTCCCGTTGTTCATCAGAAGGATATGTACATTGCTCATATCAAATGTATTTTTCAGCTTTTCATTGGCAATGGCACTGTCCAGATCATCCGGAAGCCCGGTATCAATATTGTAATACAGCTCCACCTCCTGGTTGCCGTGGTAAGCCGGTACAAACGCGATCAAAAAGAGAAGGATCCACACCAGATGAAATCTTCGGATAAAGTCTGACAGCTTCCCCATATCCGGAAAAAAGGACCGGTGCCGGAACTTTACAATCCGTTTTTCAAAAAGGAGCACCATGGCCGGTAGCACCGTCACGCAGCAAATCACACCAATGATCACACCCTTGATCATGACGATTCCAAGGTTTTCCCCCAGGGCAAAGGTCATGAAGATCAGGGCTGCAAAGCCTGCCACCGTCGTCAGAGAGCTTCCCATAACAGAGATAAAGGTCTCGCTGATAGCCTCTGCCATGGCATCATCCCGGTTCTCGTACTTTGGCTTGCACTCTTCATAGCTGTGCAGAAGGAAGATGGAATAGTCTGTCGTAACTCCAAGCTGCAGCACCGCCACCAGCGCCTGCGTAATATAGGAGACATCCCCCAGAAACAGATTGCTTCCCATGTTATAGGCCACCGCCAGACCAATGCTGGTCAGAAAAAGAACCGGAACCGCAAAGGAGTCCGTCGTCAGGATCAAAACCAGCAGGGAGAGAAGGCTGGCCACCATGACATAACCGGGAATCTCTTTCATGGCCAGATTTTTAATATCTGTAACGATTCCGCTCATGCCGCTGATAAAACACTGCTGCCCCACCTGTGCGCGCATCTCCTCGATGGCTTCCATGGTCGTCTCCGCCGCCGTGGTCTGGTCAAACAGCGCGATCATCATCGTGGAGTCTCCCTGAAAAAGTGCATCCGCCACCGACTGAGGAAGCATGCTGACCGGCACGTCAATCCCCACAAAATCATCGTACCACAATACCTTTTCCACATGATCGATGGCCTCGATCTTTTCTTCCAGTGCCACCACATCTTTTTTCTCCATCCCGTCCACCACGACCATGGAAAATGCCCCCATACCGAACTCTTCCACCATGATGTCCTGCCCGGCCACTGTTTCCAGCGAATCCGGCAGATAACTCAGGATATCATAGTTGACCTTCGTGGCCGCAAACCCGAGCGCAGACGGGATCAGAAGCAAAAATGCAATGAGTACGATGGATATCTTGCGTTTTGCGATAAACTTTCCTATCCGTTTCATATTCCTCACCTTTCCTATTGCCTTTGCGACAGCTTCTCAAAGAAGTTGTCTTTAAAAATGACCTTTAGTCATTTTTACTATAATATGTTATACTACAAAAATGACTAATAGTCAATATTGTTTTTTGATTTTCTGATAATTTTAGAATCCGGGCAAAAAAAGACACCGGTGTCTGAACCGATGCCCTTTTCGTACATAGCCTTTTTTATTTTCTTTCATATGGAATCAGTTCTTCCTCCATATGATATTCAACCATTTTTCATCCTCCCTGCCCGGCCTGACATCCCCGCTGATCCACAGCTCTTCTGTATGAAAAACCAATGTCTCCTGCAGCAGTTTCTCTGTCTTCTCTTCTGTCATATCTGTAAAGTATCTCCCGTTTCGCTCCCCTTCAAAGGTTCCATATTTGAAAGAGGTGTAGATGATGCCATTATTTTTCAGTGCCCGGGACATTTTGAGCATGACATCTTTCAGCCCACCATACGGCAGATGCAGGACAGAGGATTTTGTCACCTTATCTCTCCAACTTATTCATCTGTTTCTGCACTAGTATTCCTTTGTAACCGTGTCAATCCCATACATTTCCATAAACTGGTCAAGGTCCTTCTGGTTGCGGACCAGCATGACTTCCTCGAACTTTCCGGTATGTATATTTTTAAATCCTGCAACCTGTTCCCCTGTGCAGATGCTGCACCGGAGTATCGGACGCAGATTTTCCTGATCATATTCTTTCTTTTTCACTGTCTTTTTGCCAAACATAAAATTTTCCGCCATTTATATAATTCTCCCTTCCAGATGATCCATCTCATGCTGACAGATCTGTGCGGTCCATCCGGACAGTTTCTGACGCTGCCTCTTCCAGTCAAAATCATAATACTCCACTTCCAGATTCTGATATCTGGTCGTCTTGCGGACACCGTCTAAGGACAGGCAGCCTTCTTCTGTTTCATATGGATCACTTTTCGAGACAATTACCGGATTGAACATGACCACATCCAAAAAACCCATGCTGACAATGATGATATTCTTTTTCACCCCGATCATGTTGGCTGCCATCCCCACACAGCGCCCGCGGTTTGCCCTCAGTGTATCCTGAAGATCTCTTCCCACCTGAACATCCGCCTTTGTGGCAGGCTCTGATTTCTGACCCAGGAATAAAATGTCCCTTACAATCTGTTTTACCATTTATTGGAACGCTCCTTTCTTCTGACCACATTATATCACAGAAAAGAAAACCTGCCTATATGCGCATATATGCCGCCTATCCCTCTGAAAAACCATACCATTGCGATTCACAGGTAACCTGGGAACGTAATCGCATATGCCCATTGGAAATCGCCTGCGGCGGTGGGACATATGCTTTGACTCCATAACGGTACTGGTCCATGACTCATCAGCGAAGTGATTCGCCATGGTGTTACGGTTCACACCATACATAGCTGTCCTGCAGACATACCACTGCTGCAGGAGGATCTGCGGGATGCCCAGGCAGCCGGTTTGGAAAAATCTTTCACCTGTCTCAGGGGAAAGATCCCTGTCTGAAAGTTATTTTTCATCAAAAAAACAAGACCGGGAACCCATTTTAGATTCCCGGCCTGCCGTGCTCCTCATAGTCCAGATGGATCATCTCTTTTTTTCCATAACAGCAGATTCTGTCATTCCTTCACCCGATACACCGAAAAAGTCACCGTACCGTCCTCATTCAGGACAGCCGTCTCCACACGCAGGTCTTTCAGTCCTTCGTCGCTGTAGGAATACCCAAGCACCGCCGCGGTTCCCGGTTTTTGATCCGGAAAGCTCTCATCCAGAAAGATTACGCCGCTTCCGCCGCCTTTGTCTCCCAGGTCGTAGGCGTAGTCTGCCGTACGGTCCGCCTGGGGCGTACAGATCTGCACGGTGGATTCGATCCGCTCTGCATCCTCTTTGACGGTGCCTTCTTTCAGCGCCTCTTCAAATGCCTCAATCCAAGCCTCGATTTCCATACCCTGTTCACTCATCTCCGCGGGAGGATCCGGCTCG
>OFFY01003012.1_pt1 | contig 10839 bp, 10 predicted proteins | sample 1521481 | NCBI WGS metagenome assembly OFFY01 (sample SAMEA3504117, study PRJEB24116) | mouse gut metagenome | biome: mouse gut; feature: mouse-associated habitat; material: faeces | place: Denmark | collected 2011
TCATGCGAATTTATAAGGCAACTGAACTCTTCACGAACAAGTATGGCATATCCTTTCCCAATTTCTGAAAATTCTGTCCGTGGGATTCCTGGCTGCCTTTGGTGACGCTGGTGTTATACATATCGATGGTCTCTTTTCCCAGCAGGGAATTCCAGCTTTTCAGCGTGGTTTCCTCCTTGCCTCCCAGGAAAAGGGAAGCGTCACAATTCCCGATGATGGTGTCCATGTTGTCCTTATAAAGCGCCTTTAACTGGCTCTGCGCCTGCAGGACCAAACAGGCCGAAATCTCCCTGGAACGGATCGTCGCCATCAGCTTTTCCAGGTTCGGAATCTGCCCGATATTGGCGGCCTCGTCGATCAGGCACCGCACATGTACCGGCAGCCTGCCGCCATACTTGTCATCGGCACGCTCGCACAGCAGATTGAACAGCTGCGTATAGGCCATGCTGACAAGGAAATTGAACGTCGCATCCGTATCGCTGATGATAAAGAACAGCGCCGTTTTCCTGTCCCCGACCAGGTCAAGCTCCAGCTCGTCATACATGGTGATTTCCCGGACTTCCTTAATATCAAACGGCGCTAATCTGGCGCCGCAGGAAATAAGGATGGATTTTGCCGTCTTGCCCGCCGCCAATTTATATTTTTTATACTGCCGCAAGGCAAAGTGGTCCGGGTCCTTTTGCTCCAGTGCGTCAAAAAGCAGGTCAACGGCGTTCTTAAAGCTCTCGTCATCCTCACGGACCTCCATAGCATTTATCATTTCTACCAGAGTAGAAAAGTTCTGCTCGTTTGTCGGAGCCTCATAATAAATATAGCCAATCAATGCCGTATACAGCAGAGTCTCGGCCTTGACCCAGAAGTCGTCACCGGATTTTCCTTCCCCTTTGGTATTTGCGATCAGCACCGTTACCAGTTTCAGGATATCCTTTTCGTTGTGGATATAGGCAAAGGGGTTATAGTGCATACTTTTTGAGAAATTGATCGTATTGAACACCTTGATCTTATAAGGCTCATACACGGTTTTCCCATCCTTCCCCTTGACCGGTTTCCCGTCCTTATCCAGTTTCGGCGTGCCACGGCTTAGCAGCTTTCCTACTTCGATCAGGACCGTACCTTTTGGATCGGTGACAACATACGAACTATGGAGCTGCATTAAGTTGGGTTTTATAAAAAATCTCGTCTTACCAGAGCCGGAACCACCGACTACCAGCACATTTTTATTGCGGGCATGGGCCGGATTCTTCGGCCTGCCGGACATCATAAGCCCCTCGGTCTGCGTCAGGATAATGTTGTTTTCCGGTTTCGGGTCCATAAAAGGGGCAATATCTGTTTTGTTACCCCACCGGGCGCTCCCGTACTCCACATTTTTGCGGTACTTTTTTGCATCCTTTCCTTTGAAATAGACAGCCAGCCGCACGAGCACCGCACCGCATAATCCCACCAGCCAGTCCAGCGCCGCACCCGGCCACATGCTTTGAAATGCCAGCGAGAAACCTTCGGACAATCCTAACAATTTCTGTGAGGCGTCCGTTCCGGGGGCAAGGCGCACCGCCTCGCCCAGCTTCGCAAATACCAGAAGGAACAGAAGATAGGGCAGATGAAGGATCACCTGCTTTTTCAGGGCATCGGTATCTATCTTCATCGTTCCGGCCCTCCGTGTTCCTTGTTCTTTACCCGGTCACGGCCAAGAGCCTGCGCCAGCTCCTTGAATTTATGAAGCTGGGAGAGCAGCGACGGCCTGGCGCTCCGGGCAAGGTCTTTCTGGGTATATTCCTTAAAAGCTGCCGTCAGCGCGTCCGCCTGGTTCGCTTTGAAATAGACCGTCCATTTAGGCGGGTCAGTCCCCAGCTCTTTTTCAATATGGTAGCGGACCTGGTGTTTCCTGGCGTACCGCTCAAAAGAGCGGATTCTGCCGGACACTTCAATGGTATTGGCTCCAGGGTCTTTATAGGTCAGCCGTTTCATGCTGTTCCTGCCGACTTTCGGGGTAGTGCGTTCCTGCTCCATTTTCCTGAGCACAGCGGCAATCGCAGAACGCAGCACCCGCCCGGACAGCTTTGCCGCCTGGATGGAGACCGATACGGTCCGCTGTTCCAAATCTTCCTGCATAAGCATCCTCCTTCCTGATAAAATCTGTAATTATAAATTGGGAAACAACTGCCTTACCGGGCGTCCCCGATCACCTGCTGGCGCGGGGCGTGCTCAAAGGCTTTTGCCGCCTGGTCCACCTGGATTTTCGCATGTTTCAAAAGCGTCTTAATGATGGTCGCCGGGTGGCTCTGTTCCTCTAAATGCGTCACCATATCCTTACAGCCCTCCGGGAGATATTCAGCCATATCCTTACAAGCATCCTCCAGGCCGCCCATGAAGCCCCAGCAGCTATCCGTCAGCTCGCCGTTTTTGTAAAGCTCAAATCCGTAGCACTCGCCCCGCAGGTAGGAATCATAAGCGGCCACTTCGCTGCGCATCAGGTCCTCCGCTTTTTTCCGAATGGCGCCGGTCATTTTTTCGCCGCCAAATTCCTTTAGAGCATCCTCTTTGGCAACATAAATCCATCCGACCTGACCGCTGTCCCAGGGGTCATTGAAACTTGTGGTCTGCATGGCAAGGCCGCTGTGGTCCATCAGATAGAGGGGCAGCGTAATGTATTTTTCGGAGATCACCTTCAGCATGGCGTCATCAACCGCCCGTTCCTCCGTCTTTGGCCCGTGCCGGAACCGGCTGCTCACAATGTTTACCATGTGTTCATAGCGTTTCAGGCCCGCTTCATCATGCCCCACGGTATCTAAATACATCTCCCGCAGGAAATCGTCTTTATCCATGTAATTGTGGCTGTCACCCAGCGCATAGCGGGAATGGAAGCAGGCCATTGTCCCAAAATGTTCGTCTACCTCACGGGGAGAGATTAAAATGTCGTCCGGCTGCACCATCAGCGCATACGGGCCTTCTACTGCCATCAGCATAAGCCATCAACTCCTTTCCGGTTCCCTGGGCTTTTTATCCGGCGCTTTCGGCCCTGCCTGCGCCACCTGTTTCCTCGCACTGTCAAGCTGTTCCCGCACGGAAACATCCCGCTTTGTCTCCGGCGTCCCTGCGCCGAAAAAATCCGGCAGCTCCTTAAAGCCGATACTGTCCACGTACCAGGCGGCATCCGCGCCATTCCCATGCAGGACTACCACATCAGAAACGGAAAGGGAATGGCCCTTGAAATCTTCCGGGTGGTCGATATTGAACCGCCGGTAAATATCCTCCAGCGTTTCGCCCGGTTCCCGCTGCATTGCATAGACCATCTGGTAATTATCCCGGTCCACGGAAAGCCCTTTGCCCTGCACCCAATCCAAAGACATAAAACGGAGATTATCTGTATTGTCCGATAAGTCAAGCTGGTAAATGGAATATGTGCTGATCCCATACTCTTTTTCATAGGAAGAAATACGCTCCAGAAGCGGCGCCGTTTCTCCCTCCATGTGTTCCTCATGTTCAAATGCCGCCAGCCTCATGCGGATTTTCCCGGTATCTCCTGAAAGCAGCCCGTCCGCCATGCACTCTTTTTCCGCATGGGAATCCGGGTACAGGCCTGCATAGGCCCCGCTGTTTTTCCTGAAAAATTCATCCAGGTCGAAAGCCAGGTCCGTGGATTCGTCAAGCCTTATATCATCCCCGCCCGGTTCCTCCATGGCAGGGACCGGCTGCTGCTTTTCCTCCGGCGGGAGGGGCTGCTTCACCGCAACGATCTCACCCGCCAGCCGGACAAATTTCTCCGGGTATTTGAACTGTTCCTTATACTGCTCCATGAAATAATCGGGAAGGTCGGCAAAACTTTCCTCGCCGAGACCGGCTATGAAAAAGGTGCCTGCCATGATCTCGATCATCTCGCCGTCCTGGTTGTAGATCGCCCGGTTCAGGGGCAGCCCGTTTATTTTCCCTTCATCATTGCAGACAATCGCGACAGGCTCCGCATAAGGGTAGTAGCCCTCTATGCCTCCCCCGACTGCCTCCTGCATGGATTCAAGGCTCCCGTCCAGCTCGGCCTCATAAGGCGCTTTCCCCGGCTCTATCATCAACACTTTCAAATCTGCATATCCTCCTTCTTTTTAATTGGCGCCTTCGGCTCTGCCGCAGCCTTTTCCCGTTCCTTCGCCGCAGACAGCTTTCCCAGCACAGAAGGTTTTTCCGGCTTTTCAGGCATAGAAATGCCGCCCTCCGAAACATCGGCGGCGGTATGGTCTGTTTTTACCGGCTCCTGGCCCTCCACTGTATATCCGGGGAGAAGCACGCCATTGACCGTAAAACAGTTTTCATGCTCTTTCGGAATAGGCGGTGAAATCTCCGCGAACAGATGGGAATAGGCTTTCTTTCTCCCGTCCAGGTACCTCTCGGCGGCGGCCTTGTCCGTGTAGCGTTTCTTATCCTGCCCTGCAAGATGGATGTTGTAGCCTTTCCTGGGTGAATTGATATACAGGTCCCATGTTACATACCAGGCAGTCGGAACATCCTGTTTTGCCTCCCTGTTATATGTTGTCTGTTCCCTGATCTGGCAGAACATCTTATAAACCCGGTTGCTGATCTCCATCCAGTCCTTGTTGTTGGAAAAGGGCTGCCAACAGTTCCCGGTATGCTTTACCTCCGGGGTGCGTAAGTATGCCAGCGCCCGGTCAAGCCGCTGCGTGGCCGCCGCCTGCTGTTCCCATTGCTTCGCTGCCGCCACCACGATGTCATAGGCTTTCTTTTCTCCCTCAATGCTGTCCTGGCGCATGGCCTGTACCGTTTCTGCCCCCTGTGCAATCAACGCTGAAATATCTGTGTTCTCGCATGATACCGTGTGTTCCACCTGCAGCTTGTAGCCTTCCGACAGGTCCCCGGAGCGGTGCACCCGGTAATCTTTGTTTTCCTCCAATCCTTCCACCTCCTTAAATCTCCGGCGCATGGCTCTTTTTCGGTGCCGCCTGTGCCGGGGTAGTTTTTTCTGCCGGTTTCACCGCTGCAAGCTGCGCCATGACCGAAGGCCGGTCCGACGTAAATATGGAAATCTGTTCATTCTCCGCCAGCGGCTGCGCCGGAAGGGGCAGCGTTTCGTCCGAATGGGTCAGTATCTGCTCCCGTTTCAGGTCTGCCACGATCTCGTCAAATACCGCATTGATGGCCTTCCGTTCCTCACCTTCCGGATAGGCTTTCAAAACCTCCATTTTTCCATCTTTATCAGTTGCAAAGGTGACGGCACAGTCCGCATGGCCTGCCAGATAATCTGATTGATAAGGCAGCTTATCCTTGATGTAACAGGCAAAGGCCCTGGCGGTCATCTCCGTGTTGCTGTCCCAATAGCCGCCGTCCTTTTCGCACTCCTTACCCATGCGCACGGAATTCCGGTAAAAATCGGTTTCCACCCGCCCGATCTGCGGCGCCTCCTGTGCCTGCATCCCGGACAGCATGTGCTCGAATATTTCCAGCCGTTCCCGCTCACTTTTGGGGATCACCCGACCGGTGACAGACTTCTTGAAAGCGCTGATCTGCTCCACGGAACCGGCCTCGCCGGATAGAAACGACTCTTTAAGAACCGCGTAGGTTTTCATCTGTTCCTCATTGCCATGCCGTTTTAGGGAACCGAGCACCGCCGAATCCAGCCAGCCTGCCGCATTTTTCCGGGTTCGTTCTGTCTGCGCTTTGGTGCGGGCCGCGGCCTGCTCCGGCGTCTCCGGCTTATATTTCATGGTATCAATCAGCTTCTGGAACGGCGCATAGAGGCGGGGCTGTTCCGAGAGCATCCCCTTCGCGCCCATCTTCGTACCCAGGTAATCGTCAAACCCGTGCCACCATTCATGGGCTAAAGAGCCGGCCCCGTGCATCTTCGTAAGGTTGATGACCTTCCGCAGCGGTTCATAATGGGCCGCCGCGTTGCCGCTGCCCCTGGCGCCGAAAGCGATGGCAAGCGTTCCCTGATAGGCAATATCTTTATCACTGATCTGCAAGGCCGACGCCAGATCCTTCAGCGCCTCAAATCCCATGTTGAGGGAAGCCTGCCGGTCATTCTGGTTCATCCAGTTCCCAAATTCACCGCCGCGGAACCCGAAGGTATCAAGGTAGTGCTGCCCGGTGATCTCCATGCCGTTTCTGTAATCCGGCCCGGTGCGCCGCACATGGGAGAGCTGGGGAGGCACAAACCGCGTCTTTCCGCTTTTGCTGCGCCCTTTTGCCAACGCCTGCACCCATTTCAGGGCGGCCTCCCGCGATTCAAAGTTTGTCTGCAAGATGGAATAGCCCTTCGTCACATAATAGGTGTCAGGTTTCCAGTCATTATTTTTGGAATAAGTATTCTTCCCGTCGTTGAAATGGATCGCATAGCCCTTCGGCACCTTCTGGTCTTTGGAAACGCCAAACTGTTCCTTCTGCGCTTTCTGTGTGAAGTTCCGCTCAAAATGCGCGGCAGAGTGAACCATCAGGGCATTGGACAGCTTGTTTGTAATGGCCGGGTTCTCCCGGCCCTTTTCCGTCGCCTGGTAATGGATGCCGCTGCCCCAGCCCTGCACCTGTTCCAGATATCCGTTTTCCACAAAGAAACGGTCATAGGCCTTCATTGCGTCCTCCACGGTGCGCACCTCCGAGACCGCGCTTTGCAGCTCCCGTACCGTCTGGATATATTCTTTTTGTCTTGCAAGGCGCTTTTCCGGCGTGTCGTCCCTGCGGTAATACTGCGGGGAGGCATTCAGCCCGTCCCTCGCCTTTTTGATAAAATAGACCACGCCAAGGGGAATCCCGTCATCAAGCATGGCCGTATAATCCGGTTTCTTCCAGATATTATCTTTTTTTACGAATTTCTCGGCTTCACGCTCATTCATGGCGTCCAGATCGTTCACATAGAGCCCCCGGTCCTTCCATAAATCTTTTTTTGCGCCGCCGATCTTTTCCCCGAAATCTTCATGCTGCATGTTATCCGCCAATCATTATCACCTCCAGTCTGTCATAAAAAATCACCGCTCCGGGGAAGGGCGGCGTTCCTGTAATTTATCATGCTGCGGGCGTATTCCCATGATCCGGTCCGTCTCCCTGCGGACCAGCCGGTCAAGCGCACCCAAATCCTCCGGGGTAACGGCAAACTCCCGGTAATTCTCATACCAGAGCCCCGTGACCGCCGCAATCGGCAGTAGCTTTTCCGGCCCTCCGGGAAAAAGGCGGTAGACCGGACCGCCGTCAAGGAGCATCTGCTTCGCTGTCCCCAGGGGTATGCGGTACATATCTGTGTCCGGGTTCTGCGCCTCCTCCATATACTCCACATTCAGCCGTTCCTCCAAATCCTGGGGCATATAGGAAAATGCCTGCTCCTTCCATTGGCTGAACCGGTTAGAATAGCGGTACTGCCATTCCGTCACCTGCTCCGGCGCATAGAGGTAGCGCCAGGTTTTCAGGGCGTCCTTTTCGCACAGCTCCATTGATTCCCATTTTTCAATGCCTGCCTCCGCCTTCGTGCCGTCCCGGTATTCCATGCTGACGCCGTAAGGGTAGAGGGTATTCCTTTCTATATCCTGCCGCAGCGTGTCAAGGCCCATCATCAGGACATCCCCGTACAGCCGTCCGTCCTCTTTGCGCTCCGTGTGGAACAGGAAGGCCCTTGCGCCGGGATATTCCGTCATGGCAGCTGTCCGGTAAAGCTCCGCCGAAGGGCAGTAGGCAAGCAGCGCGTCCGAAAGCCACATGTGATTCTTCCCCATGACGGCAATGGAATCCGCCCCGGTATTCGTGGCAAGCGTGCGCAGGTTATATTCGCTGTCCCGCAGGAAATCCCCGGCCAGGATATGGAGCTCATAGGCAAATACGCCTAAATCCGTATCGCGGACTAAGTGAATCTGCGGAAGTGGTTCCTGTTTCAAGTTCATTTCCTCCCTTCGTTCTGTTTTTATCACCGGCTGCCCCTGTCATGGGACGCCTCCGGCTGGTGCTTTGCCGGCGCTGCCTTCGCCGCCTGCTCCCGCATGGCCTCCAGGACGGAGGGCCGGCGCTGTGCCTGCCGTTCCAGCCCTTCCAGGGCGGCGATTGCCTTTTCAGCCTGTTTCTTCATGGCGCCCATGCACGCACGGCTGGCACGGTAGGGAGCCTTGACATAGCGGGCAATCTCCCCGCCGGCCTTTGCCTGCTGCACCGGTTCCTTTCCCATCAGCGCCAGGCACATATTTTTTAGGTGCTTTCCTGCCTCATGGTACTCGGAAACGAAAGCATCGATCCTCTCCATTGCCCGGTTACTGGCCTGCTGGTGGTTTTCCGCCCCCTGACGTACCGCCTCTAACGCCGGTTTCAGGTGCAGGAAATTGGCGAGCCCGTTCAATGCAATCGTACCGCGTTCCTTGAAATCCTCCAGGATATGCCTGCATCCCTCAACAATCTTTCCCTTTAGCTCTGATAATTTCTGCTGCATGGAGGCAATATTGCCCTCCAGCGTCTTGCAGGTCTTTTGTAAGGAGGCTTTCAGGGAGCGGTCCTGCATTTTCTGCAGGTCCTCCCGCATGGCCTCCAACTCGCCGACCGCTATGGAAAGGCGGTTCTCCATCCCTGTGACAGATTCGATCAGTTTTGCGAAGTCCACATAGGCGGGGGAATCATTTTCCTTTAAGAACGCAAGCAGCGCCTTAACCTGCTCATTTTCCGCAATCGGCGTTCCCGTGCCGGAATCCGTATGTGTCCTTTCCTCCGCCATTTACAAATCTCTCCCCTCTGCCGGCGGCTGCCCTCCGGCAATCTTGCCGACAATCTCCGGACCGGTCTCGTAAATCTGCATGAGCCGCCTGGCCGTTCCGCTTGGCTGAGCGGCGCCGCTGGTCCAGAGCCGGACCGTGGAAGGGGCGACATTCATCAGGAGCGCAAAGCCTTTCTCGTTCATATCCAGTTTTTCCATCAGCGCCTTAACCATGTCAGGGCCGTAGTCCGGGCACCGGGCGGCTTCGGCGATCATCTGTAAAGCCGTGTTCTCTGTGTTCATCATTTCTTGAAATCCTCCTTGTCAAATCGAAACAGCCGCCTGTTTCCGGCGGCATTGCTGTTGATGTTCTTTCATCTGCGTTGTAACATGGAGCAGCATTTCGTTGTAGTCCTTTCCCATGCGGGGCGGGTTGACGCCCACCCGGATATGCCGGAACCGCTGATCTTCATGGAGCATTGCCTTGATCCTCCTGGCATTTTTAAGGCCGCCAAGGTCATTGTCCATGTAGAGGCTGACGCGCCGGATTTCCGGGTGGCGTTTCAAAAATGCAATCAGCGCCACATGGGAAGTGCCGCCCAGGGACAGCCGGTAGCCGTCCCATTTCCAGCCTTCCAATTCCTGCAGCGTGGCATGGGAGAGGGCGTCAATGGGCGCCTCAAACACTGCAACATGTCGGCTGCCCGGATTCCGGGGTGGATAGCAGAAGCTGTATTCCTTGTCGCTGCCGTAAACATCTTTCCTAAGGCTGCCGGCAATGCTCCGCATACAGGCAAACTTTGCTTTGCCGGCTTCATCCTTTCCCACAAACACACAGACCGGCTCACCATGATACCGCGCCTCATAGAACAGCCCGTCCCGGAAACACCGGCTGATCACATCCGGGCTGATCCCGCGCCGTTGCAGATAAGAAACGGCAGAAGTGGCGCACCGTCTGGCCCAGGGGAGGGAAAATGTTTTCTTCTCCGGTTCTTTCTGCACATGGGCTGTTACTGTTGCACTCCGATAGGCCGGCATCTGCTGGATTTCCCCGCCGACCAGCGTATGGACCGCATCCACCAGCCCATAGCCCCGAATCTGGATCAGATAATCCAGGGCGTTGATACTCCGGCCCCGGCTGTTCCAGTACCAGTACCTTTTCCCGGTCACATAGACCAGGCTGTCATGCTCCTTGTGGCGGTAATTCGGGCCGTCCCGTTTCAGCACCCCAGGCTCATGGAACTGCAGGTAGGCAAACAGGTCCGCCTCACGCGCCGCCCGAATCTGCTCCTTTGTTACGCCGGGCATGACACCGGCACAGGGATTCTTTTCATCGTGCCCCGCCTCCTTTCTGTGATGAAAAAAGACGCCAGAAGGCGCCTAACAGCCGTACAGGTCATGGTTGACCTCGGCGCGGTAATAGCTGTCCATTGTTGCCGGGGCATTATAGAGCGCCGCCAGCAGGTATGCCTTGATGTTCCCGACTTTCGTGGTGTTCCTGTCAATGCAGTCAAAGACATACTCCAGGTGGCCGGAATTGATTTTCAGGAAGCGGCCCTTTACCACCTCCCTGGGAAAATCATCCCCGGCGATACGGATATATGGACGTTTGGATAAAACCACTTCAAGCATAAGCTCCACCGTCTCGTCTAAGCGTTCTTTCCCATACCGGGAAACCATACAGCCATACTCAATATTTTCTTTCAGGATTTCACGGTAAGCGTCTGCCAGCTCTATCCGATCCATCCCATCCGAACGGCCTGCCGCCTCCGGCCCTGACGGATAGATTGATGGATGGGTCCTTGATATATCCGTTTTTGATTTTTTAGTTTTTAATGGATTAGTATTTAATTGTGCGGGATTTCCCTGTCCAGGTTCCCCCTGTTCAGGTTTTGCCTGTCCTGGATTTGCCTGTCTTGGATTTTCCCGTTTAGGTGAATCCCCCTGTTTTTCAGCATTTACAGGCTTTTCATGGATCGTATACTCGATGTCTCCGAGCTGCCCGTTCTCATAGCGGAGGCGCTGCCTGGTGAGGTACCCGTGCCGCTCCAGCTCTTTCAGGGCGGTAGTGATTGAATCCACGCCGTCCTTGCAGATATGGGCGAGCCCCTTTGTGGTATAGTCCCAATCTTCCGGCAGCGACAGCATGAGCGAGAGGAGCCCCTTTGCCTTTAAGG
>OFFY01003016.1_pt1 | contig 10815 bp, 9 predicted proteins | sample 1521481 | NCBI WGS metagenome assembly OFFY01 (sample SAMEA3504117, study PRJEB24116) | mouse gut metagenome | biome: mouse gut; feature: mouse-associated habitat; material: faeces | place: Denmark | collected 2011
GCCACGCCGATGGCGGGGATGGCGGACAGGATGTGGGCCAGCGCCACGCGGGTGCCCAGAGAGACCACGGTGAGCACCACTGACATCCCCGGCCGGCCCAGAGCGCGGTACAGGCCGTACAGCAGAAACAGGCAGCCGATGCCACAGTAAAACGCGCCTTCAATGCGCAGGTAGCGCACGCCTTCCAGGATGGTCTCCGCCTCTGCGGCCTCCACGAACAGCCCCATGAGGGGCTGGGCAAACGCACACACCAAAGCGGATACCACCGCGCAGAAGATGAAGGCGGTCAGCACCGCGCCCTTCAGTCCGGCGCGGATGCGCTGCTCCTGCTTCGCGCCGTAGTTTTGGGCGATAAAGGTGGAAAAGGCGTTGCCAAAATCCTGAACAGGCATATAGGCGAAGGCGTCAATTTTCACCGCAGCGGCGAAGGCGGCCATTACCGTGGGACCGAAGCTGTTCACCAAGCCTTGAACCATGAGGATGCCAAGGTTCATCACGGACTGCTGCACGCAGGTGAGGATGGAAAACCCGGTGATCTCCCGCACACGGGCCCAGCGGAGGCGAAGCCCTTTGGACAGACGCAGCTGGGGACACCGGGCCAGGGCGTAGGCCGCGATGGCCAGGCCGGAGAGATATTGAGCGATGACAGTGGCCTCGGCGGCGCCGGCCACGCCCCGCTCCAAGCCCAGGACGAACCACAGGTCCAGGGCGATGTTGAGCGCGGCGGAGACCGCCAAAAAAATCAGCGGGGACAGAGAATTGCCCACCGCCCGGAGGAAGCAGGCGAAGAAGTTATAGAAAAATGTGGCGGTGATGCCTAAGAAAATCACCGATAAGTAGTCCCGCATCATGGGCCACACCTCGTCCGGCACCCGCAGGAACAGCCGCAGCCAGTCCAGACAGGCAAAGGACAGGACGTTCAGCGCCGCAGTGAGCGCGGCAATGAGTACGAAGGAGGCCAGCGCGCCCTCCCGCAATCCCTCTGTGTCCCGCTGGCCAAAGCGGATGGAGAACACCGCCCCGCTGCCCATACAAAGCCCCAGCAGAATGGAGGTGAGAAAGGTCATCAGCGTGAAGGAGGAGCCCACGGCGGCCAGGGCGTTTTTCCCCAGATAATTGCCCACGATCAGGGTGTCCGCCACGTTGTAGCATTGCTGGAGCAGGTCGCCCAGAATCATGGGGACGGCAAAGCGAAGCATAGAGGCCATCACCGGCCCCCGGGTTAAATCTTTTTCCATGGGTATCTGCCCGCCCTCCGTCAAAGGTTTTCAATATTTTACCTGGTTTGGGCGGCGCTGTCAATGCCCTGGCGGGCGGACAAGAGAGGGCGGTCAGTTCCCTGTTTGGGAGCCGGCCGCCCTCGTTTTGTCTATTTCTTCAGCCGGAATTTGGAGGCCAAATCATTCAGCATGGCGGCCTGGCCGGATAGCTCCTCGCTGACGGCGCTGGTCTCTGCGGCGGCCACATTGCTTTGCACCACGGAGGAGATCTGCCGATTCAGGAACTTCATTCGTGCCCTTTATCATATCGGGTGGAAACTGGAAATGAAAGGGCATTCCTGAAATGTACTCCGTGAAAAATGCGGTGGCGGCGTACGGGTCAGCGCAGGCAGTGGGCCGTCCTTTTTCTTCCATGAAACACGCATTTTGCCAGGTGAAATATGGACCTTGCTGTTGCCGTTTGGCGAGACAGGGGAAAACAAGAAAAACGGCCGTCAAAACAGCTAAAAATATAAATTAAATTCTGTCTATTAGGACGAAAATTACAACAACATGCCAGGATGTGTGGTGAACTGCACAAAAAGCGTTACACACAACATTTTGGTATATTCGTAAAAATGCAGTCCATTTACAGCGACACGGGAGAAGGGGTATGATTTCCGTGAAAGCGCAGCCGGAGAGGCGGCGCAGAAAAGAATTGGAGCAGAGAAGCAGAGGAGTGGTGTTTATGAAAAAAATCCCCCGAATTGCGGCGCTTGCGCTGGCTGTGGCGCTGTTGGTGTCCCTGTGCGGCTGTGGTGCGGTGGACGGCAAGACCCATCTCAAATTCCAGATCTGGGACATTGCCCAGCGCGAGAGTATGCAGGCCATCTGCGATGCCTACACGGAGAAACACCCCGATGTGGTCATTGAGGTGCAGGTAACGAACTGGAACGAGTATTGGACCAAGCTGGAGGCGGCCGCCGAGTCCAACACCATGCCGGACATCTTCTGGATGCATACCAATCAGATTTTGTACTATTCCGACTTTGGTATGCTGGCGGACGTGACCGAACTGTACGATGATGTGGAGGCCAATTATTACGAGAATCATTTTTCCGACATCTCCATTGGTAACGCCCAGGGCAGCGATGGGCGTATGTACGGCGTGCCGAAGGATAAGGACAATATCTTCCTGATTTACAATAAGGAGATGTTTGATGCCGCCGGGGTGGCGTACCCCGACGAGAACTGGACCTGGGACGATTTGGTGAGCGCCTCCCAGGCCATCTACGATAAGACCGGAAACTACGGTTTCCTGGCGTATAACGATGATCAGATGGGTTACTGGAGCTTTGTCTATCAGGCGGGCGGCTATATTTTGAACGAGGACTTCACCAGGGCTGGGTTTGACCAGCCCGGCACCAGGAAGGGCATGGAGTTCTACGTGGGCCTTCAGGACTACGACTGGTGCCCCAAGCAGACCTATTTCGCCGAGACCGCTCCCGGCACCGCGTTCTTCTCCGGCATCGGTTCCATGTACGTGGAGGGGAACTGGGAGCTGATGAACAAGTGCGTCAACTTCCCCAATATGGACGGCAAGTGGGACATCGCCCCCATGCCCAAGTGCCCCGATCCCCTCAGCGGCGACGGCCGGGCCACCATTTCCAACGGCCTGTGCTACGCTACAGCCGCCCACGGCAAGACAAAGGATATCGCCTTAGACGTAATCAAATTCTTTGGCACCGAGGAGGCCCAGCTGCTGGCCAGCTCCTACGGCGCGGCCATCTCCGCCTACAACGGCACCGAGCAGCCCTACTTCGACGCCTTTGACAAGGCCGGCTATGACATCAACGTGGAGGTGCTCATGGACCAGTTCGCCTACGGCGTGCAGAACGTGAACAACGCGGCCAAGCCCAAGTGGAAGAGCCCTGTGCTGGATGAGCTCAACAAGGTCTACAGCGGCCAGCAGAGCCTGGACAGCGCCCTGGACAACATGCAGAAAATCATCGACACCGAGACCGCCAAGAAATTGGCGGATAACTGAAAGGAGGGCTCTCTGTGAACATGAAACTGTCCGCCGCCGCCCGGCGGGAGGAGAACTGGGGCTGGTTCATGGTGGCGCCTACCATCATTGGTCTGGTGGTGCTGAATATCTGGCCCTTTATCCAGACCATCTACACCAGCTTCTGTGAGCATCAGGGCTTCGGCCACTACCGCTTCATCGGCCTGGGGAACTACGTCGAGATGTTCGGGAACATCGAGTTCTGGAAGGCCACCTGGAACACCATCTTCTTCTGTATCCTCACCGTGCCCGTGGGTGTGGCCCTGGCCCTGTTCGTGGCCATCCTGCTCAACGCCAAGGTGAAGTTCAAGGGCGGCTTCCGCACCCTGTTCTTCCTGCCCCTGGTGTGCGCCCCCGCCGCCGTGGCCATGGTGTGGCGCTGGATCTTCAACGGCGAGTACGGCATCCTCAACCAGATGCTGGGCCAGAACATCCAGTGGATCACCAACCCCAAGACCGCCGTGATCGCCGTGGCCATCGTCTCCATCTGGAGCAGCGTGGGCTATGACGCGGTGCTGCTGCTGGCGGGCCTGCAGAACATCCCCAAGACCCTCTACGAGGCCAACAGCATCGACGGCGCGGGCAAGGTCCGGCAGTTCTTCACCATCACCCTGCCTATGGTTTCCCCCACCATGTTCTCCGTGCTCATCATGCGCCTGATGGCCTCCATGAAGGTGTACGACCTCATCTACATGATGGCGGACGAAACCAACCCGGCGCTGACGGACATGCAGAGCCTGATGTACCTGTTCTACCGCTCGTCCTTCGTGGCTGGCGAACGGGGCTACGGCTCCGCCATCGTGGTGTGGACCGTGGGCCTGATCCTTCTGGTGACCCTCATCCAGTTCTGGGGCCAGAAGAAGTGGGTCACTTACGATATTTAAGAGGGAGGCATGGACATGAAAAGTACGGATTCCCTGCGGCGCTCCTACGCCATCAACAAATTCCTTACCTATTTCTTCCTGGTCCTGGGCGCGCTGATCATGGTGTTCCCCTTCGCGTGGATGATCCTCACCAGCTCCAAGACCGTTGCGGAGAGCATGGCGGTGGACCCCGTGATCATCTTCCCCGCCAAGTGGATGCTGGACAACTTCAAGGATGCCATCGACTCCCTGCCCTTCGGCCGGCTGTACTGGAACACCACGCTGATGGTGTTCTTCCGGGTGATCTGCGCGGTGCTCTTCAGCTCTATGGCGGGCTACGCCTTCGCCAAGCTGAAGTTCCGGGGCAAGAACCTCCTCTTCGGCATCGTGCTGGTCCAGATGTCCCTGCCCAGCCAGATCTTCATTATCCCCCAGTACCAGATGGTGGCCAAGATGGGCATGGCGAATACGATTTTCGCCCTGGTGTTCCCTGGCCTGGTCAGCGCCTTCGGCGTGTTCTTCCTGCGCCAGACCTACATGAGCATCCCCGACGAGGTGGGCGAGGCCGCCTATCTGGACGGGTGCAACCAGTGGCAGACCTTCTATAAGGTCATGTTCCCCCTGACGGGCACCTCCGTGGCCGCCCTGACCATCTTCACCGCCGTGTTTGCCTACGGCGATCTGATGTGGCCCCTGGTGGTCAACTCCGACCTGAAGATGATGACCCTCTCCTCCGGCCTCTCCACCCTGAAGGGCCAGTTCTCCACCAACTTCCCCGTGCTGATGGCCGGCTCCCTGCTGGCCATGCTGCCCATGGTGGTCCTCTACCTCATCTTCCAGCGCCAGTTCGTGGAGGGCATCGCCGGCACAGGCGGAAAGTAACCCCTTTATTTTGCGTTCCTCTCCTTCTCTCTTAGACAGCCCCGGTGACAAGTATTTGCTGCCGGGGCTGTCACACTAAACATTTCTTGACGACAAGGTGATTACCCTATGATTGTTTACGATAAGCGGAGCGGGACATTTACCCTGCACACCGGAAGCACCACCTACCAGATGAAGGCGGACCGCCGCGGCGTCCTCCTCCACCTCTACTACGGCCCCCGGCTGGGGGACGGGGATCTGGGCTACCTCCTCCAGTACGCGGACCGGGGCTTCTCCCCCAACCCCAGCGGCTCCGGGGCGGACCGGGTCTACTCCCTGGACACCCTGCCCCAGGAGTACGCCACCTGCGGCGTGGGGGACTACCGGCTCAGCGGGGCGGAGGTGGAGCAGAGCGACGGCAGCCTCCTGCTGGATCTCCGGTACGCGGACCACGAGATTTGCCCGGGGAAGTACGCGCTGGAGGGCCTGCCCGCCTTCCACGGCCAGGGCTGGGAGACGCTGCGGGTGGTCCTCCGGGACCCCAGCTCCGGCGTGGAGGTGGAGCTCCTCTACGGCGTGTGCGAGGAGGACGATCTCATCACCCGGGCCGCCCGGCTGACCAACCGGGGGAGCGGGCCCGTGAAGCTCCATCAGGCCATGAGCCTGTGCCTGGACCTCACCCGGGCGGACCTGGACCTCATCACCTTTGACGGCGGCCACGTCCGGGAGCGGAACCTGGACCGGGCCCCCCTGCGCCCCGGCGTGCAGGGGGTGGGCAGCGTCCGGGGGACCTCCAGCCACCAGCACAACCCCTTTGTGGTCCTCTGCGACCGGGACGCCAACGAGGACTACGGTCTGTGCTATGGCGCCATACTGCTGTACAGCGGCAATTTCCAGGCCCTGGTGGAGGCCAGCCAATATGACAACGTCCGGCTGGTGATGGGCATCAACCCCTACCAGTTCTGCTGGACCCTGGAGCCAGACGCCACCTTCACCGCCCCGGAGGCGGCGCTGGTCTGCTCCCCCAGCGGCCTGGGGCAGATGAGCCGCCAGTTCCACCGGGCGATCCGGGAGCACCTGATCCAGGACCCCCTGGCGGGGAAGCGCCGCCCCGTTCTCATTAACAACTGGGAGGCTACCTACTTCGACTTCGACGCCGAAAAGCTGGTAAACTTCGCCAAAGCCGCCGCCCCCCTGGGGGTGGAGCTGCTGGTCATGGACGACGGCTGGTTCGGCAAACGGGACAGCGACAACAGCGGCCTTGGGGACTGGGTGGTCAATCCGAAAAAGCTGCCCGGAGGGCTGGAGGCCCTGGTACCCCGCATCCAGGCGCTGGGTATGTCCTTTGGCATCTGGATCGAGCCGGAGATGGTCAGTGAGGACAGCGACCTATATCGGTCTCACCCGGACTGGGCGCTGCGTATCCCCGACCGCGCCCCCGCCCGGGGGAGAAACCAGCTGGTGCTGGACTTCTCCCGCCCCGAGGTTTGTCAACACGTCTACGGACAGATCAAGTCCGTCCTTTCCGGCGCTCATATCTCCTATGTGAAGTGGGACATGAACCGCAGCCTGTCCGACGTGTGGTCTGCCGCCCTGCCGGCTGACCGCCAGGGCGAGGTCTTCCACCGCTATGTCCTGGGTGTGTACCAGCTGCTGGACCGGCTGCGCCGGGACTTTCCCCAAATCCTTATTGAGGGCTGCGCCGGGGGCGGCGGACGCTTTGACGCCGGGATGCTCTATTACACCCCCCAGATCTGGTGCAGCGACAATACCGACGCCATCGACCGCCTGCGCATTCAGTACGGCACCTCCTTCTGCTACCCTGTGTCCACCATGGGGGCCCATGTCTCCGCCGTGCCCAGCGAGGCCAACGGCCGCTTCACCCCCATTGAGACCCGAGGCACAGTGGCTATGTCAGGCACCTTCGGTTACGAGATGGACCCCAACAAAACCACCCCGGAGGAAAAGGAGATTATCAAACAGCAGGTTGCCTTCTTCAAAGAGCACTATAACCTGATCCAGCAGGGCGATTACTACCGGCTGACCAGTCCCTTTGGCAGCGGCCCCTACACCGCCTGGGAACAGGTATCCCCCGACGGCCGCGAGGCCCTGGTGTCTCTGGTGACCACCTCTCTCCAGGCCGCTCCCCCCTTCCGTGTCCTGCGGCTGAAGGGGCTGGACCCCCAGCTTACCTATCAGATCAACGGCGAGGGCGCCTGGCCCGGCGACGCGCTGATGAACGCAGGCTACCCCCTGCCTTTGTTCCACGGGGACTACCAGTCCATGCAGCTGTATCTCAGCGCCGTTTGACAGAAAAAGCGGTGATCAGACCATCACCGCTTCCTTTTCACCTGATTTTGGGTCCTCCACTCCCGGGGCGAGAGGCCGTAGCGTTTATGAAAGGCCCGGGAGAAATGGAGCTGGTTTGGATAGCCGCACTGGGCGGCAATGGCCCCGATGGATTCCCCGGTGTCCTTCATCAGATCGGCCGCCTTGGACAGCCGCAGACGGATGAGAAACTCCTGGGGGGGACAGCCGATGTTGTCCTTAAATATTTTGCTGAAATAGCTGCGGTTCAGTTTGCACACGTCGGCCAGCTCCTCCACGGTGAGCTCCCGGTGGTAGTTGTGCTCCATAAAGGTGATGGCCTCCTGAATATAGAAGTCCCGCAGCTGCCCGCCGCACAGCTCCTTCCGGGTGGAGGAGGTCTGGATCAGGCCGTCCACAAACAGACACAGGTGACCCACCAGATGGAGAGCAGAGGCGTCGGAGTGGTCAGCAATGTAGAGCATGGTGTCCCGAACCGTATCCCCCTGGGCTTCGCTCAGGGGGCGGTAGATGGGCTGGGACGGGCCCAGCCCCGCGTTTCCCATATACTCCGCTGTCCGCAAGCCGTCGAACTCCAGCCAGACGTATTTCCAGGGATCCGTCTTATGGGCGGCATAGGTGGCCACCTGCCCGGGACAGATCAAAAACCCCTCCCCTGCCTTTGGCGCGTATTTTCGGGTCACCCCCCCTGAATCGTCGGAGTCTAAATATCCCTGGCCGGAGATGACATAATGAAACAGATAGTGATTGCGCACAAAGGGACCGAAGGAGTGCAGCGGAGCGCACTGCTCCCAGCCATACTGATACAGCCGCAGATCCAAAAAATTTTCGTTGGGAAAGAGGGAAAATGAATAGTCGTCCACGCTGGAATCCCTCCATTTCTGGCCTCAGTGACGAATTCAGGCCCCGATATTTGCGGATATTATATCACAAGTATCAAAAAAAGCAATGGTAAGTCAGTAAAAAACCGCAAAATCTTCCAGTTTTACGGCTTTTTTATGTGATTCGCTTGAGGATAGCGTTTTCGTCTCCCGTTTTCCACAATATTCCTAAAACTAACCGCCCCCCTCCCCGTAAAATTGGGACAGCATCGCACTTAACTCCGTCACAGCCGCCGCTGATGAGAAAGAGAAACAGATTCATCACCGAGTCGGCCTTCTCCCGCGAAAGGTTTGTTGGTATTTCCCCTTGCGCCGCAGTATCCGCTGTGATATACTCCCAAATTGAAAATTCTTCATATGCAGGAGGTATTTTCTATGTATTTGGAAGAATACCGTAAGGCCCGGCAGGCAGGCCTTAAGGAGGTCAAACGCTCTCAAACCAGAGGCTGTTCCCCCTATCTGCCCGTGTTGGATGACATTCTGGGCGAGGAGACCACCTGTGGCGAGACCGACTTGGGGCTGGTGGAGATTCCCATCGAACTGATCGTGGGAACCCGCTCCGCCGGGCGCAGTCAGGCCTTTTCCCACTCCTTTCTCCCGTTGATGGACGAGGACTCAGAGTTTTGCCACAAGTGGACCGCCCTGTGCAAGGCCCACATGGATACCGGCATCACCGACCCCATCAGAGTGTATGAGTATATGCACACCTTCTATGTTGTGGAGGGCCACAAGCGGGTAAGTGTCCTGCGTTGGTTCGGCGCGGTAAGTATCCCCGCCGAGGTCACCCGCGTTCTCCCCGCCAAGGACGGTTCCAAGGCCAGCAACATCTACTACGAGTTTGTGGACTTCTATCAGCTGTCCAAAATCAACTACCTGTGGTTCAGCGGCACGGGCCGCTTTGCCCGCCTTCAGGAGGCGGTGGGCAAGGGTCCGGATGAGGTCTGGACTGAGGAGGAGCGGCGGAAGTTTTTCAGCTTTTACACCCGTTTCGCTGCCCTCTACGGCGACAAGGACGCCAAGGAACTGTCCACCCGGCTGACCGTGGCCGACGCCATGCTTCTCTATCTGGAGTTCTTCGGCTATGACCAGGTAAAAAATTTCACCCAGTCGGATCTGAAGGATGGCTTTCTCCAGCTTCACAAGGCTTTTTCCGTGAAAAAAGCCCAGGGTCTCAACCCGCTGAAAGGATTGCTGAGCCGATGAAGATTTTGGCGTTGTCCGACCAGGAGTCTCCTTGGTTTTGGGATTATCTGGACCGACGCCGCCTGGAGGGAATCGACCTGATTCTCTCCTGCGGCGACCTGAAACCCCAGTATCTGTCCTTTATTGTCACCTTTGCCCACGCCCCGGTTCTCTACGTCCACGGCAACCACGACGACCGGTATGCCCGGGTCCCTCCGGAGGGGTGCATCTGCGTAGAGGATCGAATTTACACCCACCAGGGCGTCCGAATCCTAGGACTGGGCGGGTCCGTGCGCTACAAGCCGGAGGGTGCGCACCAGTACACTCAGCGGCAGATGGCCCGGCGGGTCATGCGGCGGAGACTGGACCTGTTCCGTCAGGGCGGGTTTGACATCCTTCTCTCCCACGCTCCCGCCCTGGGCCTCAACGACGGCGACGACTTGTGCCACACCGGCTTCGACGCCTTCAACGGCCTGATGGACAAATACAAGCCCCGCTACTTTGTCCACGGACACATTCACATGACCTACGGCCAGGACATCCCACGGCTGTCCTCCTACGGGGACACCCAGGTCATCAACGCCTATGAAAGCTATACCTTTGACTATTAAAGCACCCGGATTCTCTGCACGAGAATCCGGGTGTTTTCTGTCAGTCCGACAGAACACCGTCCACCAAAAAGCGTATCTGGTCCTTTTCCCCCCAAAGCTGGAGGTACTCCTGTGTCTCTTCCGGGTCTTCCGGGTCATATTCCACATCGCTGGCATAGTTGATGCTGTAGGTAGCGTTTGCCGTAGAGAACAGATACCGGCAGGGTATAGCGGACCTCTCCTCCAGCTCGGCCGGGGTCATCGGCTCATCATAGGCCTGCCCAACCCAAAATAAATATCCCACTGCTTCGTCAGCTTCATGGACCATTTTGACATAAACGCCGCAAACAGAACCGTCCTCGTTCATCTCCACTCCATAACGCCCCTTCCAGCTGTCCGGCAGAATGAGCGTCAGGCCAATGCCGGGCAGCTCAATCATCTCCTGCTCCGCCGGGACCTCCCGGCTGAAGGCCAGCGCCCCCGCGGTAAAGCTGATCGCCATCAGGGCCAGCACCACCGCTGCAGCCAGGAGACGGCGCAGGCCCCCAATTCCAGTTTGTCTGTCATTCTTTCTTTGTCCCATTACTAGATACCTCGCCTTTCAAATAACACAGTTAATACACCAGAGCGCCATCTACAAGAAATCGAATCTGGTCAATTTCAAACCTCATCTGACGGAATACGTCCTCCTGTTCCGGATCGTCAGGGTCCCACTGAACATCTCCGGCATAGGTGATAACATAAGTTGCATCCGGCGTGGAAAAGAAATGCCAATTGGAGGCAGGGGTTAACTCGTCGATCTCCTTTTGGCTCAGAGGGTAATCATACTCCTTATACACCCCGAAC
>OFFY01003024.1_pt1 | contig 10796 bp, 8 predicted proteins | sample 1521481 | NCBI WGS metagenome assembly OFFY01 (sample SAMEA3504117, study PRJEB24116) | mouse gut metagenome | biome: mouse gut; feature: mouse-associated habitat; material: faeces | place: Denmark | collected 2011
TCCCCACTGCCTCCCTGCCGGAAGCGGATAAAACATTCCCCGTGCCGGCCGCCGTATCCCCATAAGATTCCACCAGGCCGCGCACCATACCGGCAATCCCTTCCATGAAATCCTCCGGGGAGCGCTCCCCACGTTCCACTTCCTTTAAGGCAGCTTCCCATTCTGCGGTCAGCCCGGCGGATTTTATACCCTCCGGCAGCACCTTTATCAGTTCCATGCCCCGCGCCGTAGGGATAAGGAGTTTCTTTTTCCGCTCCGCGAACCCGCCTTTCACCAGCTTTTCGATCACGCCGGCACGGGTGGCCGGGGTTCCAAGACCTTTGCGCTCCGCATCCTCAATCTGTGCAAAATCCTCCGCACCGGCATTCTCCATCGCAGAGAGAAGGGAATCCTCCGTATAGCGCGGCGGCGGGCTTGTGGCCCCCTCATGCAGGACGGCTTCCTTTACCATAACAGGCTGTCCCTCATGAAGTTCCGGTAAATGGGCCTGTGTTTTTTCCCCTTCCGGCCTGCTTTTCACTGCCGCCTGGAATGCCCTCTCCATTCCTTTCCAGCCTGCGGCAATCTCCGTATGCCCCTTTGCCGTAAATTCTGCACCGGCGCAGATACACGTTACCGCTGTCTGTGCATAAATATATTTCTCCGGGCAGACGGCGCATAAGAGCCGCGCCGCGACCAGGGAGAGGATGCTGCGCTCCCCGGTGGGGAGTTCCTCCAATTTTATACCTGCCGCCTCTTTTGTAGGGATAATGGCGTGGTGGTCGCTGACTTTAGCATTGCAGACTACCTGTGCCGCCTCCACTGCGCCGTCAAACCCGGACGCAAATGGGAACGCTGCCGCCACCGACCGGCAGAGCGCAGGCAGGTGTCCCGCCATGTCTTCCGTAAGGTAACGGGAATCCGTGCGCGGGTAGGTCGCCAGCTTCTTTTCATACAAAAGCTGGATATAGTCCAGCGTCTGCTGCGCAGTATAGCCGTATATCCGGTTGGCCTCCCTCTGCAACGTGGTCAGGTCATACAGCTTTGGCGGTTTCTCTGTTTTTTCCTGCCTTTCTGCGGACTTCACCGCAGCCGTTTTCCCCACGCACAGCCTCCGCAGCTTCTCCGCATCCGTCCTGCTCTTAAACCGCCCGCTGGACAGGCCAAAGCCGCCGCAGTCCAAATCCACCGTATAGAATTTCTCCTTCTTAAACCCGGTAACGGCCTGTTCCCGGTCTGTAAGGAGCGCCAGGGTTGGTGTCATAACGCGCCCCACGTTCAGGGTCTTTCCCCGGTACAGGGTGGTAAACAGGCGGGTAGCGTTGATCCCCACCAGCCAGTCCGCTTTGGCGCGGCACAGGGCGGCTTCATAAAGGGCGTCATACTTTTTACCGGGAAGGAGGTTTTCAAACCCTGCACGGATAGCGGAATCCTCCATTGAGGAAATCCAGAGCCGCTTAAAAGGCTTCCTACACCCTGCCTCCTGATAAACCAGACGGAAAATCAGTTCCCCTTCCCGGCCTGCGTCCGTCGCTTCCACAAGTTCCGCCACATCCTCACGCCCCATCAGCGTTTTGATAATCCCAAACTGCTTCTTTGTTCCGGGGGATACGGTAAATTTCCACGGGGCAGGCAGGATCGGCAGATCCCCCCTGTCCCACCTGGAATAGCGCGCATCATAACAGTCCGCATTGGCAAGCCCCACCAGATGGCCTACGCACCATGAGATAATATATCCATTCCCTTCTATGTATCCGTCCTTTTTCCCTTTCACTTCAAGTGCAGAGGCGATCGCCTGGGCGACGCTGGGCTTTTCCGCTAAAACTAAGACTGCCATAAGTGCGCGCCTCCTTCTTTCCGTTCCCCTGCCTCCATGCGCCACAGCTTAAAGCCGCAGAAAAAAGCGGCGGCAAAGCAGAGCATGGAAAGGGCATAGGCCCAGACGGGCGGTATCTGCCCTGTTTTGGGGATAATATCCTGCGGGTTTACATTGGCCAGGTCAATCTCACTTGTCACTTCCGCTAACGTGGTTTCCCCCTCCGATATGGAAAACACGATCCGGGCGGGTTCCACGCCATACCCGGACGGGGCCTTTTGCTGTTTCAGGTAATAGTCCCCGGCAGGCAGGGGAAGCGAAGCGGCTCCTTCCTTTAAAGTAAGTTCTCCCGCCTTTGTGCCGCCCTTTTCATAGACCGCAAACACCGCTCCTGACAGCTTCTCCCCGGTGCCCGCCGCCGCGTTTTGTATCCGCAGGGTGCCGGAATTTTTCATGGCGGGCTGCGGCTCTGCTTCCTGTCTTGTTTCCTTCTTTTCCCCTGCTTCCGGGGATGTTCCTGTTTCCTGCCCTGTTTCCGCCGCTTTTTCATAGCCGGCGCTTTCCACATCTTCCCCGGCATCTGCGGGCTTGCCCTCCATGCTCTCCGTCCATGTGGCAGGTTCCGGCTCCGGCGCTGCAAACGCCGTCACCGGCATAGACAAAAATATAAACAGGCATACCATTGTAAAAATTGCTTTGATCTGTTTCATTCTGGTTCCCTCCTCTCATTCTTCCACACGCAGCGCACGGACAAGGAGCCGGTGCGTTGCCACTTTCACAGGGGTGCAGGTATAAAGGGTAAGCTGTGAGGCCCCTTTTGCCGGTGCATCAAACACAGCGGGGTCATCCGGCAGTACCGTCAGGATTTCACTTACAGCGAAACACATTTCCGTGCCGTCCGCCGCCGTATAAAATATCTCATCCCCTGCCTCCAGTTCCCCCAGGCGGTTAAAATGCTTCCCGTAGGTATAGCTGCGGTGCCCTGCAATGACCGCGTTTCCCCTGCTCCCGATCAATGCGGTCTGCATGACCCATCCCTCGGAAATTTTAAGCTGTTCTTCTGATACGCCCGCCGTCACAGGCAGCCTCGCATCAATTTTGGGGATAGAAAGAATCCCTATCTCCGCGCCGGCCTGCGGCATATCCTTTTCCGGCTTTTCTGCTGTTTCCGGTTCCGCCGCTGCTTTGGCCCCTCTTTCTGTTTCCTGTTTTTCCTCTGTCCCCAATATTTTTTCCTTCTCCTGTTCCGCTGCCGTTTCAGGCGCTTTATCCGCTGAAGCTGCTGTTACGGAAACTGCCTTTACAGTCCCCGGCGGCTCCTCAAAAATCTGTATTTCCTTTTCCGGCATGGACAGTTCCAACCGGGAAAGCATTGCCTCCTGTTTTTCCTCACACTTGTGCCGTTCCCATGCCGGGGACAGGGCGAAAACTGTCCCCGCAAGGGCGGCGGCTGCTAATACGGCAAGCAGGGCCGCCTTTTTATGTGACTTTCCCATTTTTTGCGCCTCCCTTTCCATGTTTTTTTGACGCAGGGAGCAGTTCTTTCATGCACACGCCTATGCAGGGCTTCCCACTCCCATAAGGGCATCCGGCGCACCGGCTTTCCGGCGGATAAGGCGGCGGCCCCGCATCCGCCTCCTTTCCCGCATAGGGTCTTTGTGTCATCAGGTATTCATAAGGGGAATCCGTAAAGCGTGTCATTCTTCCATCCCCTCCTGTTCCTGCTCCCCATCCAGATAACCGTCCTCCGGGTAGTCATCATAAGCGGCGGCATCCATATACGCCTCCGTTCCTTCCCCTGCCGGCATATCCTGTCCGTCCGAATCCTCATTAATTTCCGCCTCGTCACCGTCCTCCAGGATGTCCTCCAAATCTTCGGCATCATCCAGGTCATGCTTCGGTTTATATATCTTGAAATAATATCCGGCTCCGCCGACAATAAGGGCCGCAAGCAGGACAAAAACGAAAGCGCCGCCGTTCCCCTTCTTTGTTTCCTCCTTTGCCGGTTCCTCTGTTTCAGGGGGCGCCTGCTCCTTTCCGGTACAGGCAGACAGGTCATTTTTGCACACCGGGCAGGAAGTATTTACCATGCCTGCCTCGCATTTGCCCGCGCAGGTACAGACAACAACCTCCGGCACAGCGCTCTCACTTCCCCCGCTTTTTTCGCCTTTTTCTGCAAGGGCAGCCAGGTCATCCTCGGTCACGGCATTTAAGAAATACACGTTTTCGGAATCCCTCTGGTTGTCGATCACAAGGTAAAATACATTTTCCTCCGGCGTGACGAAAGTATAAAATTCCTTGCCGTCCCCGTCGGTGGCATTGTCAAGCACGGTAGCCTGCCCCGCAGGTGTAAAAGGGTTGGGTTCCGCGGTAGTTTCCGCTTCCGTATCTGCCGTGCCCTCATAGTGGGGGTTCTTTACCTCCACCACCTCCGACTGGTTCCCGGCAAAGTCAATGGCATAAACACCCACCGTTTCCGCCTCCGTCCCGGCATAATCTTCAAATCCCACATCTATCGCATGATCCACGCGGTAGTTGATACGCTTCGTGCCGATATACACCGCGTCCACGCCGGAATCCTCGTCACTTGCTTCAATATGGAGCGTATCCCCTGACAGCTCCGCGCTGATGGCAGGCGGCGTGGTGTCGCCTCCCCCTTTTGCATATGCCGTCACAGGCGTAAAAAATGCGCTTATGCAAAGCACAAGCGCCGGTAAGGTGTACCATATGCTATTCTTCTTCATTTTGGTCTGTTTCCTCCTTTATTGCCAGTTTATTTTGGGGCAGTTCCTTCATGGACTGTATCATCCCCAGGATTTTTTGCAGTTCTTCCGGCGAGGCGGTGACGCTCCGCACGGCCTGTATGATTTCCAGGTTTTCCTGTTCCGTGATCTGGCGCTCAATATCCTTTATGCGCGCCTGCCACTCCGCCGCTTTCTGCTTCGCTTTTTCCAGTTCCGTCTTTAATTTTTCCAGTTTCATTATAAATGCACTCCCCTCCTGTCATCACGAATCTCCAAGATACTCAAATTCAAGCGGGCTTTTACATATCCCGCTGCAAAGATAGCCGCTTTGGAACGGCACCCTCTGCGGTTTTTTCCCATTTTCTGTCACATAATTGACCCTGGGGCTGAGCCAGAGCATTTCCACCCTGTTTTCCCGAAACAGCCGGAACCTCTCCCGGCTGTCAAAAATCCCCTGGAAATTGACCAGCATGGCAAAGGGCTTCCCTATTTCATACAGACGCTTCAAGACCTCGTTCTTTTTGCTGTACGGCGGGTTGCTGACAATATAATCGCAATCCGGCACGTCTGCCCTGAAAAAGTCCTGCCCTGTCTGTATATGGCCGTAAATAACAGAAAATCCATGCCCGGAGAGTACCTTCACATACGCACTGTCTTTTGTGTCAAAAGGGCACCATACCGCCGCACCGACCTTAAGGCGCTTCATAATCGGATAGACAGCATTGGCCGGCGTGAAATATTCATCATTCTTTTGAAACCGGTACTGTATCTGCGCCATTTGTTCCTCCTTTCGGTAATTGCGGCATCCCCGCCTTATCAGGCATAATTACCGCTTTTATGGAAGTCTGCCGCCGCTGTAGAATTTTGCGGACCAATAGTTGCTGTTAATATTAGCGTAGGAGATCGGGTAGAGTAGGAAAGCGCCGCCTTGCCACATTTCTATGGTAGGTCTGCGCAGCCCCCTCCCAAAACCGTGCTTGCACCTCTCAATGCACACGGCTCGCCCTCTTTGCTCCATTGCAGAAATAACTCTTAGAATCCATGATGTATTTTCTGGTGGCAGTCATAGCAAACCACCAAAGTTTTGCGCCGTTTTGCTATCATTACCTGTTCCCACGGTTCTTTTCCTTTCAGGTTCTTCACCTTGTTTACATGGTGAACCTCCAATTTCCCACCTGCCTTTCCGCAAAGTTCGCATATTCTGGCTTTTAACCGGTCATCAATCGTGGTTCTCCCTTTGGAAATAACCGTTACTATCGCAGGCTCTATGTCCTCACACTTTTTGCCGTCAATCTCATTGAACTTTGTAAGGCGGCGGATTTTCTTCCCGGCTTTCGTTTCATAGGGAATCCCCCAGCGTTTCTCACCAATGCGGTACTTGTCATAAATTTTAGACAGCTTGCACCGGTGTTTGCCGGACAGTGTTTTCAGACAGCTGTACTCCATTAGATAGCTGAAATAGTTTAGGTTCCGGTAATTGCTGGCAAGATGATAGTAGTTGCATATCCCCCTTAGTTCAGCGTCAAAGACCGTCACAATCTCTAAATCTGTGTGGCGCAACAGTGACAGCCTCCCAGCCGGTTCCAGTTTCCCGTTATCGGCTCTTTGTTTGACAATGCCTTTAGAAAACAGAAACTTTTCGATTTTATCCTGGAAGGGTATCAGTAATTCCACGGTATTATTCATTGTGCGCTGTCTGCATTTCTTCCACGGCTTCACCTGCTGGTCACGGCGCACCCGCACATCATAGCCCAAAAATCTTGCGGGTGTACTGCTATGGGTTATCAGCGTCTTTTCTTGGCTTAGTTCCATTTTCAGGGTATCTTGGATAAACTCCGTGAGTTTCGCCTTAATCCATTCGCAGTCCTGCTTGTTCCCATTTACGGCAATCAGGAAATCATCAGCGTAGCGGACATATTTAATCTTTTTGTCATCGCATAGCTTCGCCGGGGTTTTATACAACTCTCCCGACAGCTTCTTGTATTCCGCTATCAGCAGGTCACGCTCTGTACCGTCCTCCCGGCGGTCTATCTTTCTTTTGAGGTTTGCCCGCTTTCTTGCTATCGCCTGATATGCCGGCGTTGTTTTGTACGGTGTCTTGACATCAAACTCCTTTTTCAATTCCTCAACATAGCTGTCCAGTTCATTCAGGTAGATATTCGCAAGGATTGGTGAAATAATCCCGCCCTGCGGACAGCCGCTGTAAGTACCATAGTATTTCCAGTTCTCCATGTAGCCTGCCTTTAAAAACAGCTGAATGAGGTTTAGGAATCTGGCGTCCCTGATTTTCTTTTTTAGTACGGAAATCAGCACCGTGTGGTTGATGTTGTCGAAACAGCCTTTTATATCGCCCTCAATAAACCAGCCTGCCCCAATAAACTCCTTCTTGAGTTGCGCTAATGCGGTGTGGCAGCTTCTTCCTGGGCGAAACCCGTGTGAATAGTGTGAGAAAACCGGCTCGTAAACTGCCTCCAAAACCATTCTCATGCTTTCCTGAACCAGCTTGTCCGCAAAAGTTGGCAGCCCTAAAGGGCGCATTTTCCCGTTGGACTTCTGGATATAGGTTCGGCGTACTGGCTTCGGGCAGTATGTTCCCGTCCTCAACGCTTCAATAATCCGCTCTACATATACCTCACTGAATCCGTCCGCCGTATCCTCATTCACGCCTTTTGTTCCAGCACCGTCATTTGAGTACAAATGCTGGTAGGCGGTAAAGTATATATCCGGGCGGAGCAGATAACGGTAGAGCCTTGTAAATATTTCATCATGGTGTTTCTTTGAGTTTTCCTGCAATTTGGTTAAAATCTCCATTGTTGGTTTCATTGAGGTTTTCCTCCCTAATCAATTTTTGATTTTAATTCGCTCAGACTGCTTCCCTTCGCCATGTGAGCGGCTTTCCCGCATCCGTATTTACGGCTTTCCCTGTCTTTTCAGGGTTCTCGGACTACTATGGAAGCTCCGTTGCCATGCCAGATTTTCAGTGTCTGCCACATAGCCCTTGCGGGCATTCTGGTTTAGGCAATCTCCAGTTAACGAAAGTAGTAGGTAAGTGTGAATTGTCGGATATGCTTTCGTTCCGTTGACACCGGTTCTCCGGCGTGCCGTGCGTGATAATTGATAACCTGCCGGAAGGCAACCCTTTCCGGCATTGCTGATAACGTGTCTGAAGGTTCGCCTTTCTAACACTGTTCGCACCATAGGTTTCAGGCAAATTTCCTATGCCCACACTGAACAGGGACTGGGAACTCACAAGATTCAAACCCAGAATTATCCTCATATTCACTTATCCTTGCGGTTCAGTCGCACCCGATTGCCTTTAGGTGACTTTCCGCTTTCCTGACGTGCTATGTTCCCGTGTCAGCTTTCGCCTTTCGGTTAGTCAGGTGGATTCCCGTGTTATCTTACGGGGTAGTACCTTCAATCTATCCCCCTTTCATCTACTTCTACTTTCGCCCTATCTGGACGCACGTCGCCGCAGTGTATCATTTTCCCGTCCCCGATATAAATCCCTACATGGGTGACGGGGTTTGCCGAGGAGTAGGTTCCCGTGAAGAAAATCAAATCCCCCGGCTGCATGTCCCCTTTGGAAACAGGGGTACACAGGTTATACAGCCCCTGCGCCGTCTGCCTGCCTACATTCCCCACGCCGGAATGGTTGACTACCCATGACACGAATCCTGAACAGTCAAAGGATGTGGATGGGGAGGAACCGCCCCATACATAGGGGTATCCTAAGTATTTTTCCGCTTCCGCCAGCATAGCCTCAAAGCTGCCGTCCCCCATAGCCGCGCCGGGGTTATCCGCAAAGTCGGGGCCTGCCGCCGCGCCGCCGCCCGGAAGGTAGCCCTCACCGCCGCCTGCCACATAATAATAAGGGTCTAAATACTCCCCGTTATGGGTCACTTCCAGATGCAGGTGCGGCCCGGTGCTGTTCCCGGTGCTTCCCACCGCCGCGATCACGTCCCCGCGCTTTACCTCCTGCCCTGCACTCACAGAAATAGAGGAACAGTGTGCATATCTGGACTGGTAGCCGTCCTCACCCTCAATCACCACACACAGCCCGTAATCCCCGGCATTTCCCGCTGAGACCACAGTGCCGTCCTGTGCCGCTTTAATGGGCGTCCCCTCTGCTATGCCGATATCAACGCCCCTGTGCAGGTTCTTTTCCCCGCTGATGGGGTGGATTCTGTACCCGTAAGGGCTTGTCACATAGCCGATCCAGTCAAAATCAAAGGGATTGCCGTAACACTGGCGGTTGCCCAATGTCTGCATATATACCCCGTACCGGTCAGACGCATCCCCCGGCGTAAGGCTCCCCGCGATAATATCCGCCAGAGGATTTACAGACAGCGTTGTTTTTAACACGTGCCACTCCTGCTCGTGTTCTTCCCCTTCCTCATCCGTATAGGTGCGTATCTCTGTGATTTCCTCCCGCGTAAGCTGGTACTGCTCCCCGAACAGGCGGTTTATCTCTGCTTCTACCTGTGCATAAGTGAAATCATCATAAGCCGCCGAAAGATACCCCATCAGTTCGTAGGGGTTATGCCCGATCTCCCCGATGTTATAACGGTACTCATCATAGTCAGGGTAATCTTCCTCTGTCCGGTTAATCTCTATCTGCAAGTCCGTTTCCAGTTCCGTGTACCGCAGCTCGCTCTGGTTGATCTCCGCATCATCCGCCACATAACAGGTGGAAATAACTGCGGACTGTACGCCGGAGAGCATGGCAGAACAGGAAGAAAACAGGGAGCCGAACATGGAAACGATCAGTATGCCGATCCCAACCGTTCCCAGAACAGCTTTATGCGACGCCACGGCCTGTGCCAGCGCCCGTACCACCTGCCCGGCAGCATTCAGCACGTTTGCAGTGTGCTTTATTTCCTTTGATGCTTCCCTGGCCGCAGCCGCATACTTACGCTTCAGCTTCTGTTTCTGCACCCACTTTGCAAAGGCTTTTTTCTCCAGTTCCGGATGATCCACAAGGAGTTTTTTGTACGCCATATCCGCACCCGCCTCTGCAAGCCTCCCTTCTGCCCTCCTCACTTCCCGGTATGGCTTTTCCCGGAGGCGCTGCCGCCTTTTCCTCACCGCCCATCCTACGCCACGCTCCGCTGCAAATTCCGCTTTATGTGAGGCTTCCACGCCCACGTTATCCGATTCTGCCTCACGGATTTTCTGGTGCGCTTTCAGGACAGCCGCCGTGGATGCCGTGTGCCCTACTGCCCGGCCTGCCCTTTTTGCGAGCGGAAGTTTTTCATTCTCCGGTATGATCTCCGTCTCAAAATGGAGGCGGCCTCTCATCTTACCGGCCTCACCGTCATACTCTTTTTGCAGGCGTATATGGGTACGGGACGGAAGCCTTTCTTTTGTTTCTTCCAGCTTTCTTTCAGCTTTCTCCACGCGTTCCTGCGCCTTTTCATACTGCCTTATCCGGCGCGGCTTCGCCGCTCTTTTCTCTGGGTCAGGCTTTCCGTCCTTTGGTGCATCTGCACTGGCCCGTTCCTCCGGTGGTATCTCGCTTTTCTCATAATGCAGCCGCCCGGATTTCTCCGGCCCTGTGCTGCTTTCAGAGAATTTTGCCGCCATCCGTTTCCTTCCCTCTGCCCGGCCTTTGGGAGCATCTGCCGGTTTTGTCCTGTCCGTGTCAAAAATATGCCCTTTTTCCGGCATATCGGACACCGCTGTTTCCTCCGGCACTTCCCTCTCCCCGTCCGGTCTTTCTTCTTCTGTAATTCTCTCCCTAAGTAAGCTGCGCTGTACTGCCTTAGACTGGTTCCTGCCCTCCGGTACTTTACTGGCACCACGCACGGGAGCGCCGGTGCCGCGCATGGTTTTCTGTGTACGGCTTTTCGCACGGTGCCCTGCCGCTGTATCTTCTTTTCTTTCATGCCCGAAAGATACATCCGCAAGCCTGCCGCTGATCCGCTGCTCAGTGCCAGCCGTCAGGTTTTTCTCCGTCAAGCCGTCACGGGTCATTTTCTGAACTTTTTTATCCCGCGCCCGAAATTCCTGCCCTCTCATAATGCCGCCTCCCGGCTCTTTGTCCCTTTATCCGGCATAGGCATCGTCTGGGCGGCGGCAAGCGCTTTCTTCTCCTGCAAATCCTTTAATACGGAGGGCTTTTCTTTCCCGCTATCCGCAGACGGCTCCAAATCTTCCAGCTCATCCACTGCCTCAAATGTTTCCGGCCCCTCCTGTCCTGCTTCTGAAACGGCTTCCTCTTTTGTATGCCCTGCCGCCTGTTCCAGACGCTCCAC
>OFFY01003032.1_pt1 | contig 10773 bp, 10 predicted proteins | sample 1521481 | NCBI WGS metagenome assembly OFFY01 (sample SAMEA3504117, study PRJEB24116) | mouse gut metagenome | biome: mouse gut; feature: mouse-associated habitat; material: faeces | place: Denmark | collected 2011
CCCAAGAATACAACATTCTTGGGGGTATTGTTTTTTGTAAAATTATCTCTTGCTGAACTTAAAACATTGATTTTTAAACCTTTTCTTTTCATTTTGTTACTATCTAGTTTCTAATCAAATGCATTTCATACATATATAGAGAAAGTTTTTCATATCATTTTTTATATTTATTTCTTTCAGTTTCATCTGTCATATAAACCCATTCTGTCATTTGCTACAAATATTCTTAACATGACATCTGTCAACATCAATTCACCTTTTTCATTCCCCTTCAATGCTCCTTTGTCAATTAACTTTTGTATTGTAGGCTTAGCCCAATCTGGCATATTTTCGTCCATGTAATTGTATATCATATCTGCACCGCCTTCTTTTTGTTCATTCAACATTTTTTTAAAATCCAACCATTGTACTTGATTTCTGACAAAAGGTTCTGGACACAATTTTCCTGTAACATCATAATGTCTAAGTACATTTTCTACTGGTATGTTGTATTTTCCCATAAGCACTTTGATTAGTCTAATCGTTCTATTTTGTGTTGCTTGATTGATATAGTATTGTCCTTTATCATCTTTTTCGCTACACATTTCAATACCTACGCTGTTGTCATTTCTGCATTTTGGGTGCTTGTAGCTTTTTGCCCCACAATGCCAAGCTGTATCAGTATCTTTTACACTTTGTATGATTTCATTTTCATCTACAAAATAATGCGCCGAAGCATTTCGATTGGGCTGACTGAAATAATTGCCGTTATTTCTTGCAGTATCACCATCATTTGCCGTGTAATGTACTACAATGTATTTTATACTTTGCTTTCTACCCTTTGTGTAATTGCTTATATGTGCTGGCATTTCATAATATTCTATACCTGTTATTTCTTGGTTCATGCTTATCACCTCAATCCTTTTTAGGCTTATTGTATGTCAACGCTTGCTTACTATCTGTAATACCTTGTGTAGTAGGGTCATTGATGTAGCCCACAACCGCTACTACCACACAACCTAATGCAAAGGGATTACTGAACAATTCTCTTACTTGCACTACCAATATCGCCCAACTTGTAAACATTTCTGGCTTTGCGCCTACCGCTGCTAACACAATCGCAACCAATCCAAACCAGAAATACGGATTTTTCAATCTAATTTTCCAGTTAATTTTCATATTTTTCACTCCTTTTATATGCTAGGTACATAGCTACCACCCTTCACATAAGATACTAGAGATTCGTTTGCTGTACCTAATTCAATGCTATTATATTTTTCTGCTACAGCGTTCCAATCATAAGAAATTACTCTTGCTTCTCTCTTTAAATTGGTTCGTCTATCAATAATCGTTATTAAATCACCTAGCAACACATTTTCAAGAGGCTTATATTTTTCATAACCAGCCAAACGTGAAAGTATTTGAAAATTCACATTAATATTTACTTTTCGTGTTGCTTTTTGGTCAAAATCAAATGTAACTAAATTAACTAATATTTCATATAATCTATCATCAGCACTAGAAGGGTCACTTGTGTCATAAGTAACAGGAGCAATTTTAGGATATACATAATCATCTACATGAACACTATCAATGTATTCTTTCGTATAAGGTGGAGCATTTTCATCATTTAACAATGGATAAACTCTTGTGATAATGTCTGAAATATCCTCGTCTACTGTTATCCCCATCATGTTTTTGCCATATTCCACAGTAAAACCAGTGCTTTCTTGCGACCATTGCTGAAATATAACATGAAATTTATTTCTAATTAGTGTCACATCTGCAAACCACGATATAAAGCTTCTATTTTCCATTTGCACATTATTTTGAGGGTGGTACGGTTCAATGAGTGCTTCTACACCATTTAAATATTTGCTGATAAAACCCTTTCCAGTTCCATAGTCTTCTTCATTGCCTACAAATCTAAAAGTAAATCCCTGGTCTAATACCAGAGCATTTTTATATATGTCAAGCCATTCTTGAGGACGTACAAAATCAACTTGAAATTGTATTATCATGTTGTCAAGCAAATCATAAAATATATGCCTTGCATATACTGTTATACTATCTATACCTAAACTCGTTTTATATATTCTGAAAGGCTGATTACCTCTTGGTGTTGGAGCAGATATAATATTTTGCAATATCAATCCCTTCCATATACCTTTTGAATCATATGGGTGTGTTAATGTCATTTCAAACATACCATTTATTTCTTCATTTATGGTACAATCGGAAGGTTGCAATATATTCATACCTATACCTTTAAATTCTCTATCATATTTATCATGTATTGTTATCATACAATTTCGTCCTTCCATGTATCATTTGACTGCTGTATAATATTTTGATATTCTTCTTGTGTAATTTTTCCTAATTTTACATATCTTAATAGTTGGTCTTTTCTTACAAAATTTTTTTTATATCTCTCTTTTAATATTTCATACATTATATACACCCCCTTCTAACAACACTAATTCTAAATCAGATAACTGTTGTGCCAACATCTGTCTTTCTTGTTGTGCCTCAATATTTGCTAGTTCCAAATCTGTCATAGCTTGCATAATGATTTCCGTATCACTTTGCGCTTGTTCTTCTATTTGTGGTATATCATTTTCATATTCATAATAAAACCCTCTTTCTACTGAAAAATATAATATTGCTTGTTTTCCTTCTATTTCTTCATATTTTGGCACTTCTAAGTCTTTTATGTAGTATGTATTGTCATTCAAATATTGCTGTGCTTGTTGTTCTGTTAATATTTTGTTGTACCATTCCACTCTATTATCGTCATTAATATTAATTATCATATTGCCACCTCGTCATAATACATTTTTAATGTTATAGAAACATCAGCTTTAATATTAGGGTATGCTACAAATACTACTTGTTCCCCTTTTTTCACTGGGAAAACAACATCCATAACAACATATCCAGTATTTGTTGTCGTACCTGCGACACCAGACAATAACGCATAATTGACACCATAAATTTGATTCATGAAATTTACATATTTATGAGATGTACTTGAATCATACTTTATACTACGAATTTTTACTTCAAAATTATTCAATATAGAATCTTCTGGAGCCGAAAACAATGCTGGTATCATCATGTGTTTTTTGTTATACCCTGTACCATTTTCGATATTAAAATAATCATGCAATGACCTGAAAATATACACTTCAACACCATTTTGTGCATTGGAAGCTGTTATATATACATGAATATAACCATTATATTTTGCATAAAATTGCTTTATTTTTCTATATTTTTTTGATTCAGCAACAATAAATTCATATACATTCGTTGACTGCAATGTATTAGACGCTCTATATTGTATGCTGTCTGCTTGTTGTGCAATACTTTGTGTATACTCTAGCATTTTATTCATTTTTGCCATAACAGTACCTTCTAGTGTTGTACCGTCTGTATCTGCTGGCTGTCCTACCAAATGTAGCAGTTCTGTCACATCAGCAATAAAATCATATAGTTTTTGATACAGTATCACCAATGCACCAAATTCGTTACTGCTTTCTATACTATTATTACTTCTTAAACTTTTTACTACACCTATGGTAAAAGTCTGAGTAGTCAATATTTGTACATTATCCTTCCATATAGAAATTTCAACATTCAAATCATTGGCTATGGCTAGTGCCTGACTAGTAATAGGGAACTGACACCGCCCATTTGTAGGGTCTGTCACCTCACCATCATTAAAAAATACAGTACCATCTGCTTTTTCACCGTATATTTTCACCTCATGCCCCGTCAAATTGATAGGGATACCATTATCTCTCAAATACACATCTAAATAATGACTGTCTAAATCGTCCTGCTTTGCTGTAATGATATCTGTAATTTCTTCTTTGATATCAATTTTCATAACATTATATGTCTTAGCCAATTACAACCACCTCCAATTAGGTTCTATTTCTGCCTTTATAACATTACTTGAAAAATAAATAGTATTTTCCCCTTTTAATAATGTAGGAAATTTTCTTGCTAGATATTGACTATTCATATTCACACCACCCCTATACACCATTTGCATAGGGGTATTGATTGTCACATAGTCGCTTACATTTTCACAACTATAATCTGTACCGTTTATATTAATACTCAATGTACCCGAACCATATAGCTTTATAATGGGTTCAGAATAATATGTACCTCTGTTGTATAACGTGCCTCTTTTTGTCATAACCATAAAGTCATTTGCTGCATTCACCGAATATTTAAAAGGTTCTACGTCAAACTGTATTAGAAAGTTCTGGAACACCCAATACATATCAGAGAGTGCAATTTCACCATCTATTCTAGCCTTGTATACTTTTGATGGTTCTGTAGAGAGTATCAAGTCGCCTGAACCGTCAAGCCATTCCCATAGCTTGTCAAGTTCGGCTTGTGTGATATTCTCTACACCGCACCCCACAGAAAGCGTATAGCCTTCATACGTACCACTGTCTTCTGTTTCGCTGCCATTTCTGCCAGGTATAGTAATTGTTGTGGTACGTCTTTTAGGCTTTATAATATTGGGCATGGATGATATCAGTAATCTCATGCTTTTGCTGTTGATACCTTTAAATATAAAATAAGGTTCTGTACTTTGTTTCAATCTCATACTATTTCACCCCTACCGCCAATCGTTTTTGCCTTCTGTAAAATTCAGCTTGTTCCATTAATTTATTTATACTTCTGTCTACATTTTCGCCCTTCACTTCTGCAATGTTAAAATTCACATCGCCCATATTGTTCTCTACTCTGCTGGAAGAATTGTTTGTGATATAGCTTGTGCTTGCTGCTGCTAACCTGCTTTGATAAAAACCAATGCTGTCAACCATACTGTCATACAGTCTGCTTATCATTGCAGGCTCTACACTTTCCATCAAACTCCTTGCTGACATAGCGTCATCTGTATCTCTCATAGAAAAACTTGCAACATCTTCTAATTCATCTTTTAGACTTTCTGCAATTTCATGTGCTACACCAACAGCAGTACCCCATTTACTTTGCATACCATCTATCAGTCTATCCATGTAATTTTCGCCTACTTGCTGAAATTCAGGTTCATGACTTTCTAATGCTCTCACGGTATCGCTACCAACATCGTCCGCCTCTGAAACAACCTCTTTGCCGTCTTTGCCTATCTGCTTACCTAAAGCAATGGTAGCTTCTGAACCTGCTTCCTGTATGCCTGGTATCTGTTTTGTTACTTCTTCTGGAAAGTTTTCCGCTTCTGCTTTAATTGGTACAACAATGCCTTCTTGTTCACTTAAATTCCCTAATATCTCAGTATTTAGAGTATTTAACATATTGTTAAAGAATTCAGGGTCTAGCTGTATCAATTCGGCATATTTTTCAGGGAAAACTGTAGCAATTTCATTAACAGAATCGGCTAACGCTTGTCTTGTCATTTCAGGCAAATCATTTTTTAATTTGTTTATTTCCTGATTAAATGAGGCATCTATTACACTCAATTCATCATCTAAAAATTGCTTAGACCTTTGACTTGATATTTCTTGCAGTTTATCCCATTCCGATGCATAAGCCTGTAATCTGGTATCACCCATTTTTAAGAGTTCATTGATTATTTTTGTGCCTTCTTCAACGTCATATTCTGTAGCAATCATTCTTACAAAACTGTCTGAAATGCCATCTATATTACTTAATTTTTCCAATGAATCGTAATACTGATTTACAGCTTTTGTATTTTCTGTTAAATCATTTAAAAGCATTTCTCCCGTTTCATCATTATAATGAAACAGTTCACCATAGTCAGAAGTTTTAGAATATAAATTGTCTTGTAAAGACAATATTGCGTCTTTCTGACTTTGATATTCTTCTACAATGCTGTCTTTTCGGCTTTCGTATTCCTTTTCAATATCATTAGTAGCTTTTTTGATAACATCAAGCCCAGCTTTTTCAATTTCCTGCATACCCTTTTTGTATGCGTCTTTTTGTTCTTTTGCGTCATCTTTAATGTTTTGTGTACGTTTTTTACCGTTTTCTTTTATTGCCTTTATCTGTTTTTCAAGTTCCTTTATTTCTGCCTTATTTGCCTCTTTTTGCCCTTTATCTTTGACATCTTTCAGCTTTGATATTTGTTCTTCTAATGCTTCGACTTCGGCGTCTGTTTGTTCATTTATTTTTTGAACTGCTGATTCTGTTTGTTCATCAATAAAATCTTCATATGCTTTTATAGATTTATCTGTATTTTTTTCAATCAATTCTGTTGTAGTATCAAGTTTTTCTTCTAATCCAGCTAAGTAATTTTCACCGAACAAATCGCCTATATCTTTGTATTCTTCTGCTTGCTCCCTAGCTGTAGCTAAAGAGCTTTCTGCAAGCTCTTCTACGCTCTCAATAGCTAAACCTTTGTTCTTTTCTATACCTATCGCAAAACCTTCGTCAAAGTTTTTACCAGATTTCTCGGCTTTTCGGGAAGGACTATGACTATCTATTGATTTATTCAAATGTGTGATGGCTATATTACCTAAAGACGTAACATTATTCATAATGCTATTCATACTTATACCATCTTTTAATCCATTAGCAAAACCTAATGCAGCATTTTTACCAGCCGTCTGCATTGCTTCTTGTATTCCCTTAATTGTTTCGATTGCTTCGTCTTTTATTCTCAATGCAGCAGCTTTCACCGCTTCAACCTGCCCATTTATGCCATCAGCCATCGCTACAACTTGTGCTTCTCCTGCTGCCCTGCTTGCTTGTTCAGCTTCAGCATAGGCATTATCTCTAATAGCCTTTGCATTTGCTTCATTATTTTTTAAACTAGATAAATATTCTTGTGCTGATACATCATTAATATCTTTAAATGCTGCTTCTGCTGCTTGTCTTTGGGCAACAGCTTCTTCATATTGTTTTTGTGCTTCTTCTTTAGTATCAGCACCATATTGTTTTAATGAGTCTAATTGTCCTTGCAATATTTCATCTATTTTTTCTGTATTTTCTTCTGCTACTGCTGTTGATATATCAACATAATTAGAAATACTTTTTTCATTTTCATTAAAAGCCTCTGTTGTTTCATCTAATGTATTTTTTAATTCTTCAACAACATCTTTTGCAGCCCTTAAATCAGATTTTAATCTTGGTTCTTCTCCTATAAGCGGAGAAGGACCTAAATTATTAAGTCTATTCTGTATTGTTTCAACTTCTTCTAATGCTTCATTATAGTCTTGACTAACCTTAGTTAAATTTTCTAATAAAGCTGGTCTTTCTTTTAATGCTTGTGTATAAGCTTCTTCTCCTGCACTTAATACTGCATTGATTCTCTTTTGTTTAATCAGCTTTTCTAAATTTTCTGCTGTAGTAAGGTAAGTATCTCCTTCTTTTTCACTTAATGTAATTGCATTAGGGATTACACTATTAATTTCTTCAGCAAGAACTTTTGCTCTGCCTTCTTGCCCTTCTTTTACTTTTCCATCAGCATCAACTAAATCTTCCAGAACTCGTATTTGATTTTCTATAGTACTAATTTCGTTTTCAGCTATACTAAGAGATTCTTCTTTTGTTTTTCTAATTTCTTCAATCTTTTCATTTTCACGTTCAATACTTTTTATAAATTTTTCTCTAGCTTCTCTTTCTTCTTTTTCAGCTTTTGCTACTTCATCCGTTGCTAATGATAATGCAACTATACCAGCGGTCACACCAGCAACTGCCAACGCTGCAACACCCATAGGACCGCCCAACGCTGCCTTAACAGCACCTAATTTACTGATATTACCAGTCAATCCACCTACAACTGCCTGCGCACCCGTCAACGATGACGTCATACCTGCGCCGAACATTCTAGCTGCTGTTGCAGCTGCGTTCCAGCTTTTCACAATATCATTGATAAGCATTGTACTTTTGAATGTGACAACAGCACCTGCTGTACTTGCCAAAACAGTACCTAATAACTTGGCATGGTCTACCAGAAATGCAAAGCCATCTATCAGTTTAGGCAATGCACCAATAGCAAGTTCTGCCGCTTTTGATACAATCGTACCGATACCTCTTGCTACACTTGCCATGCTTTCAGAAAGTTTGCCATTTTTCAAACTTGCACTAATAGAATCTACACTTTTAATTGCCGTTTCTGCTGCTTCTTTCAAAGGCTGTTGGAATTCTTCATACATCTCAATTCCTAAGCCTTCTAAAGCACTGCCCAATATTGTCAGCTTGCCTTTTAAATTGTCGTTCATGGTTTCAGCCATTTCTTCCGCTGCGCCTGCGGAATCTCTGATATACCCACTTAATTCGTCAAACCGTTCACCACTGTTAGCAAGCAAAGCGTTGACTGATTTCAAGTCAACTTTGTTAAACATTGTATTTAATACATTAATTCTATCTTCGTCAGACATTTCGCCTAACTTACTGTTTAAATCTTGAAATGTTTCATTTAAAGGGCGTAATTTTCCATTAGAATCAAATACCTCAAGCCCTAATTCTTTCATAGCTTTCCTTGCGGTATCTGTTGGAGCTGATAATGATAATATGACGTTTCTTAACGCCGTTCCACCTTCCTAATACTTCATTGTCTAGCCTCTTTATGCTAGAACTTAGCTTTCGCTAAGAGTTGGACTATATCTTCATCTTCAACATAACTTGTTCAGATGTTTAGCACTCGTGGATAGTTCAGCGTATCCTATGACTTAGCCTACTATATCTAGTCTCTACGCCTTCCAATACTTTCGTAATTGGCTTGGCTCGGTATTGCCATGTGAATTATCATTTAGGTTTCACCGAATTCACTAAATCGTTTTTCAAAGATATTTCTATCTAAGCGACCAAAAGTTTAGCCCCTTTTACACCATTATCTGCTAATATACCTAACGCTGTATTTAATTCTACTGTACCGCCTGCTAAATCTTTAGCCGTACCGCCTACCGTCAATATACCTTCACCCAGTTGAGCGATATTAGTATTCGACTTTTGCGATGTCTTAGCAAGCTGGTCAACAAACCCTTCTAACTGGTTTGTACTTAATCCCAATGCCCCGACATACTGTCAGTAACCATATCAGACGCATAACCCAAATCAATACCACCAGCAGCGGCTAAATTTAATACCGTTGGCAATGCTGTAATGGATTTTTGTGCGTCATATCCTGCTAAAGCTAAATAGTTTAATGCCTCACTTGCTTGTGTTGCACTAAATTGTGTTGTTGCACCTGCATTTTTCGCAGCTTGTGAGAGCGATTCAAATTCTTGACTGCCTGCTGCAATTTCATCCACTGTAATGCCCATAGTGGCAGCTACCTGTGACATACCACTTTCGAAATCAGTGCCTACTTTTACAGCTGCACCTACTGCTACACCAAATGCTGCAGTAGCTGCGGCACCTGCTTTTTTCATAGCGTCAGCAACATGACTACCCAGTTTTGAAAACGTTTCTCTTACTCTTTCTGCACTTTTTTCAGCTTCTTGCAGTTCTCTGTCCATGTTGTCAATATCTCCAACCGTTCTACCGAACGCTTGCGGACTGATTCTTTCAATGTCCTCTATGCCATCTCGTATATGTATCAAACCGCTTTCCACATCGTCCAACGGCTCGGGTAAATCTTCAAGAGGCTCTGTTAATCCATCTCCTAGACCGCCTAGACTGTCATCTAAACCGCCTAATCCATCTCCTAGACCGCCTAGACTGTCATCTAAACCGCCTAATGTATCTCCTAATTCTTCAAGGGGTTCTCTCACATTCTCATTTATGGTATCTCCCACATCTCCTAAAGAATCCCCTATATTTTGAGATAATTCTTCACCAGCTTGCCCAGCCTGTTCAGTCATATCCTGCAAAGAATCGCTTATCGTATCAATATTTTGACTTGTATTTTGAGCTGCTTGCTCTAAATTGCTTGATAATTGTTGTCCTGCTGTTGCTCCAGCATTTTGTATTGCATTTTGCAAATTTGAAACAGATTGCGCTGCTGTATCTATGCTACTTTTGGAATCATTTCCTAAATTCCTTAGTTGATTTTGCATTTCAGTCGCTGCTTTTTGCATTGCCTGTTCCATTGCTTTTATGCCTTGCTCTAGCCCCGTATTATCAAGCCCGGTTTCTATAACAATACTTCCATCTGCCATATTTTTATATCACCACACTTTATTAAAAAGAGCCGTAAAAGATATGATATCTCTTACGGCTCTGGCTCTTTGGCTCTGGCTCTTATATTGTATTTATTTCATTTTTTGTTGTTTGTTTATGAGCGTCTTTTACTCTTTTTCTCATACGCAATATAAAATCCATATTTCTATCCGACATAGATTCAAATTTTTGTTTTTCGTTTTGATTGATAGCAAAAATCTCTTTGCAACGTTCATAATGTTCCTTCATTTCTTTTGACATTTTGCTTGTGTCGGCAACTCTATAACCTACTGCTGTTTTAAATATGGTTTTGTCAGATAACCCTGACATCATGGCAATAAATGACCACCAATGCAAATCAGTCAAATCATCTAATTTCACACCATAGTCTTGAAAAAAAGAGGAGTATAACATTTCATCATCACAAGAGAAGTCATACGCTGGTGATTGGCTTTCGCTTTTTTCACCTTTTCTTTCTTTGCCACATTGATAAAACCAATTTAAATCTTCTATTGCTTCCTGTAGATTTTCTGGCATATCAATATAAAATAATTTAATTGCTTTTTCAATTTTTTCACTTTCCGTTAATTCTTCATTTCGTAAAAGCATTTCATATTTTATTAATGTTCTGAAATCATAATGTATTCTTTTGCCTTTTATTTCCTTTGGCAAATCATCTAAAAGCATATTAAATTGCTTTTT
>OFFY01003035.1_pt1 | contig 10763 bp, 9 predicted proteins | sample 1521481 | NCBI WGS metagenome assembly OFFY01 (sample SAMEA3504117, study PRJEB24116) | mouse gut metagenome | biome: mouse gut; feature: mouse-associated habitat; material: faeces | place: Denmark | collected 2011
TCTTTTTGTCTTTCTCTTAATATTTCTTCTCTTTGCAAGTAAAGCACAAATTCTCGAATACTATATTCTTCATTTGGCTTTAAATCTTCGTAACAACAGCCATAACAACGTAATTCATGTTCAGAGTCTTTTGTTTTGACTTTTACATCTTGTATACGTAATATACGAGCTTTTACATCGAAAGAGATTTTTGGGGAATGGAAATGATAAATAACAATTTCTTTCTCCATAAGCATTTCAGATGGGCAAGAAAAGAGTATTCCTCCAGCACTAATATCAATAAGTTCTGCAGAAACTTCTTTCATACTACGAAATGGTAAAGATAATTGAATTTTTAAATTATGCGCTTTTACTTTAACATCTTGACGACGTTGTATGGTTTCTAATTTTTGTAATATAGAAAATACAACATTGACATTTCTGGCACCTTCTCCAGTATAAATGTTGGTACATTCGCCATGAAAATAGCACATACCTTTTATATTATGCGTCATTAAAATAATGACATTGTTTTGAATTACATCATTTTCCATGAGTTGTTTGACATCATCTCTTGAAGTATTGCTAAAAACAACAGTAATACTGTCATCGCCTTGTTTAATCAGAGAAGCGTTTTGAATCAATTTTCTACTTAGCGTGTAAATTTTAACCTCTTTATTGTATTCATTTATTGCCATTGTTCAATCCCTTCTTCCTTAGTTACATTGAAACACTTTGAATGGGTGTTACTTTTATTATATATGAAGTAAGAAAGGTTTGTAAAGACAATAATTGCGTAAAGTGATAATTTCTTCAATAATTGTATAAAAAGCGTATAGAAAGGAGAAGTGTTCTCGTTGACAGAAAGGAATAGAACATAGTAGAATAGTAAAATACAACAAAATAAATATAGAAAGGGACTATTATGATTTCTTATATAAAAGGAAAAATAACATATAAAAGTGAATCGTTTATTATAGTAGAATGTCATGATATAGGGTATAAAATAACTGTTTCTGCATTGACACTCACAAAATTGCATGAATTAGAAGATATTAAAATATATACATTTATGAATGTGAAAGAAGATAACATTTCTCTTTTTGGATTTTTGACACAGCAGGAACAACATTTGTTTCATAAATTGTTGAGTGTTTCTGGCATTGGTCCAAAGGGAGCAATGGCTTTTTTATCTGAAATGACTCCAGATGAAATTGTACTTGCTATACTTTCAGAAGATGTAAAAACACTTAGCAAAGCGCAAGGAATAGGAAAGAAAACAGTACAAAGATTGATACTGGAATTGAAAGATAAAATAAAAATAGAAGAAATAGCAGAACAGCAAATATTTGAAAATCAAACACAAACAACACAATGTAATGAAAAGTGGGAAGCAATGGAAGCATTAACATCATTAGGATATAGCAGAAGCGAAGCAATGCGTGCAGTAAATGCTTGTTATAAAGAGGGACTCTTGGTAGAGGAGATATTAAAATTATCATTAAAAAAATTGACAAAATTTTAACGAAAATAGGTGGTTTTTGTGGAAAACAGACGAATTATAACAGCAGGTTTTCAAACGGAAGATATAGACGTGGAACAAAAATTGCGTCCTGAAACATTAGATAATTATATTGGACAGCAAAATATTAAAAATAATATGCGTATATTTATGGAGGCAGCAAAACAAAGAAATGAAACACTTGACCATGTTTTGCTTTATGGTCCTCCAGGATTGGGCAAAACAACACTTTCTAATATTATAGCGAATGAAATGGGTGTCAATATTAAAACAACTTCAGGACCAGCAATAGAACGTCCTGGAGATATGGCGGCAATATTAAATAGCTTATCAGAGGGCGATATTTTATTTGTAGATGAAATACATAGATTGAATCGTATGATTGAAGAAATACTTTATCCAGCAATGGAGGATTTTATAATAGATATTGTAATAGGAAAAGGAGCAGGAGCACGCTCTGTACGTTTAGATTTGCCTCATTTTACATTGATTGGTGCAACAACAAGAATAGGTCTTTTAACAGCGCCTTTACGTGATAGATTTGGTGTAATACATAGACTGGAGTTATATACTATTGATGAACTAAAAACAATTATTTGCCGTTCTGCTGATGTTTTACAAATAGAAATAGAAGATAAAGGAGCAGAGGAAATTGCAAGACGTTCCAGAGGAACACCTCGTATAGCAAACAGGTTATTAAAAAGAGTAAGAGATTTCGCACAAGTAAAATATCATAGTCATATTACAAAAGAAGTGGCAAAACTTGCTTTGGATTTGCTTGATGTTGATAAGGTGGGGCTGGATTATATTGATAGAAAATTGCTTTTGACAATGATAGAAAAATTTAATGGCAGACCTGTAGGACTAGATACCATTGCAGCATCTATAGCAGAAGCACCAGAAACAATAGAAGATGTTTATGAGCCATATTTATTACAATTAGGATATATACAAAGAACACCAAGAGGACGTATTGCAACAGAAAGGGCTTATGAACATTTTGGAATAGTGTATCACAATGAGCAGTGATAATGTAATGTTTGAATTAGAGGAGGATTGTTATGAAATTATCAGTAGAGGAAGTAATCGAGTTAGTAAAAGAAGAACTACTTTGTTATGAAAATATGGAGCAATATGCAGAACAATGGGAAAAGGAATTTCTGCAATGGGTAAAAAAGAAATATGCTAAAAAAGTATATATTATGACAATAAAAGATGAGGACGAGATATTTGAAATAGCAGATTCTTATATTGATGCAGTACAGCAAAATAGTGTGAAGGAGTATTGGAAAACGTTTTAATATTGGGGGATAAATATGGGTAATTTTTCAAAACAGAGAGAGGAAATAAAACAAGCTGTATTGAAAAGTGAACAACATCTTACCGCAGAAGAAATCTATAATATTGTAAAACAAAAGAATGAAAAAATTAGTTTAGCTACGGTATATCGTAATTTGAATTTATTAAGTGATTTAGGCATCATACGAAAAATATATCTTCCAAATGGTTCTGTGCGATTCGATAGTTTGCTATATCAGCACTATCATGGTGTTTGTATAGAATGTGGAAAAATATTTAATATTGATTTGAATTTAGATAATTTATACAATGTGATAGAAGAGCAGACAGGTATACAGTCTGTGCAGTATCATTTTGTTATAGAAGGAATCTGCACAGACTGCCAAAAATAGTACTGTTTGTAGGAGCTTATTATGACAATATTATTTTGAAATAGAGGCTTCTGCAAGCCCCTTTTCAACTGCATCTAATATTAACTGAGCAGTATATGTATTTTGAGAGGATACATCAATAGCAGTGGATTGTTGTTTCACAATTTCGCTTGCAAGTTCTTTTGCTGTTGTTTCAACAAGAGGATAAAAAACAGAAATCGTTTCTGGTGTATCTGTTAAAGAAACAGATTTAATTTTATTTTTATCAACAACAATTTCTACTTCTGCCATTTCACCGTTTAGTGTAAATTGTGCATAATAAGTGCCAGGGTGATATACTGCTGTTTTTTCTTCTTTTGGTAAAAAGAAATAGATAAGCCCTACAATAATGATAACACCTAATATGGCAAAAACGACTGTTTTTACCAATTCTCTAAATTTAATGACCACAAATTTTGTTCCATTCATGATGTGACCTCCTAAAACTGATAAATACGTTTACAATACTGTATGAATTTTATATTGTAATTATGCCATTTGTACAAGCTAAAAAGAAAGAAGGAAAATAATATGAGTTTGCGTTTTGTGATTGGACGTGCAGGAAGCGGAAAAACAGAATATTGTTTAAAAGAAATTGCTCAAAAACAAAAACAACAAAAAGGACATTTTATATTGCTTGTACCAGAACAATATTCTTTGCAGGCTTATAAGGAATTGATACAAAAAACAGAAGGAAAAGGTATTTTACAAGCAGAGGTACTTGACTTTAATAGCCTTGCATATAAAGTATTTCAAAAAAAAGGAATAGAGAAAACAATTCCTTTAAATACTGTGAGTAAATCTATGATATTAAGAAAAATACTCAATCAAAATAAAAATGAATTTTTATATTTTAAAAATAGTTTAGACCAGCAGGGATTTGTAGAAGAACTAAGTACAACAATTACAGAAATGTTTCAATATCAAATGGATATAGAAACATTAAAATTATATGAAAAAAATGATAAGATTTCTCAAAAGGTAAAAGATAAATTATATGATTTACGAATCATTATGGAAGGGTATCAAAATTTTTTAAAAAAAGAATATATTTCTGGTGATGAATTATTAGATTTGCTTGCGGAAAGACTGCAAAATACAGAATATTGGGAAAATACAGAAATCTGGCTTGATGGCTTTTATGGTTTTACACCACAGGAATATAAAGTAATCAAACAGCTTTTACGTTTATCAAAATGTGTAACCATTACATTGACATTAAATGAAAAAAGTTTTTATAAACAAAGTATACCAATGTATTATGGATTTTATGAGCCTTATATGACATCAAAAAAGTTAAAAGAAATTGCAACAGAACAACATTGTACTCTGGAAAAAGAAATCGTATTGCGTGAAAATAAAAGAACAACAAAAAAAGGATTGCTTTTTTTAGAAAAATATTATTTTCAATATTATAATCATAAAACAGAATACTCTGAAGGAATTTCTATTGTTGCAGCAAAAAATCAATATGAAGAAATGACAATACTTGCTGAAACAATTATATTATTGTTAAAAGAACAAAATTTAAGATATAGAGATATCGCTATTGTAACAAATGGATTGCAGTTGTATGAAAAAAGTTTAAGGGGCATATTGGAAGAACATAATATACCTTATTTTATTGATAAAAAAAGAGAAATTATATCTCATCCTCTTATTGAATTGGTACGTAGTGTATTAGAAACTATTACATATCAATTTAATTATGAAAGTATGTTCGGATATTTAAAAACAGGCTATTCTCTTTTAACACAGGAAGAAACGGATATATTAGAAAATTATGTCCTTGCCTATGGTATTAAAGGTAAAAAATGGTTTTTGGATACATGGGAATATGGTATGCAGAACAAAACAGAAGAACAAAAAACAGAAATTAATTTGTTAAAACAAAAAGCAATTTCTCCTTTACAAGAATTATATCAAATGTCACGAAACAAACAAAAATATACATTGCTGGAATGGTCAAAAGCACTTTTTGAATTTTTGCAGTTTGTAGACGCAAGCAATAAAACATTGCAAATGATAGAACAAGCTGAAACAATAGAACAAGCAAATGAATATCATCAAATATGGTCTATGCTTGTGGAACTTTTGGAAAGTGGAGCAGAAATATTGGGCGATGAAAAAATGACACTGCCAGAATTTTATAATATCATAGAGGCAGGACTGGAACAAAGTAAAATGGGTATTGTGCCTCCTACTGTAGACAGTGTGATTATAGGTGATATTGAAAGAAGCCGTTTACCAGAAGTGAAAGCACTTTTTGTATTAGGGGTAAATGAGGGGATATTGCCTTCTCCTATGGAACAAAATGGCATATTTACAGAGGGAGAAAGGGAAAGTTTATTGATTGCTGGAGCAGAATTAGCACCAGATAATAAAAGACGAGCTTTTGAAGAACAATATTTAATATATAGAGGATTTACAAAACCATCTGAAAAATTGTATATCAGCTATTGTATAGCAGATTTAGAAGGAAAACCCCTTCGTCCATCTTCTGTTGTTGTAAAATTAAAAAGAATGTTTACAAATTTAGAAGAAAAATTTGATTCGGAACAGTTAGGGCATATGGCAACACCTAAAACAGCAATTCATTTTTTGGGAGAACAAATGAGAAAATACATTTTAAATGAAAATGATGATGATATGGACGCTGTTTGGAAAGATGCTTATAGTTATTATAATACAAATGAAATGTGGCAAAAACAAATTGCTATGTTGAAAAGGGGACTTTTTGCACAGGAAACAATAGAATCTCTTTCTAAAAAAATGGTTCAAAAAATATATGGAAATAGAATTTATTCTAGTGTTTCTCGTTTAGAGCAATTTTCACGCTGTCCATTTTCATTTTTTGCACAATATGGCTTGAAAGCAAAAGAAAGACAATTATATCAACTGCGTATACCAGATTTGGGTATACTTTTTCATGAAGTTATGGACTATTTTTCAAAAAGTTTACAACAGAATCATATTTCATGGCATGATTTAGAGCAAAAGCAATCTGATGAAATAATAGAAAATGCTGTGGAAGAAACAGCACCTAAATTGAGCAATCAAATATTGCTTGATACATCTGGAAATCGATATTTAATGCAACGTTTGAAAAGAATTTCAAAAAGGGCAGCATGGACATTAGCAAGACATATGCAGATGGGCGATTTTGAAGCATATGGCACAGAGGTAGAATTTGGTTTTGAATCTATACTTCCTCCTATTGTAATAGAATTGTCGGGGGGAGAAAAATTGTTGTTGAATGGAAAAATTGACAGAATTGATATTATGGATAAAAATAATACAAGATATGTCAAAATTATTGATTATAAATCTGGACAAAAGTCATTTGATTACAACGATATTTATTATGGATTACAGTTACAGCTTTTGATTTATTTAGATGCCTTTTTAGAGAACAATAAACAGCAGTTTGACATCAAACCAGGGGCGGTATTTTATTTCCATATGAAAGACCCTTCCATTATGGTAAAAAAGGAAATGTCATCAGAGGAAATATATGACGCATTGTTTAAAGAATTAAAAATGTCAGGGCTTGTATTAAATGATGTAAAAGTGATAAAAGGACTTGATAATATTTTTGATAGTGGAAAAGAAGACAGTTTGACGCCAAGTGTTACCTCTTCTATTATACCTGTATCCTCTTTAAAAAGTGGCTTAGTAAGTAAATCTGCAAAAGTAACAGATGAACAGAATTATCAAAAATTGATGGATTTTAGCAAAAAGAGAGCAAAAGAAATAGGAGAAGCATTGATGGAGGGAGAAATTGCTCCTTATCCTTATAGAAAAGAAAATAATATACAGTGCACATATTGCCCTTATTATGGTATATGTCGTTTTGATAGAACGTCTGCAAATAGTAATTATCGTACCATGCAAAAATTAAATGAACAAGATTTTTGGAATTTGATTTCACCTAAAAAAAATGATTGAAAAATTGTTTTTAATTGTTAGTTATAAAAAAGCCTTTACAATTAAGGCTTTTTTTATTTTGGAATGGAAAAGAATAAGACATTATATAATATTGAGGTGAAATAAATATGACAATGACAATAGAACAGAAAAAAAAATCAATAAAACAATGTGATATTCATTTTTTAAAGGGAGAACAATTTAAAACAAATATCATTAGTGTGGTGTTGAGAATTCCTTTAACGAAACAAAATGCGACAAAAACAGCATTACTTGCAGAAGTGTTAAAAAATGGTTGTAAACAATATCCATCCAGAAAAGCAGTTTGTCAAAAAATGGACGATATGATGGGAAGCGTTTTTGATATCTCTATTATAAAAAAAGGAAAAGAGCAAATATTGTTTTTTTATTTGGAAACAGTAAAACATGAAAAAGAATTGTTGGAGCAAGCATTTACCTTTTTACAAAATATGTTGCTTTATCCTTTACAAGAAGGAAAGGGATTTCCTAAAAAAATAGTAGAAATAGAAAAAGAGATATTGGCGGAAAAAATAAAAAGTAGACAAGATGACAAAAAAGAATATTCTAAAATACGCTGTCTGGAAGAAATGTGCAAAAAAAATACATTTGGTATTTTTGCAGATGGTTATGTAGAAGACTTAAAAGAAATAGATGAAATGATATTATTGATGCATTACAATAATATGATAAAACATTCTAAAATAGAAATTATTATGACAGGTGATGAAAGTCAAAAAAATGAAATGATTGCATTAGCAGAAAAATTAAATTTTGAGACAGATTTTTTATGGCAAACTGAAAATGAAAATGTCAAACAAAGTAATGACATTCAAAAAGTGGAGGAAACACTTCACACTGCACAAAGCCGTATTGTATTAGGTTTTGATACCAATATTAGCCCAGAACAAAAAGAATTTGCTTGTTTATTAGTTTGCAATGAATTATTTGGAGGAAGCCCTACATCACTTTTATTTCAAAATGTAAGAGAAAAAGAGGGCGCTTGCTATGATATTAGTTCTTTTTTATTTCGATTGTATCCTATATTGATGGTAAAAGCAGGTATTGAAAAACAATATTATAATAAAGCAGTTGATATCATACAAAATTGTTTAAAAACATTACAACAGAAAAAAGTAGATTCGGAAACATTGGAACAGGCAAAACAAAATATGATACGATATTATATTTCTATGAAAGACAGTCAAACAGCATTAATGGATTTTGCATTAAATGAATGGATATTAAAAACAAACAGAACAATAGAACAATTTATAAAAGAAATAAAACAGGTGACAGCAGAGGATGTGCAAAAAAGAGCAAAAGAAATCCATTTGAATACCATTTATTTTTTGCAGTGAAAGGAGCAATATAAAATATGGAAATGAGAAAAGAAAATAATATAATAGGAGATACCATTGTTACAAAAAAGTTGTCATCTGGTATGAAATGTTATATAATTCCAAAGAACGGATATCAAGAAAAAATGGCGGTACTATCTGCAAAATTTGGCTCGAATGATATATATTATCGCAGACCAACAGAAGAACAAAAACACGATATGCCATTAGGTACAGCACATTTTATAGAACATAAATTGTTTGAACAGTCTTGGGGAGATGCTTTTACTACATTTTCAAATCAATGTGCTACTGCAAATGCTTTTACAGATTTTCAAAAAACAGCATATTACTTTAATTGTCAAAAAAATTTTGAATTAAATTTAAAATTGCTGTTATCTTTTGTACAGCATACTCATTTTACAGAAGAATCAACAGAACAGGAAAAAAAGATTATTGCAAGTGAAATTACAATGTATCAAGATGACCCAAGTTGGATTGTATTTTTTAAATTGCTTGAAAATATGTATCACAATCATACTGTAAAATATCCTATTGCTGGTACAGTGGATACAATACAATGTGTGACGAAAGAAATACTTCAAAAAAGTTATGAAGCATATTATACACCAGAAAATTTTTGTCTTGTTTGTGCAGGAGATATAGAAAGTGATAGTATATTAGATATGGCAGAAAAAGTAATGAAGCCTACAAATGGACACAGAGCAGTCACACTTTTTGAAAAAGAGCCAGAAAGCATTGTAAAACAATATGCTGAAACAAATATGTCATTAGTAAATCCCATTTTTCAAATTGGCTTTAAACAAAAGCCTCAAGATGAAATCAAAAGTTTAAAGCAAGTTTATTTAATACGTATTGCTATGGATATACTTGCTGGAGAAAGTTCTGATTTTTTTGAAAAGGCATATCAAAAACAACTTTTAAAAGAAACGATGGATTGTGAATTTTTTTCAGGAGAAGGCTATGCTTTTACAACATTTTCGGGAACAGGAGAATTTGCGCAAAAAACAGCGGAATTACTTTTGACAGAAATAGACAATATCCAAAAGCAAGGTATACCAGAATCTATTTTTGAAAGAGCAAAAAATAAACAAGTTGGCAGAATGATAAGAGGATTTAATTCTATTTATGCAATTTGTATGAGTCAGTTGGAGCTTGCTATGAAAAACAGGGATTTATTTGATGGATTTCACACATTAAAAAGTATAAAAATAGAAGAAGTGCAAAGAGTGTTTCAAAAAGATTTTTTAAAAGAGAATATGGTAATATCTGTTGTAAAATAGTGTGTAAAATGTTTTGTGAAACAGTTAGAAATCATGATAAAATAATTTCTATAAAAGTAAAATATGAGCTAATTTCACAAATGAAGAAAGGAGAATTTGTATGGGGAATATGCCCGAAATATGGTTTCCACATTTGGGTATTCAAATTGAGCATTTAAGCCGTGTGATATTTCAAATATTTGGATATGATGTATATTGGTATGGTGTTATTATTGCAAGTGGTGTGTTAATTGCATTGGCTTTTGCGATACGTGAGGCAAAAAGAACAGGGCAAAATGCAGAGAATTATGTGGATATTGCATTATTTGGTGTTATTTTTTCTGTAATTGGAGCAAGGTTATATTATGTACTGTTTTCATGGGAATTGTATATTGATGAACCTCTTAAAATATTTGCATTAAGAGAAGGCGGACTTGCTATATATGGAGGTATTATTGCAGGTGTCATAACAGTAATCATATATACTAAAATAAAAAAATTGAATTTTTGGCTTGTTGCAGATACAGCTGCACCTAGTTTGATATTGGGGCAAATTATAGGAAGATGGGGAAATTTTTTTAATAGAGAAGCATTTGGAGGATATACAGATAATATTTTTGCTATGAGATATTTAAAACAACAGGTCAATAACATTGCTCCATCTGTATTAAAAAATACAATTACTGTAAATGGTACAGAATATATACAAGTACATCCTACATTTTTATATGAATCTGTTTGGAATATAGGAGTGTTGATAATACTGTTGATTATGAGAAAAAATAAAAAATTTGATGGGCAAATATTTGGTTTTTATTTATTGGGATATGCGTGTGGAAGGGTTTGGATTGAAGGACTTAGAACAGACCAGTTAAAAATAGGTCATTTTGCTGTTTCTCAAATTCTTTCAGCAGTGCTAATATTTGTAGCGTTTGCATTGCTTTGGTATCGAAAACAAAAGTCAATTTCGATTAATATCAATAAT
>OFFY01003036.1_pt1 | contig 10761 bp, 10 predicted proteins | sample 1521481 | NCBI WGS metagenome assembly OFFY01 (sample SAMEA3504117, study PRJEB24116) | mouse gut metagenome | biome: mouse gut; feature: mouse-associated habitat; material: faeces | place: Denmark | collected 2011
CTGCCGTAGGCACATGGGCTTTTGCCATGACCTCTTTAGCGAACTTCTTGGAACCCTCCATCTGGGCCGCAGCGCCGCTGGGACCAAAGACGGCGATGCCCGCGTCGCGCAGGTTATCTGCCACGCCGGCCACCAGTGGAGCCTCAGGGCCAATGACCACCAGGTCGATATCGTGATCTTTAGCAAAGAGAGTCACCTGGACGCCATCTTCAGGATCGATGGGCGCCACTTGGGCGATCTCGTTCATGCCGCCGTTTCCCGGGGCCACCCACAGCTGCCCAGCCGCAGGCGAAGCTGCCATTGCCCTCAAGAGGGCATCTTCTCGGCCACCGGCACCCAAAAGCAGAACATCCACAGCGACTCTCCTCTCTCAAAGGTTGTCGTCCGCGTGGGCGACAAGCCCTTCTCTCTCCAAGCTCTCCAGATCCTTCAAGGGATCTGTCTCCGAGGACTCATGCACCAGATAGCGCACGGGCGCGTAAGCAATGCCCATGGCCCCCAAACCCAACGCCACCGCCACCGATCCCGAGGCATTTATCACCGTGGATCGCGTGGAGATGAACTCATTGGTATCCAGCGGCTTTTCCAAGATCGACAGGTTTCTGGGAAAGCCCACCGACACCTCTATGTAGCGCAGAGGCCCTTCTCTCTGGGCATCCAAGCTCATAAGCCGAGCAATGCGTCCCGCCAAAAGCCGCTGGTCACCGTGGTGCCCCACGCGGGTGAGGTGCCCGCGGCCGTCCATGGCCACAAACCCGTAGGATCCCGTCCAGCCGTCCACGATGGTGCGCAAGCGCTTTAAGGGGTTGGAGCGGGTATGGTTGTAGAGCGCGGCCCCTGGCGGGGTGATGAACAGCACGGTGACCCTAGGGATAAGCTGCTGCACATGCTCGATGGCCTCTTCGAAGCTCATGCCTACTTGACGGGCATGAACCAGGTCTGCCACCACCATGGCTTCGCCGGCAGAGACCAGCTTTGAGTCGATCACGGCCACCTGGCAGCGCTTCTTTACCTCTCGGGCAGCGGCCACCGCATTATCAAACACCTGCACCAGAGCAGAAGAGGCTGTGATACAGATGATGGGATCATCGCTTTGGTCGATGAGCTGGTTGAAGACCTCCATGAACTCGGCAGCCGAAGGCTGCGACAGGCGTAAGATGCCCTTGGCTGCCAGGTCTACGTAGACGTCGGCCGGATGGACGCCCAGCACATCGAGCTCATCCTTATACTTGCCTCGCAGGTGCATGGCTACCAGATGGACATCGTGGGCTTCGCACCACTCCTTGGGAAAATCGGACAACGTATCACAGACGATGCGAAACACAGAGGCCCTCCTCTCGCGAATCCTGCGGGCAGACGCTATGGCTTAGCGCCAGTGGCGATTGATGGTTTGCTCGCGATCAGGGCCTACCGCGATAAGGGAGACCGGCACGCCCGAGAGGCGCTCGATGAGGTCGATGTAGTCTTTGGCCTCGCGGGGCAGATCGGTGTAGTTACGCACGCCTGAGATGTCGCACTTCCAGCCGGGCAGCTCGATATAGACGGGCTTGGCCTTGTAGAAGAGCGACTGGTGCTCGGGCACGGTGGTGTAGCGCACACCATCCACGTCGTAGGCGATGCACACCTTGATGGTGTCCAGCACGCTCAAGACGTCCAGCTTGGTGACCGCCAGATCGGTGAGTCCGTTGACGCGGGCGGCATAGTTGACCACCACGGCGTCGTACCAGCCGCAGCGACGCTTGCGGCCGGTGGTCACGCCGTACTCGTGGCCCACCTCGCACAGAAGCTCGCCGATCTCGTCTCCCTGAGGGAGCTCGGTGGGGAACGGGCCGGAGCCCACGCGGGTGAGGTAGGCCTTGGCGATGCCCAACACGCGATCGATGTGCTTGGGACCTACGCCAGAACCGGTGATGGCGCCGCCAGCCGTGCAGTTGGAGCTGGTCACAAAGGGATAGGTGCCAAAGTCGATATCGAGCATGGTGGCCTGGGAGCCCTCGAACAAGATGTTCTTGCCCTCGGTGATGGCCTCGTTCAAGTAGCGGGAGCTCTCGATGATGTAGGGGCGCAGGCGCTCGGCATAGGGCAGGTAGGTCTCGCAGATCTGATCCACCGTGTAGCCAGGAAGGCCATAGATCTTCTCGAGGATGGGGTTCTTCTCGGCAAGGGCGGTCTCCAGCTTCTCGCGGAAGATCTTCTCATCCAGCATGTCCTGCATGCGCAGGCCTATGCGGGAGACCTTGTCGGAATAGCAGGGGCCTACGCCGCGGCGGGTGGTGCCGATGAGGTTCTTGCCCAGGCGGCGCTCGTTGGCCCCGTCAAGATCCTTGTGATAGGGCATCACGATGTGGGCGTTGCCGCTGATCTTGAGGTTGTGATAGGAGACGCCCTGCTCGTCGAGGGTGGCGAATTCTTCGAGCACCACCGAGGGGTCGACGATGCAGCCGTTGCCGATGACAGGCACGACACCCTCATACATAACGCCCGAAGGGATCTGGTGCAGTCCAAACTTATGACCGTTGGCTACCACGGTATGACCGGCGTTGGCGCCGCCTTGGCAGCGACATACCACATCGTACTCGCCGGAGATGAGGTCTGTGACCTTGCCTTTTCCCTCATCGCCCCACTGGGTACCCACAAGAATCGTCGAGGCCATTGGTTTTCTTCCCCCTCAAACTCTTTAGCGCCGCCCTCCGTGACGGCGCAGCATCATTCCTCAGTATAGTGGAGGGACGTCCTGCTCTGAAGGCACAACGCAAGGCGTCAGAAAAGCTAGGCTGGAGGCGCCATGTCGGCATGGGTGCGGTCCAGCTCCATAAACTTGGTTTGGTCTTTGAGAAACACCATCTCGATGGTGCCCACGGGGCCGGAACGGTTCTTGGCGACGATGAACTCGGTGATGCCCTCGTCGGGGCGGTCTTTTCGCTCGGCCTCCTCGGGGGTGGTGGAGCGGTCCAGCAGGATGACGATGTCTGCGTCCTGCTCGATGGCGCCGGACTCACGCAGATCGGAGAGCTGAGGGCGCTTGCCGGTGCGGTTTTCCGATTGACGAGAGAGCTGCGAGAGGGCGATGACGGGCACCCCTAGGTCCTTGGCCATGATCTTGATGCCGCGGCTCATCTCCGAGACCTCGGTGGCGCGGGAGTCCGAGCGCTTGGAGGGTGGCGGGCTCACCAGCTGGAGGTAGTCCAGGATGACCACTGCCTTCTCCTTGTTATGGAGCATGCGGCGGGCCTTGGCGCGCACCTCGGTGACGGTGGTGCCGGGGGTGTCATCGATAAGGATGTCAAGCTTGGAGATCTCCTCTGAAGCCTGGAGCAGCGCAGGCCACTCCTCACCGGAGATGTTGGCGCTGCGGATCTTTTGCAAGCCCACCGCAGAGCGTGCAGCCAGCAGTCGCTGGGCGATCTCTGTAGAGCTCATCTCCAGGGAGAAGAAAGCCACCGTGGCGCCGTTCTCCGCCGCCTGCACCGCCAGGTTGAGGGCGAAGGAGGTCTTGCCCACGCCAGGGCGGGCGCCCACTACCACCATTTGACCCTCGCGAAGACCCAACAGCTTGTGGTCCAGCTGCTGGAAGCCGGTCTTGACACCTAAAGCATCCTCGCCGGCGGCCGCCTGCTCCTGAAGCTGCAGGTAGAGGTCCTGCATGGCCGTTTGCATGGTGATGTAGTTGGAGCGCACGTCGCGGTCGGTCACAGAGAGGATCATGCGCTCTGCAGAGTCGATGACCTCTTTGGTGTCCTCTGGCGCGTCGAAAGCCAGGCTGGAGATCTCTGCGGTGGCGGTGATGAGCTGGCGCAGGGTGGAATCGCGCTTGAGCATCTCCATGTAATGGCGCCAAGAGGAGAGCGCGAAGGTGTTGGAAGTGATCTCCGTGATGTAGCGGGGGCCGCCGATGGCCTCCAGCTGCTTGGAGGACTTGAGCCTGTCCGCCAACGTCACAGGATCGACAGGCAGCGATGCGTCAAACATGTCGCGCAAGGTGGAGAAGATGGTTTGGTGACGAGGCATGAAAAAGTCCTCGTCACGCAGCTCTACCAGGCATTCTTGCAATACATCAGGGGAAAGCAGCATGGCCGAGAGCACCGACTGCTCTGCCTCGATATCCTGGGGCATTGTGGGGGCAGCGTCCCTGCCGCTAAAGCCGGCGGGGGTTAAGGCTGAAGGCATTGCACGCTCCTTTGAGCCAGAGTTCACGGACTGCATAGTACTCCGAAACCAAGCCCTCCGTTGTTTTCATATATGATTGCTTTTCCACTCTCAACAGGCCGATGTTGTTAAGGGGTAAGGCTCTGTCCTGCCGCTTTCTGGGTTTTCAACGTTTTCAACATGTTTTAGTACCCTCGGTAAAATTCTTTTCAACATTTTGCGAACGATTGTTCGCTCTTTCCCCGTTGCCCCAAATACCTGGGATTTCGCCTCGCAGCTGCTTCGCACCTTCATAAACCACCAGGTAGATGCTGTGTTATTTTCAAAAACCCAGCCAAAGGGGGAGCCGCTGTCCAAAAAGAGCACACCTTACAAATAAAAATAGCCCTTGACTTGAAGTGTCCAATTAGGCAACCCCTCGCCCAGGATTGTCGAAATAGGGGGTTATTAACAACCCATGGCGATCGATCTATAGCAAAAGCCCAGCTCACAGTCACAAGAGCCTTGTAAGTCCCCTGAAACTGTGGCCGGGCTTCTCGGCAGCTTTCTTTAGAGCCCTCTGTGGAGCCCTAGGAAAGCCGTTCATAAAAACGCAAGGTGCACTAGGCCTCGGCGGGAGCCTCAGCCTCGGGAGCTTCAGAAGCCTCGCCTTCGACAGCGAGCTCCTCAGACTCGGCAACCTCCTCGTCGCCTGCGGGAAGGTCCTCAGGCTGACCCACCTGGACGCCCAGGGTGGCGAAGATATTGCGGTAGATGGAAACGATGACCTCGTGGAGGCCAGCGGTCTTGATGGGCTTCTTGATCTCGATGCGCTTGCGGTCGATCTCGATGCCGTACTGCTCTTTCAGGGCAGCGCCCACCATGGCGTTGGTGACGGAGCCAAAGAGCTGGCCCTCGTCGCCCACCTTGACGTCGACGACTACAACCTTGCCGTCAATTTGCTCGCGGAGGGCCTCGGCATCGGTGATGCGCTTGGCCTCGCGCTGGGCAATATTGTTGCGGCGCTGCTCGAGCTGCTTAATGTTGCCCGGGGTGGCAGGCTGGGCGATGCCGTTGGGGAACAGGTAGTTCTCCGCATAACCCTGGGCGACGTCGATGATGTCGCCCTCTCCGCCCTTGCCCCGGAGCTCACCCAGAAGGATGACTTTCATGGGACTACTCCTTTGATCGGCCAGCCGATAGCGGCCGGCGAAAACTCTTGTGATCCATCAGGCGGCAGATGCCTTTGGCTCGCCACGGTCGAGGTGGCGAAAGTTCGCAAAGAAATCTACGACGCCCAGGATGCTGACGACAAAGAACGATGCCTCTAGCTGCAGTGCCAGAAGGATCACCAGGAACCTTATGAGGCACCCGGCCTGATACTTCTGAAGCCACCACATAAGGACTCCGTAGCCCTCCAAAAGGAAGACGAAGCGCACTGCCATAAGGGCGCTGGCGCCCACGGTGGCGGCCGCCTGGCTCAAGGGCCCAAACAAGAAGTTGAAGGCCATGAGGGCAATGCTGCCGATAAGCACCACCATTGCCCAGGTGGGAGCATCGGCTGCTTGGAGGAGTGCCCGGAGTCTCGCGGGCCACCCAGCCTGCAAAGTGGGCTGCAAGCACACTCAAGCCAGCCGCCACAAAGTAGGCGAAGGGCCAAAGCAGGTAGATAACCCAGATCACAGAGCGAATCTGCGCTGCCATCTCAAGGCCGGAAGCCTTGGAGATCGCCTGGACTTGCGTGTCGATGATGCTGCGGACGGCGGCAAAGAAGTCTTCGCCGGCCAGAGACATCACCAGCCAGTTGAGTCCGATGGTGGCAAGGGTTGCCAGTGCGGCTGCTGCGTAGTCCACCGTGAGGTTGGCACGCTTTTTGGCCGCCAGGCCGCCCACCACAAGCGCAACGCACAGATCCACGCCGCCTTGGAGCACCACACCCAAGTTGCCCTGGACCCAAAGCCATCCCAGGACGAGGCCTGCCACAGAGGCAGCCGCCAGAGCCCCTAGATAGGAGCGGGAGAGCTTGGCGGATATCCCTCGCGAGGTACCGTAGGCCACCATGGCGACGCCAATGACGGCAATGCTGGTGAGGGCCACCGCCCCAAAGCCGCACCAGATAAGGGCGCTTACAAAGGGGCGAGGCTGAGAGGGTTTGGGCTGCATGGGAGGTTCTTCTCCGTAGCGCACCAGACCGGTCTCTTCTTGAGTGTCAGAGTTCTTGTCGTCTCTAAAGGCCACGATGAGACCTGGTGCCTCTAGTCGCGACGACGGCCGCCGCGGTTGGATACCACGGGTACCGTGTAGGGCAGAAGAGCCATCACGCGGGCGCGCTTGATGGCGTTGGCGATGTCGTGCTGGTGCTGCGTGCAGGCGCCGGTGACGCGACGGGGCTTGATCTTGCCGCGATCGGTCATGTACTTGCGAAGGAGCTGGGTGTCCTTATAGTCGATGAACTCGACATCCTCCTTGCAGAACTGGCAATACTTGCGACGCGGCTGACGCTGATATTCAGTAGCCATGTCTTTGAGTACCTTTCGTATACCGGCAGGAGGCCGGAATAATTAGAACGGGATGTCCTTGTCGTAGACATCGCCAGCAGGCGGTGCCTGGACAGGGGCAGGCGCGGGGGTAGAAGCGGTGAAGCTCTGGTTTTGCGGGGCGCCCATCTGCGGGGCTTGCTGAGCATAACCGCCCTGCTGAGGATAGCCTCCCGGTTGGCCCTGCTGGCCTTGCTGGTCGCGAGAGCTCATGAACTCGACCTCGTCGACAACCACCTCGATCTTCGAGCGGTTTTTGCCAGACTCGCGGTCTTGCCATTGGCTCCAGCGCAGCTTGCCCTCGATAGCCACCTTCATCCCCCTGTGGAGGATGTTCGCCAGCGACTGAGCCCGGTTGCCAAACATCACGCAGTCGATGTAGTTGGGGCGATCCTCCCACTGCTGGGTCTGCGGATTGCGCCAACGATCATTCACGGCCACGCCAAAGGACAACACGCTGCTCCCCGAAGGCAGCGCGCGAAGCTCAGGGTCGCGGGTGAGATTGCCGGTGATGGTTACTCGATTGATGCTCATGGTGAAACAGCCTCCTTGAGTGATCCGGATGGGTCACTTCGCAGTCATTACTCGTGGTCGGGACGACGGACGATCATGTGACGCTTGATGGCATCGGTGATGCGGCACACACGGTCGAGCTCGGCGATCTGAGTGGGGTCTGCGTGGAAGTTGATGAGGGTGTAGTCGCCCTCGGTGAGCTTGTCGATCTCATAGGCGAGCTTGCGCTTGCCCCAGTTGTCGACGTTGTCGATGGTGCCACCATTCTCAGTGATTGCGCTATCGATGCGCTTCAGGGCGCCAGCGCGGGTCTCCTCATTGATGGTGGGGTCGACGATGAACAGAATCTCATAGGCCTTCATGATTTCACCTCCTCCGGGCTAAATGGTCTCGGGTCGTGAAGGTTTGCGCCCGAGGCAGGAAAGGTCAGTGTTCGATATTAGCACAGCAGACCCGCCTCCCCAGCTAACACACATCATTGGATGATTCTCACAACACAGTACCTGCCGAGAAGAACCACCCTCAGGCTCGCAGCCGCTGGCTCCAAGGCTTTCACCGGCTTTTGTCACATTTCTGTCCCGCCGCTGGCCATTTTTTGACCAAACCGGCAAAATCCCAGGTAAGCCTTGTGAAGTTCCTGTTATTCGAGATGAGGCTCCACGGGATCCATAAAAAAGAAGGGCCATTGGCAGCGGCCCTTCCCTACAGTTCTTTGGCGCGCAAGACAGCCTGCACTAATACTCTTGTAGGCGCTGGCAACCCTGAGGCCTGGTTACTCCTCGGGTTCGCCGCCTTCCTCCTCATCCTCTTTGTGCACGATGAGGGGCGTCACTATCTCGCCCTCATCGTCGTCGGCAATGGGGCGCCCCATTCCGGGGATGGGAGGCTCGGGAGCGTCCTCATACTCATCCGCCTCTTCCTCTCGCCCGTCATGGGAGTCGACGGTTGGCTCTTGGACGTCCGCCTCGACGTCTGTTTGCGGCTGATCGTCCAACACCAGCTGGATGGGAGTTGCCTCTTGTGCCTGAGAGGAGGATGGCCCGATCGCCTGCTCTTCTGCCACAGGCGGCTGGGGCGCGGGTTTCTCGGCAAGGGAAGGCTGGGGCTCTGCGGGAGCTGCAGGCTGTCCAGGCGCGACCGCCGAGACAGGCGCCTGAGACTGCGAAGCAGCCTGAGCTGCGGGAGACGGTTGAGGCTGCGATGCTGGCTGAGGCTGCGGATAGGGGTTGTAGAAACCCGTAGGCACAGGATCGGAGCCGGAAGACAGGGGCACAGGATCGGAGGGGCTTCCCCAGACAGGCACGTTGAACTGGCGGATCCAGAGGGCGCCGGCAGTGTAGACCAAAAGCATGGCGACGACGCTGATCACATTGGCGACGTAGCTTGCCAAAAGCATGGGCAGCATGGCCGATTGGATGAGCCCTGCCACCGAGGTCGCGATGAGGGCGGCGCTATTGGTGGCGTAGCTATAATAGGCACCCCACAGGAGCGACATAACCGACGGGATCATAGAAAAGATCGCGATCGCCAGGGGAATGGCCGTGACCAAGCCCCCCAAGACGGCGATGCCAAGGATGCGGAAGAGGCCGCCCAGATCATAGGCGAACATGGTCCAGACTTGTGAGAAGCCAAACCCGGCGCCGATCTTTTGGTAGATGCAGCCCCTCAGGTTGGCCACGAGCACCAGAAGGCCTGCGAAAATATCCAGGCCCACGAGAAGGATCCCCAAAACGATGCTGCCACCGGTCCCCGCGAAATCCATCATCCAGGCAAGCGCCGAGGCCACGATGCCTGCCAAGAGGCCCCAGCCCAGCGAGATCACAAAGGCGCGCCATCCGGCGCCGATGCACTCGCCCACGCGCACGCCGCGCTGCTTGGGAGCCGCGTCCACTCCCCAGGCAGTGAGCCGAGCCCAGCAGAGCCCGTAGCCCGCCACCCCCAACGCTCCGAAGATAGGCACATAGAGGCTGAGCGCCAGGATGCACATCGGGGCCAGCCAGCCTTTGTCCTGCGTCATCATGCGCCAGGCACGGGAGAGGTAGTGTCCGTTCACAAACGTCGTGTCTGCCATGGGAGGCCCTTCTCATGTAGGAGGCAGTGCCATTGCGTGGTCGTGGAACTCATACTAGCGCACCTTTACCGAGAAACCCCTGGCCCTCCAAGGTGCAAGCTTTTACGAATCCCTTACCACCCGATAACTGGCGCTGGCCTAGCGGTAGGGCAGCTGGTCGTCGGGATCTGTGAGAGTCTCTTTTTTGGGAGAGGGCTCTGGCATGAGGAGGGTCTTCTCGGCAGGTTCGTGAGGGGCGAAGATGGCCTCGGCGGAACCTTTGGCCTGCCCTTCTGCAGCTTCGCGCTCCCGGGCCTCCAGCTCTTCGCCCAGCTCCTCGCGAAGTTCTTGTTTGATTTCTTCTTTCATCTGGTCGCGGCGCTGCTCGCGAGCCTGTTGGGCCGCGTCGGTGCTGCTTGGCGCTGGCGCGAACGAGCCCGTAGAGGAATCCCAGCGCACGCTGTGGCCCATTCGGCTGCCACGATAGGGAATGTAGGGATTACTCACCGTGCGATACTTGAGCCTGCGGGTATAGTCGATGAGCCGGGGCGTATAGTCCACCGGGCTGGGCGTGGTAATGCCAAACCTAAGCGACAGCCAGCGCAAAAGGCAGCAGACGGCCACGCAGACCACCACGGCGAACCCCTTCACAAGCCCGGCGTAGACCAGGGCGCAATAGACCGCCGCTGATATCAGCGCGCAGGAGGCGTAGAGGTTTCCTGGTCTAAAGATCTGGGGGACGTCGCCTAGGAAGATGTCGCGCAGCATGCCGCCGCCCACGCCGGTGAGCACGCCCATGAGCAGGGCCGCCATGACGGGGAGCTCGTGGATGATGGCCTTGTCGGTACCGGAGGCGGTGAAGATGCCCACCGCCAGGATGTCCACGATGGCCGTGGCTTTATCCAACGACTTGAACAACCCCGAGAAGAAAAACACCGCGGTCCCGGCCAGCGCCGCCGTAGGAATGGCCCAGTCGTTGGAGAGCATGTAGACGCTGCCGCACTGCATGATCATGTCGCGGATAAGGCCGCCGCCAAGCCCGCAGAGCATACCCAGGCCTGCAGCGCCAAAGAGGTCCAGCTTGCGCTCTGAAGCCGTGAGCCCGCCAAAGGCCGAGCCCACCACCACAGCGACCATATCGATCCACTCGGGCATGGTGAGGGTGATGAACTGAGGATTGAGCGTCGTGAAGAGGGTGCCCACGGGATTCTCCTCGAAATCGATGACAGTAGCGCGTGCAGCCTGCGTGCGAGTCTGCCTGTGCCCCATGCAGAGCGGCGCGCCATGTAGGGAGCGACGCACCAGGCAGAGCTGCACACCATGCAGAGCTGCACACCATGCACCATTATGATGTGTTGGTGCGATGAGGGCAGCGGGCACTTTTATTCTTCTACACACTGGAGCGCCGATGTGTTATTCTAGCCGTTGCAATTGCATAAGGAGAGTTGTCCGAGCGGCTGAAGGAGCACGATTGGAAATCGTGTAGGCGGTAACCCCGTCTCCCGGGTTCAAATCCCGGACTCTCCGCCAGTATGT
>OFFY01003045.1_pt1 | contig 10731 bp, 8 predicted proteins | sample 1521481 | NCBI WGS metagenome assembly OFFY01 (sample SAMEA3504117, study PRJEB24116) | mouse gut metagenome | biome: mouse gut; feature: mouse-associated habitat; material: faeces | place: Denmark | collected 2011
AAAAAAAAGCCATAAAATAATATTATCTGGTTTATATGTCTGTCTTAAAAGACTTTCCACAGCAATCCAAGTTTTTTCTATTCGAGATGGAATAGAAGTCATAGATACAATCAATCTCCTCTTCCTTTTTTTCTTGAGATTAATGCCTTGTTTTCCGCTTTTAGTAATTTGATAATACCATGTAATCAAAGCTTCATAAAAGTTATCTTTATTCTCCAATTCAAATATTCTTTTTAAGTAATAGTTAACTTCATAGCAAATCTTCACCAATTTCATATATCACCTAACAATCCCTATTTCTTAGAATTCATCTTAACCAACCATAAAATAGGACTCTCTTTTCAGCTTTACCATCAAATTGGGGAATAATAAGAAAAATAGATAGAACCAATACCTTTTATAATTTTCTCTCCACATGGCATTTCCTGAGAATATCCATTTTAACATATGTAAATAGTACCGTCGGCTACGCACAATAAATTCATAAAATAATTTTTTATTCCCCTGATGGTAAATCATATATGCTATCTCAATACAATAATCACATGTATAAATACATGGATATGTCCTTAAATATCTATCTGCACATAAATTTGCAGTCATTACACCTGCCCTAATAATATCAAGACGCTCCATCCCCATTTGCTTTCCGCTAGCACTTTGATTATGAATTATATAATGATACACTATGTTATTCAAAACAACTTTACACGAAGCATTTTTGTGAAGTACAGCATTCATATAATAATCTTCACTATAACGCAATAAAGGAAACCTCCTGCCCAGAAATAAATCTCTCTTATAAATTTTATTGCACATATAATTATAACAGTTATCCTGCTTTAAAAAATGTTTTTCACAATTATATTTCCCTTTAATAATTTCTTTGTGTAGTGCACACTTATATATCAATACGCCATTAACTTTTTCCTTTCTACACGCTCCCTCAACTATATCAGCATCATACTTATTTATTTCATATAGCATAGTATTGTATGCACCTGCTTCTAAATAGTCATCAGCATCTACAAATGTAATATATTTTCCCCTTGCTAATTTTAACCCTATATTTCTGGCATGTGCAACACCCCGATTCTTTGTCGAAAACAATCTGACAATACTATATTGAGCTGCAAGCTTTGACACAACCTCTATCGTGTTATCCTTCGATCCATCATTAATTACTATTATCTCCATATCTGAAACATTCTGCCCGATAATTGATAGCAAACACTTAGAAATAAATTTTTCCGAATTAAATGCAGGAATAATTACTGATAATTCAATTAGCATAATGTATCCTACCCCATTCTGTCATTTTTTACTTTTTCATTTACATTCCCATCTTCTTGCAAATTGAATTTTTGTACTACTTTATGTATTCAAATCATCTGTATGTATCCTTACATAAATACTATACTTAAAAATACCCAAATTTGCTAAACACTGTATTATTTCCAACTGCAATCCTATTCTTACTGCTATAAGTATCTGATAGCTGTCTTTCAGCTCTGCCAATGCATCTGGACACAGTATCGGAAGCCCAAATAACTGCTTTCCCATCTTAGATAAGTCAGAGTCCACAAAGGCAAAGACTCTGTCTGCTAACAATTTATAAGCATTTTTCCCATTTTCTCCTGCACCAAATATAAGAATCTTTTTATTCTTGACAAGTGCCTGTTCACCATTTAATTCTGGCAAGTATCTTCCAATCTGTTCCTTTTGTTTTCTTCCCAGATAGCCATATGTCAGAAGGTTATTATATAACAGCACTATAACTGTGGGATTATTTCGTATTCCCTCTAAAATCCATTCTAAATACTTATATTGTAATTTAGCCCTCATTTGACTAATGCGGTCGGATTTTAGTGCCGTTAGGCTGTTCTTTTGAACACGATACAAATATAAAATGTTGGACATATACCCTATTGAACCATACCTTTGAAGTAGTCTTATCCAATATTCGTAATCCTCAACACAGAAAAACTGTTTAGAGTATTCACCTACCTCTGCCAACACCCTTCTACGATACATAAAAGAAGCTCCTACCAAATCCGACATATACATTCCATCTTGTTTATACGGCATCTTCTCTCTTAAATATTTCATATCTTCGTCCATAAACAGCATACTTGTACAAACCATTGGAAATTCTTCATGTTGATCCAGATAGCAACTCATCTCTTCTAAAGCTCTTGAAAGATACATATTATCATCTGATGTCCATGTCAGATATTCCCCTTTCGAGCGCCTAAAACCTATATTTAGTGCTTCTGGCAACTTCTGATTTGTATTATTATGAACAACTTGTATACGCGCATCCTTTTCCGCATATCCACAGGCAATCTCTAATGTCCGATCTGTAGAACAGTCATCTACTATAATAAGCTCCCAATCAGTGAATGTCTGGTTTATGATACTGTCAACAGCTTCCCTGATAAATCTTTCTCCATTATATGATGGCAGTACAATTGATATTTTAGGCATAACCTAACCCCCGCGCCAAAACATTATTTGTTATTTTGCTACACCAATCCAGGCATAAAACAGCCCATTTGCAGATTTTTCAAATCCAACTTCTTTTATTACAGAAATATTTCTGCAATATTTACTCATTACTTCAGATAACTCTTCTTCGTCAAACCACTGTTCCCATTCACCAATATCATAGTATCCGAGCATATCCTTATTTTTATCAATAATAGCAATAACTCCACCTGGTTTTGTTACTCTAGACATTTCCCTAACTGCACTTTCAATATCAATCGCATGTTCCAGTGCTTCACAAGTATACACACAGTCAAAAGCATTATCTTCATATGGAATATTTGTAAGACTTCCCTGTCTTTTATCAACATCCAGGCTCCCCATATAACCCATTACTGTTTCTGATAAATCTACTGCTACATATTTAACCTCCGGAAAAACCTTGTACAGATTTTTTAAATATGCACCTTTTCCACATCCAAGATCTGCAACCTTTACCATTTCAGACCTCTTATAAACATTTTACTATATTTTCTATGACTTGATACCTACCATCCGAAAAGTTAATAGTACTTTTAAATCTATGTGCCTGTCTCTCAAAATCCATTTTATTTTTCCAGTAAAGCGCATCAAGGAAATATTTTACCGCCCAACTAATCTCGCTATTAGGGAAATAAGTGTTACATTCTTCAGGATTTTCTTCTGATAAATAACTTCCAAACCATCCTCCCGATGCATTCTGCATCTTACAGGCATATTGAAAAGCCTTATTTCCCTTTTCCATTTCCCCAATACGAAACCACACTAATGCCATTTGAAATAATCCTGTAGAACATATCCATCCAACATTACTGTACCCTGGTATACTACCATTTTCTTTTTGAAGACAAGAAATATTCTCCATTGCCTGCCGTACCATTTTCTCCTCGCCCATATCTAGTAGACCTTCCATTATATATGCATAGAAGTGGGACAAAAGGCTAAAGTTCATAATTTTATCGTACACATGTTCCTTATAGTAGTAAAGGATGCGATAAGCCTTTTCCCTATATTCCGGGATATTTAATATTTCCCCTGCTTCCACCAACGGTGACAAGCAATATATATGTATGAACTCTGCAAACGTTTTTTCATCTCCGAAATCATTTTCTCTGGGAGATGGTAAACGGCCATTTTCCTCCATATTGCTCAAAATCCAATCACATCCTTTACGGATATTCATATCCACTTCAGGATATAAGTGTCGAGCAGACAACAACCCCTTTAATATTTGTGCCGAATCAAAAATATATGGCTGTTTATCTTCTGTATCATACCATGATCCATCTGGCTTCTGTATTTCGCATAACCATTTAGCAAAAGAAATAGCAATATCCCTATATCCCCACCGAATAAGGGATGGGATGAAATAACCTGTCACCTCAGGATATGGCTTGTCCAAACCTGTCCGATTAATTATTCCCTTATTGTCTACAATTTTATCTTTTATCCAACCAACAGCTTTATAGTATATGTCAATATAATCTGTACGGCTTTCTATTTTTTTCTTTAAAAGTTGTCTTTGCAGTTCCTCAAAATAAATAGACTTTACATTACTGCTGTTTAACTGAGATATTATCTCATTTTTTTTCTCCTTTCCAACTGTAACTACAATACAATGATTGTTTATAATTTCTTTAGCATTATCCATTGAAAGCACTGGAATTCCATATTTTTTTTTCCCTATCTTTTGCAAATCATTGTCCAAAAAACATATTACATTTTCTCTGCCAATAACATCCACAAATGTTCTTCCTACCTGTCCTGCCCCAAATAAAACATATTTTGAATCTTCCATTTAATAACCTCCTGTTACGCTCAATTGTATCTTAACATTAATTATTTAAGTTCGCAGAGATATATTGTCCTTGTTTCACATGGCGTAGAAAGTCGTGTTTCCAGTATTTTAAAGTTTTTTTTCAGTTCCCTCACAAAATTCTCTTTTGTATACCACTCAAATCCATTCTTTAAAAAATTTGTTATGTACTGATCATTCTGCTCAATAAATTCAACAATCAAGTACCTTGAAGTAAAAAGTGTAAATTGACCAATAATCTCTGCAAAAGATAGCTGTTGGGCAAAAGCAAGATGATGGACAATTGCCAATGCAATCACTACCTCTGACCGAAACCTGTCAACTGCACTCTTACGCCATGGTTCAACAGCGCTACCACTAATAGCATCATCTCTATAGTAATCAAGTGTGGGCACACAGACAGACATATAAATTGGCACCACATTACTCATTTTATTTATGCATATTTTTTTCCACAAATAATCAATACAATTATAATCATAATCCACAATTAATGCATACTTTAAATTTTTATGCCAATACGTTCCATACCATCCCATGTTTCCTGCTAAATCAACAATTGTATCAGGGTTGATACGTTCAATCATTTCTGATACATTTCGCATCTTCAATGACCACTTGGAAGGATCTGATGACCACTCCCATTCGTCATTCTGATATCCCTCCCATCTGGTTGTAAGCTTATTTCTATTCATGCTTCCAATAAATTCTGATACCATTTCTACAAATCGGCAAATATCCTCCGCACTATTTATTTGAATTAGAGAACGATACAGCATCTGCATAGTTGATAGTTCATCTTCATTCAAATATCCTTGGATATCGGTAATTGTATACTCGATCCCTGGATTTTTTAGGTAAAGATACGCCTTGGCGATTTGATTCTTATAGATTAAAATCAAGGGGATAATGTGTGTATTTAAAAATTCCAATAATACGATTCCCGATGTATTGCCTTCCTTTAATGCCCCAAAATCAATAAAAATAAATCTTCCCTCTGTGATTGTAGCATTCAATGTATGTCCATCACAAAGAGCCAGGCCACATTCTGCAAAGCGTTTGAGCATGGAAAGCATAAAACTAACATAATCAGAAAACATGCCTGGTGACCATTCAAAAGAATAAGAAACAGGTTCTAGAAAACAATGTTCCAAAACTAACGCTTCTGACAAATTCCATATGTTTTCTACTATTTTTGTTTCTATAACATAGCTCCCATATAAATGGTTATCTCTGCAAATCTCATGAACCCTTACATACTGCTCGGCATAATTAGAATGAACCAATCTGAAAATGCGCCGCTCTTTCTTTAGCTTTATCAGATGCGATGCTGGGTCAAATGATTTAACAGCAGAAAATTTTTCTGGTAAATCAATGTACCCGGATACTTTCCCCGATTGTACTACATCTGTTGAAAAAAAATACTTTCCATGAGAAAAGTCACCATCCCTTTTTAGTCCCAAATCCACCATTTGAGCAGCAATCTCTTCATATACCAATTTATTTAATACAGATATCAGCACATATTCTTGTCCTTTGCGGAAATTAATTAATTCTTTAGGAGATTTTACATCAAATCCCAATATTTGTTTACCCTGTTTTTCCTTATCATTATCAACCAAAAACTTAATTTCGTACCCATTTTTCACCATCGACCCAATCAATTTTGAAGCATTTTCCCCCGCCCCAAAAATAATAAACTGCATAAATAATTTCCTCCTCATCACCGACTATTTTCGATATAATCCCGCCATCTTTCCATAAAAATTATCTTGTTTTTCTTATAACTCTCTTTTCCTAAAGAATTTGCTTCATATGATGAACCATGAAAATGTGTCGCCTCAAATTCTGGACTGTACCGAATTTTGTAACCCTCTCTAATTACTTTAACCATTAAATCAAGGTCTTCCCAATATACTGGTAGAAAAACCTCGTCATATCCGCCAATTCTGTTCCACACTTCCTTTTTTATCATAATTGACGCTGGCATTATTTCCTCAACATTTTGTTCTATGTCCTCTTTAACCGGAGCCAGACTGTCAACATGAACAAAATTTCTGCCGACAACATATGTATTTTTTAACGGCACCCATAATTTCCCTCCCAGTATTCCTATATTTTCATCCAACTCCATTTTTCGCAACATCCTGTCAATATATCCTTTTTGGTTGAGAATCACATCGTTTGCCAATAATAAAATGTACTTACCGTGTGCCAATTTGGCAATTTCATTGACGTTGCGAAGGTATTGCATATTATCGGGATGATGTATAACCTGAATTCCTTCAACATATTCTTCTGCATACAAAGTTTCATCGGTAGAGCAGTCATCTCCCAGTATCACCTCATAACTGCATTTGTTCTCATTTTCCAATAGCGACTTTAAGCAGGCATATGTATAACTCCATCCATTATAAGCTGTGACCAATACCGAAACTTCAGGAGCCATGCTGATTTTGAAATAAAGCCTTTCATATTGGGGAATATATTTCATTGCCAATTGGCGCATACCAATAATGTTTTTTATTCCATACCCTAAGAGCTGTTTTCTTATACTGTCATCATGCTGGCAGGTAATAATCACACAAATATTTTTTTTATCTAAATTGTTATATAAAACTTCAAGTGGAAGAACCGAAATATCTCCATTTTCGCCTCCGTTAGGATACGCATTATCAAATATTCCTTTATATCTAATGCCTAAAAGGCTTAAACTTTTTGATATCTCTCTTCCATGTACTCCTGCACCAAATAAGTACACATTTGCTTCGTCATTTTCACTCATATTTTTAAGGTATGTAATCATCTTAAATAAATCGTCCTCATTTTAATTCAAATTATATAACGCTTCTAGTTCTATTTTCTTTTTATGTAAAATATTGCCTGATCCCCTTTACCTCTATGATTTAGCTCATCTGCCATTTTCTGATACTTAGCATGTTGAGACAAGGCGTACTTACTAAGTTCCGCAAATTTTTTTTCTGTATCTCTATAGCCTTCACTAATATAAAATTGTGCGGCTGTTGAATCAAAGTCAACTTTACATACTTTTAGTCCAGCTTTATTGCACATATATTTCATAGCTTTCAAAGAATAAATAAAAAATATTAAGGAAGCAATTCAAGTTAAAAAATTCTTCAATAAAAAAATGCCTTGGTGCATCTATCTGATACCAGTTTATTCCATACAGACTCCATGCTTCATTCATGACCGGTACTCTAATAATACAAATTCCATCACTTTTTAACTGTTTTTTTATAACTCCGAGCACATACATTGGGGCATCCATATGTTCAAATGAATGATGTAATGTAATCAAATCATAGCCACCTATTTCTGGTATTGCATCTATATCCCCTCGGATAAATCTCCATTCATTGTTTGTCAAATCGGGTGAGAATTTATCAACCCCATACAGATTTTTATATCCAAGACTGCTTAATTGATTAAGCCATCTACCAGAGCCACAGCCGACATCCAGTATTTTACTATTTTTTCTAATATGCATACCTTTCAGTGGATAAAGCCATCTATATTCATAAAACTTAAATACATTATTTATTCTATTAGACAATTTTAAATTCAGATATATCCATGCTTTCAGCCTATAACTAATCTTCTTCTGATATGCACAGCCTTCGTTCTTAAACATCAAATAATCTTCCTGATAGTACTTTCCAATATCGACTACTTCATCAATAAGCTGCAAAGTCCCACACCTGTCACAAAAAAGATACTGAAATGTATTACCATTATTTAACATCCTTTCATGAACAATATATATTTTATTGTTTTTACTATTCCTGCATATCTTACAACGTTTACCGTTCATATGCTATCCCCTATATTTTTCTCCCTATTGTTATCCTTAATCTTTTTTTCTAAAATAATTTTCACAATCTTTTCCGAAGCATGTCCATCCCCATATGGACTCCTGGCATGTGCCATTTTCTTATACTCTGTCTCATCGTCTAATAGTTTCATGCATTCCAAATAAATCATCTCTTTACTAGTCCCAACCAATTTTAAAGTCCCATACACCCTCTAACCTTTCAGTTGTATTTCTCATTACCAGAACAGGTTTCCCTAATGCTGGTGCTTCTTCCTGTATTCCTCCGCTGTCTGTTAAAATGATATAGCTCTGTGCCATAAAATTATGGAAATCCAAAACATCTAAAGGCTCAACAAGTTTAATCCTGTCGTTGCCCGCCAGGCATTTGTTCGCAATTGCCTGCACTGCCGGATTCATATGTACGGGATAAATTACTTTTGTATCTTTTTTCTCCCTAACAATTTTTTTTATTGCCAGAAACATATCTTCCATGGATTTTCCAATGTTTTCCCTTCGATGTGCTGTTACAAGTATCAACTTGCTCCCCTCTGCCCAATCCAGATATTCATGCCTATAGCTGTTGTTTACTGTTGTTTTCAAGGCATCAATTACAGTATTACCTGTGACAAATATATTTCCTGCGTATTTCTTTTCTCTAATGAGATTTTCCCTTGCATCATCTGTCGGGGCAAACATAAGCTGAGACATGGAATCAATAGACTGACGATTAAATTCCTCTGGAAAAGGCGAATTTACATTATATGTACGCAAACCTGCTTCCACATGTCCTATAGGTATCCTAAGATAAAATCCCGCTAATGCTGACACATATGCCGTTGTTGTATCACCGTGTACCAGAAGCAAATCCGGTTTTTCCAGTTCAAGCACCTGCTTCATCCGTACCAATAATAATTCTGTGATACCAAACAGAGTCTGGTTCTGCTGCATGATAGCCAGATCATATTCAGGGACAACACTAAACATATCCAGAACCTGCTCAAGCATCTCCTTATGCTGGCCTGTAGCACAGACTACAGTAGCTATTTCCTTTGTCCTTTTCAATGCCCTTATTAGCGGACACATTTTAATTGCTTCTGGTCTTGTGCCAAAAACAACCATAACTTTCATAATTTGTATACCTCATCTATAAAACTTTCAAAATAATTTATCTTATATCCATCAAATTCTTTATTATTTGATAATATTTCTCATTCTGGTATTCCCTGCTGTAAATACTCCAGTCCCGATTATCATTTTTACGCTCTATATGCTTTTCTTTACTCCATTTATCATACAAACAATTAAGCAGTTTTTTTATATCCTCTTCATTATTTTCACAAAAGACTCCGACTTTATTTTCTAAAATAAAACGTCTCAAAGCCCCCCTTTTTGCTCCTATTCCCCAAATCACCCTGCCACTGCGCAGATAGTCAAATAATTTGCCACTTAAAGCATATCTGTCTGCCCACGAATTTAAATAATTAATAGTAATTAAAATATCCCCTTCTACCATTCTTTCAAGCGATTTTTGCGCGGATACTGCTTTAAAAAATTTAATCTTTCCACCACTTTTTCGGCTTATTTCCTTCATCTCAGCTGTTAACTTCGTCAGTCCTATAAAAATTAATTCCACATCTTTATCCAGCGAAAAGTCTAAAAATGCGTCAATAAGTCTGAATGGATTTCTGAAATTCATGCTATTATCTCTAAACTCTAATGAGCCTATAAACTCAAAAATCATTTTACTGTTTGCATGGTACTTCGACTCTACATTTTTCCATAAATTTTCTTGATATCCGTTGTAAACAACATCATATTTTGCCGAATTCTCTTTTTGGGGAAAAAACTTTTCCATATCCGTTTTAAATTCATCACAAAAACACACAACTCTATCACAATCAGATATATACCTTGATTCTAGTTTTCTTGACATTCCCCAAGTATTTTCCCACAAATTCCAGGGATCCCTGTAATCTAAAATTATCTTTACATTTTTATCTTTCTTTCTGACTGCTTTTACTAAACTGAAAGCCGAAAAGGGTGGTCCACTTATAATAAGTATATCTATTTTTTGTTCACTTGCTTTTAGTTCTAAATATTCTTGATTCATGTCTTTTTCTGACATTTTCAAAGTTTCTTTTGTGTCAGTTACTTCCTCTAGAGTATTATCTACATCTAGGAATTTTCCATTCTTTTCATAATGTACATTACTTGGGAATATTGATGCTAATATACTTCCATCTGACCTCAAAAAGTGCTTTTCGGTATAGGTTCTTTCTTCTTCCAATTCTCCAATAATAATTGGTTCTGTTTTTTCCCTTTCTTTTGTTTCTTTTTCCAAATGTTCTTCTAAACTTTTTGTTGCATCTGCTTTTGTTTCTGCCTTATTAATTACAGCATTCATATTTACTGCAATTACAATATTCGGCACAAATTGAAAGACCATCACAAACACAAGTATTGTTGCAATGGTCTTTTTTAATTTCTTTGGGCTTAAATGTTTTTGCATATTCATCACCCCTCTTTGCGGTGATTATATATTATTCTCTTTTATATG
>OFFY01003046.1_pt1 | contig 10726 bp, 8 predicted proteins | sample 1521481 | NCBI WGS metagenome assembly OFFY01 (sample SAMEA3504117, study PRJEB24116) | mouse gut metagenome | biome: mouse gut; feature: mouse-associated habitat; material: faeces | place: Denmark | collected 2011
CGGCTTTATCCTGCAGCTGATGCCTTTTACGGAAGAGGCGGTGATCGGTGCGCTGGAGAAAAAGCTGGCGTCGCTCGCGCCTGTCACCACACTGCTGGAGGAGGGTAAAAGCCCGGAGCAGATTCTGGAGGACGTGCTGGGAGATCTGGGCGTAGAATTTACAGGCCGCGTTCCGGTGTCGTTCTACTGTAACTGCAGCAAGGAGCGGGTGGAGAAGGTGCTGACCAGCCTGAGCAGAGAGGAGCTTAAGGAGCTGATCGACGAGGGCAAAGATGTGGAGCTGAACTGTCACTTCTGCAACACGGATTATACGTTCAGTGTGGAAGAACTGAGGAAGCTATACCGGTAAAGAAAGGCACAGAGATAAAGAGAGGCGGGACAATTCATGAAACATGGATTTATCAAGGCGGCGGCGATGACCCCGAAGATCCGGGTAGCGGATCCGGCGTACAATGCGGGCGAGATCTGTAAAGGACTGAAAGAGGCATATGCAAAAGGAGCGAAGATCATCGTCTTTCCTGAGCTGTGCATTACAGGATATACATGCGGCGACCTTTTTTTGCAGGAGCTGCTGCTTATGCAGGCGCGGGAGGCGCTGGACGTGGTGGCGGATGCCACGGAAGGCAGTGATGCGCTTGTGTTCGTGGGACTGCCGTTGGAGATGGGCCATAAGCTCTACAATGTGGCGGCGGTGCTGCAGAACGGAGAGGCGCTGGCTTTTATCCCGAAGCGTTATATCCCATCCTATGCGGAGTTCTATGAGGCAAGACATTTCATGCCGGGCAACGAAGAACCGGAGATCTACCTTTTTCATGGAAAAGAGGTGCCTGTGGGGACCAACATCCTGTTCGCGGTGGATGCGGTGCGAGGCCTGACGGTGGGCTGCGAGCTGTGCGAGGATCTGTGGGCGCCCCTGTCGCCGGGCACGAGACATGCGCTGGCGGGAGCCACGGTGCTGGTGAACCTGTCGGCTTCCAACGAGACCGTAGGCAAGGATGTGTACCGGGAAATGCTGGTGAAGTCTTCCAGCGCGAAGCTGATCGCGGGCTATGTCTACGCTTCGGCGGGGGAAGGCGAGTCCACCCAGGATCTGGTCTTCGGCGGCCATAACATGATCGCGGAGAACGGGACGATGCTGGCGCAGGCGAAACGCTTTGCGCCGGAGAATCTCTATGCGGATCTGGATCTTCACAGGCTGCAGCATGAAAGACGGCGGATGATGAGCTACCGGCCGGAGCGCAGCGGGGTTTATCTTGTGATACCTGTTTCCATGGAGGAAGAAGAGACGGCGCTGGAGCGCAGCTTCGGGGCCAGGCCTTTCGTGCCGGCGGACGAGAAGGAGCGCGCGCGGCGGTGTGAGGAGATTTTGTCCATTCAGTCCTGCGGCCTTAAGAAACGATATGAGCATACAGGCTGTCAGTCGGCGGTAGTCGGGGTTTCGGGCGGATTGGACTCTGCGCTGGCGCTTCTGGTGACGGTGCGTGCTTTTGATATGCTGGGACTGGACAGACGGCAGATCACGGCCGTGACCATGCCGTGCTTCGGCACCACGGACAGAACCTACGATAATGCCTGCAAGATGGCGCGCACCCTGGGGGCGACGCTGCAGGAAGTGGATATCAAAGAAGCGGTGACGGTGCATTTCCGGGATATCGGACAGAAGACAGAGGATCATGATGTGACCTATGAAAACGGACAGGCCAGAGAGCGCACCCAGGTCTTGATGGATATCGCCAACCGCACGGGCGGCCTGGTCATCGGGACCGGGGACATGTCGGAACTGGCTCTGGGATGGGCCACCTACAACGGCGACCACATGTCGATGTACGGTGTCAATGCCGGCGTGCCAAAGACGCTGGTGCGCCATCTGGTACAGTATTATGCGGACACCTGCGGCAGCGGGGAACTTAAGGACGTGCTTCTGGATGTACTTGACACGCCTGTCAGTCCGGAGCTCCTGCCGCCCGTGGACGGCGTGATCTCCCAGAAGACGGAAGATCTGGTGGGGCCTTATGAGCTGCATGACTTTTTCCTGTATTACATGCTGCGCTGCGGTTTTGAGCCGTCAAAGATCTACCGGATCGCCTGCCGGTCTTTTCAGGATATGTATGACAAGAGTGTCATTTTGAAGTGGCTCAAAACCTTTTATAAGAGATTTTTTGCACAGCAGTTTAAACGTTCCTGCCTGCCGGACGGCCCCAAAGTCGGCAGCGTGGCAGTATCCCCCAGAGGGGATCTGCGGATGCCCTCCGATGCCTGCGCCGACATCTGGTTGAGACAGGTTGAGGAATTGTAATTGTAAAAGAACAGTTTACGGTGTGATGACACCTGTGTCAGTATCCCCCTCGTTTTCCAACGCCTTGTTTAAGGAAGTGCTGATGGCATCCAGCAGGATCATGGAGGTGTATTTGCTGTCATCCGGGTAGCTGATATTCTCCAGACTCTGATTGGTTATGATCTGGTTGGCAAGATCCTCGAAAGAAGGCTGGATCAGAGGATACATGGTCGCCACGGCTTCGTCCAGGTTGATGAGCCTTATGGAGTTGATATTTTTCTCATCTACAGTCACCTCGATCTCCACCACGTTGTCGTTCAGGATCAGGGAGGTCGTGTACACACCGGGCACATAGGAATTGGTCGTAGTCTGTGTGACGGCGGACATGGTCTCTTTTTTCTCCTCTTTGGGGAGGAACATGATGATCAGCAGGACGATAAAAAGGATACCGAGCACGGCAAAGATGCCGGTATATATCAATTCTTTTACGTGAAGCACGACGATTTTGGTTTTGGAACTCATACTATATCCCCATGGAAATTCTTTTTTATCAGTCTATGACAGGCAGGGGCGGTTTATGCGTGCGATCGCTGGTGGTTTTTTGGCAAAAGGAGTTGACAACTGCATAGAATATTGGTATCGTTAACCGGAACAAGGGCGTTCTTACTGCAATATTGCGGGGGAAGAGCGCCTTTTTGTATGGATGGAGCTGTAAATGAGCAGTGGCTGTCCGGGCAGCCGGAGATCCGGGCGGCGGTTGAGCGGTAAAAAGAAAGGATGATGCATATGAGAAAGAATTATACAAGAGAGGATATCATACAGCTGGTAGAGGAGGAAGACGTGGAATTTATCCGGCTGCAGTTTACGGATATCTTCGGTAACCTGAAGAATATGGCCATCACGGCCAGCCAGCTGGAAAAGGCGTTAAACAACGAGTGCATGTTCGACGGGTCTGCCATTGAAGGATTTGCACGCATCGAAGAGTCTGACATGTATCTGTATCCGGATCTGGGAACCTGGGAGATTTTTCCGTGGCGGCCGCAGCAGGGCAAGGTGGCGCGGCTGATCTGCGATGTACACCGCCCCAACGGGCAGCCTTTCGAGGGAGATCCGCGCTGCATTTTGAAAAAAGCGGTGAAAAAGGCAAAGGAGCTGGGCTATACTTTCAAGGTCGGGCCGGAGTGTGAGTTTTTTCTTTTTAATACGGATGAAAATGCGATGCCGACGACGATCACCCATGAGCAGGCCGGCTATTTCGATCTGGGGCCTATGGATTTCGGAGAAAATGCAAGGCGGGATATGGTGCTGACACTGGAGGAAATGGGGTTCGAGATCGAGGCTTCCCACCATGAGGTGGCGCCGGCACAGCACGAAATTGATTTCCGCTATGACGGGGCGCTGGCCACTGCCGATAATATCATGACCTTTAAGCTGGCGGTCAAGACGATCGCCCGCAGGCACGGACTGCACGCCACTTTTATGCCCAAGCCGAAATTCGGCGTAAACGGTTCCGGTATGCATATCAATATGTCGCTGTCCAGGGAGGGGCGGAATATCTTCGCGGACGAAAAGGACGCGATGGGCTTAAGCCGGGAGGCCTATTATTTTATCGGCGGCATCATGAGGCACATGAAAGGGATGACGGCGATCACCAATCCGCTGGTCAATTCGTACAAAAGGCTGGTGCCCGGATATGAGGCGCCGGTCTATATCGCCTGGAGCGCCACCAACAGAAGCCCGTTGATCCGCATTCCGGCTTCCCGCGGCGAAGGCACCAGGATCGAGCTGCGCTGTCCGGACCCTTCGGCCAATCCTTATCTGGCGCTGGCAGTGTGCCTGCGGGCGGGACTGGACGGTATCGAGAATCACATTCTTCCACCGGACAGTGTGGACCGTAATATTTTCCGCATGACGGAGGAAGAAAAAAGAGCCGGCGGGATCGAGGAGATTCCCGGCACGCTGATCGAGGCGATCTACCATATGGAAGCCGACGGATTTATCCGGGACGTGCTGGGCGACCATGTGTACCGCAAATACATCGCGGCCAAAAAGGAAGAGTGGTACCGCTACCGCATGCAGGTCACGGATTGGGAGATCAGTGAATACCTGAATAACGTGTAGATTTTTGGCGTTGGACGTTAGCGCACGAATCCGGCGGTATTATGAGCGTGGACGGTCGGAGGCGCCTGGCGCTGTTACAGGAGCGGGAGGCCTGGCAGTGCCGACAGAATTATGGGAGAAGGAGGTGAGCAGGTGACGAACATTATTGTGGTTTTGCCGAAAATAGAGGATGCGCGGGGAATCCGCAGCGTGTTGATGAAAAACGGTATTCCGGTATCTGCGGTCTGCTCTACGGGAGCACAGACGCTGAACCACCTCCGGGATTTAAATGACGGTATTGTCATATGCGGCTATAAGATGACGGATATGCTCTACATAGAACTTCACCAGTGCCTGCCTCCGGGATTCGATATGCTGCTGCTGGCATCCCGGACGGTGCTAAATGACTGTCTCGACAATGACATCATGTGTCTGGCCATGCCCCTTAAAGTACACGACCTGATCAATACCGTAGATATGATGTGCCAGGCCGCCGCCCGCAGACGACGCCGGGCAAAGGCGAAACCGAAAGTACGCAGGCCCGAGGAGGAGAAGCTGATCAGGGAAGCCAAAGAAGTGCTGATGGCCAGAAATAACATGACAGAACAGGAAGCCTACCGCTATCTCCAGAAATGCAGCATGGACAGCAGCACCAATATGGTGGAGACTGCGCAGATGGTACTGACGATGATGCGTTGAGCCCGGACGCCGGATATTTGGCGTTAACGGTATAGTTTGTGAACTTTTTTTGTTGCGCGGCGGGGATATTCTGGTATGATAGAGGCATGAGGCATGAGGCATGAGGCATGAGGCATGAGGCATGAGGCATGAGGCGTGAGGCATGAGCAAAACACGGTTGGCAAAGTAAAGAGGGGTGCGGTGAAATATGAAGTTTAAGTTTACGAAAATGCAGGGCTGCGGCAATGACTATATTTATGTGAACGGGTTTACAGAGAAGATTCCGCAGGAGGAAAAAACGGAGCTGGTGCGGCATATCAGTGACAGGCATTTCGGGATCGGCGGTGACGGTGTGATTTTTATCAATCCTTCGTTAGAGGCGGATTTTGAGATGGAGATGTACAACGCCGACGGCAGCCGGGCCGAGATGTGCGGAAACGGTATTCGCTGCGTGGCTAAATATGTCTATGACAAGGGCCTTACGGATAAGACTGACATTAGTGTCATAAGCTATGGCCAGATCAAATATCTACAGCTTTTCTTAAAAGAAGGCCAGGTGGATACCGTCAGAGTCAACATGGGGGCGCCGGAACTCAGGCCGGAGCGGATACCGGTGACGGTGGCCGAAGCCGGTATGCCTTTGGAGAAGGAAAGGATCGTTAACGCGCCGATTATTGTACAGGGTAAAGAGTACAAAATGACATGTGTGTCAATGGGAAATCCGCACGCCGTCATCTTTCTGGAGGATGTGACGAACCTTGAGATCGAGCAGATTGGCCCGTATTTCGAGAATCACGAGAGATTCCCGAAGCGGATCAATACGGAATTCGTTAAAGTGTTGGACAAAAAGACCGTGCAGATGCGCGTCTGGGAGAGGGGCACGGGAGAGACGCTGGCCTGCGGGACAGGGTGCTGCGCTACCGTGGTAGCCTGCATTTTAAATGGTTTGACGGATGAGAAGGTTACTGTTAAACTATTAGGTGGCGAAATTGAGATCGAATGGGACCGGGAGGCCAATCTGGTCTATATGACAGGGCCGGCAGTCACTGTATTTGAGGGAGAATACGATGTACCTGCGGTTCAGTGATTTTTTGCGGTGTGCCTGCCGACAGATATCAGAATTATGGAATTTCAGTAACAGGGAGGACATTTTATATGTTGAAAGTGAATGATAATTATTTAAAATTACCGGGCAGCTACCTTTTTTCAACGATCGGAAAGAAAGTGAATGCCTATACGGCGGCGAACCCGGACAAGAAGATCATCAGACTGGGCATCGGTGACGTGACACAGCCGCTTTCCCCGGCAGTGATAAGCGCCATGCACAGCGCAGTGGATGAGATGGCGGATGCGGCTACGTTCCGCGGCTATGCGCCAGATCTTGGTTATGACTTTTTGAGAAATGCGATCGCGGATAACGACTATAAGGCCAGAGGCTGTCAGATTGAGGCGGACGAGATTTTTGTGTCGGACGGTGCAAAATGTGATTCCGGCAATATTCAGGAAATCTTTGCACTGGATAATAAGATCGCGGTCTGCGATCCGGTCTACCCTGTCTATGTGGATACCAATGTTATGGCGGGACGGACAGGCACCTATGACGCCGCCACGGAAAGATGGAGCGATGTGATCTACATGCCCTGCACGGCGGACAATAACTTTGCCCCGCAGCTGCCAAAGGAAGTGCCGGATCTGATCTATCTGTGCTTCCCCAACAATCCTACCGGCTCCACGATCCACAAAGCACAGCTGCAGGAATGGGTCGATTATGCCAACAAGAACGGTTCCGTTATCATTTATGACGCGGCTTATGAAGCATATATCTCCGAGGAAGATGTGCCTCACACGATCTACGAGTGCGAGGGCGCCAGAACCTGCGCCATTGAGCTGCGGTCTTTTTCCAAAAATGCGGGCTTTACCGGTGTAAGGCTGGGCTTTACCGTGATCCCGAAGGATCTGAAAGCGGGAGACACAGCCCTCCATGCCCTGTGGGCAAGACGCCACGGCACCAAATATAACGGCGCTCCTTACATCATCCAGCGGGCAGGCGAAGCAGTATACAGCGAGGCCGGTAAGAAAGAGACGAAAGAACTGGTTGCCTACTATATGAAGAATGCGGCCTACATCCTGGACGGATTAAAGTCCGCTGGTTTTGAGGTGTCCGGCGGTGTAAATGCACCCTATATCTGGCTGAAAGCGCCGAATAAGATGACGAGCTGGGAGTTCTTTGATTATCTGTTGGAGAACGCGAGTGTGGTCGGCACACCGGGGTCGGGATTCGGGCCGAGCGGTGAGACGTACTTCCGGCTGACGGCTTTTGGCAGTTATGAGAATACTGTGGAAGCGGTGGACCGGATCAAGAGGCTTGGGGCCTAATGAAAAAAGTGCTTTGATACTCATTTCTAAAATAATCTAAAATAACTGTAGACTGACGGAATACCATTGAAAGGTATTCCGTCATGTGTTATGATTTTCATATCGGATTAAGCATATATGAGATACAATCTGTGAGAATAACGCTTATCCTGTTGGGGAAGGTAGTTTTCTGTCTGATTAGGTCTTTCATTATTGGATCATGAAGGTAACCAAAGAGACAAAGGATATTATAGAGAAAAAAGATATTATATTGTAGGGAAGGAGTTTGTCGGCCTTTCCGATATCGTGGCAAATACGGTCAATGCACTTTTGTATAAAGGCAGACGGAAAGATGCTGCTCCGGAAAGCCGGTTACACAGGCAGAGCTTATCGAGAACAGTACGAAGGGAAGACACAGACAGATGTTCCTGCAGAAGCGTGGCGATATATTGGCAGTCTGCAGCTTCACGTATATGAGATGCGGCATCTGCCAAAAGCTGTGCGGGAACTGTTTCAGAGCGATATGGCATAGTCATTGATTATCTTGCAGAAGGCCAGAGTTATTGTGCTGACAGGAAAATTGTGCATAATGCGGCGCTGATCAGGACCAGGATGATTAAGGTGCTTTCCGGGGACAGTGACATAGAGGATAGGGAGGAGTGGCTGGAGAAACAGGAGATCAGAGAGGAAGATGAGGTTACGCTGGAGAAGGCATGCGAGGGACTGGGCACAACTGTGGGAAGGTATGAGGAGGAGAAGAAACTGTTTTAGGTTATGAAGATCGTCTGACAACGGTATTTTATTACTGATTTTTTAAGAAGGAATAGATATGTAATTCAAACTGGAAAAATTAATAATTTAGTCTATAAAAAGGCATAAACTTCTTGCGTGTGGTATAATTGAGTTGCCAAAAAAATTACACAGTGAATAGCTATATGCCATGTCAGGTGTATTAATTTTTCAGGGATGGAATCCCATTTTTAATATGGGAAGTTTGAGTTTATAAGATGCAGATAGAATGCGGTTAGCGATAGGATTAGATGGAGGTAGGGATAGATGTATAAAGAAATTATAGAGTTACTGGAACAGGAGAAGGGCCTGGCCAGAGATATGCTTCTTCTGCTTGAAAATGGGCAGATGGAAGCAAAAAATCTGACATCCCAGATCGTTAATATGGGAAAAATGATAGCGATGCTGGACAAGTGTATTCCCGCTTCTGTCTATATGCAGTATAAGGACTTCTTTGCTGCGTTCAGCATATTCTGCAACAACTGCAATGATCGGAATTTTTTAAGAGCAAACAAAGAACAGTTGTCTTCTTCCTTAGAAGTATTTGTGGATTGTATGGAAGAACTGCAGCATAGTTATCTGTTTCGGATGAAAAAATGCCCCTGTTGTGACAATGTTGTCATGTACAACCCTTTGCCGGATTACTACAATGAAATGCAGGAAAGGTATCATATGCCGGCGGTAAAAGGTGAGACTCTCAACAGTGAAGAATACAGCTGTCCTAAGTGTGGAGCAAGCGACAGAGACAGGCTTATCATTTCTTTCTTGAAAAAGGAAGGACTGGAAGAGGCTGCTGAGGAAACCAAGGTTCTGCAGATCGCTCCGTCCGCCAGCGTGAACAGTTGGATTACGTCGCATTGTCCCCATATTAAGTATGAAACGACAGATCTGTACAGGGAAGATGTTACTTATCAATCCGATATTATGAATATGGAAATGGTTTCCGATGAGACTTATGATGTGATCATCTGTTCCCATGTCTTGGAGCATGTGCAGGATGACAGGAAAGCGCTGCAGGAAATGAAGCGAATCTTGAAACCGGAAGGAAAGATCCTCTTTCTGGTTCCGGTCGATCTGAATGCCTCCGGTATTGATGAAGAATGGGGATTGCCGGAGGAGGAGAACTGGAGACGGTTCGGGCAGGGTGATCATTGCAGAATGTATGACAAGAACGGCCTGCTTCAGAGATTGGAAGAGCAGTTTTATGTGCATTGTCTGGGTAAGGAGTATTTTGGCGATGAGGTTTTCCGGCAGGGAGGCCTGAGTGATACCAGCGTATTATACCTGCTGGTGAAATCCTCCCAAGTGTCTTTAACGATGTCTGAGGAGGTAATGATCGACGAGGAATTATGTGAAAATGGGCCGCTGGTCAGCGTGATACTGCCCTGTTATAACCATGAGCAGTTCGTGGCCGAAGCAATTGAAAGCGTAATCCATCAATCCTATAAAAATATTGAAATTATTGTCTCGGACGATGCGTCAACCGACAATACAGCAGCAGTTATGAAAAGATATTCTTCCTACTTTACAAAGGAACTGTATCTGACAGAGAACACAGGGGGAGAGATCTGCTATCATTTAAAGCAGTTTGCAAGCGGTAAATATATTGCATTGATGCATTCGGATGATGTATGGGATAAGGATAAGCTTGCTTTACAGGTTGCTTACCTGGAGAGCCATGCAGAATGCGGCGCCTGTCTGACATGGTGTCTTTATACGGATGAACATTTGACGGAGATAGAGAACAATATATTCAAGAAGGCGAACAGAAGCAGCCAGGAATGGATGGACTATTTCTGGAATTGGGGAAATGCCCTATGCAATCCGTCTTCTCTCATCAGGCGAGAGATTGATGAAAGAATGAAGCGGAAGGCAATCCGACAGCTGCCGGATTTCTTTACATGGATCGATACGGTGCAGGAGACGTCTATTCATATTATTCCTAAGGTGCTGGTCAGAATGCGCCGGCATCCGGATGGCCAAAGCGAGAATATGAGCGCGGCCACAAGCGTAAACCGGTATCGTTACCTGATCGAAGAGGGCGGCGGATGGCTGGGGGTGATCCGGGATATGGATGCTGAGTTTTTCAAGGGGGCATTTGCGTCCGTTATGCGCAATCCAAATGCCGAGACGAAAGAAGCGATACAGTGTGAAAAATATTTCTTACTGTTAAATCATAAAAATCCTTTTGTGCAGCACAGTGCAATGAGTTATTTTCAGGAGATATATGATGAGGTACAGGCTTGCATGGAGAAGGAATATCATTATACGAGAAAAGATTATGCAGACGATATGTTACATAAGGGGCTGGCGGAGTTTTTCTTGGCAAAGCAGTAATGCCGTCTCAAATGTGCGGGGACTAAGGGGGATAGGTTAGCTTGAAAAGTTTGGGAATCATGCAGGCATATTTTATGCCCTATATCGGATATTTTCAATTGATCAATGCCGTGGATGAATTTGTGATCTATGACAATATTCAGTATACGAAAAAGGGCTGGATCAATCGGAATCGAATATTACAGGGTGAAA
>OFFY01003061.1_pt1 | contig 10681 bp, 22 predicted proteins | sample 1521481 | NCBI WGS metagenome assembly OFFY01 (sample SAMEA3504117, study PRJEB24116) | mouse gut metagenome | biome: mouse gut; feature: mouse-associated habitat; material: faeces | place: Denmark | collected 2011
TTTATCAACCACCCTTCTTGGAATTCCTTATATTTGAATTATACAGGAAGCTCCTAACATGGTTTTTAACAGCGTGTCCGCTGTATGGATTTAGGCAGATGAACCACTGCCGGGGTAACGCCCAAGCAAGGAGTCGAACCTTGCCGTCCATGGGTCTCATACAGTTTGCAAGGCTGAATCTCCCATAGCCAACACAGCCGTTGCTACTTTCCCTCTGTATGCGCACTTCTTTGGGATTTCACAAGTGTTGCAGGCATAATCGGAATGGGTGGATTTGAACCACCAACAACGCGCCAGTTCATGTGTGCGCCCGTTCTACCATTGAACCACATTCCGAGATGGTGCGCCCACCCGCAATGGGCAGACGCTTAATTAGGGAAATGTTCTGCATTATTCATGCAGAAATGCACCCGTGCGGAATCGAACCGCCTTTACAGCACCGTTACTGACGGATGCACCCTCTTGAAAGGAGGGTGGGATTTATCGAAAATTAGATAATGTCAAAATAAAAACTTCTAAAATCATTGCGATAATTCCTACGGAAAATGAAGCGATTGCTACAATTCCGCATTTAAAAATAAAGTTCAGAATATCGCACGCAATTTCTTTAAAATCTCTATGCATAAAATCACCTTTCAAAATAAAAATGCCAGCAAACACGATTTCTCGTATCTACTGGCACTGAAACTTTGTTACTGGCACTAAACTATTTTACTGGCTCAAAATCTCCATTTTCTAAAAGGTCTTTTCTTACATCATCATAGACATTCATGCTATGTCTTTTTCTGTCTGTCTGAAACATTCCTCCGGCTTCGTTGACTTCGTATGTGTCAACATCAAATGTACCCATGCTGAAAGATTTTCTGTATTCTTCCACTTTCTTTTCAACATATTCGTTAAATCGCCGTTCAACCTCTTCTTTTGTGGTATCCGGCGTTACATCTTCGCTGTGTATTCCGCTCAAACTGGAAAACAGAACAGTTATTTGCTTTTTATATCCAACAGTTTTCATACTTCTTTTACCTCTGCTTTCATATCCTTAATATCCACCACGCTCTCCCTCTTGCACTTCGGGCAGAACACAATGAGGTTTTTCGCCTCCGTGTCCGGCCTGATTTTCGTGCGGGTTTTTCCTCCGCAGATGGGGCAGAGTACCCATTTTTCAATCACATTCTTTTTCATAACAAGAAATTTTTCTCCATGCGATAACATCTATTATTATTTCTATTTTGCACTTATGGCAACTTATACTAAAGTTTCTTGGGCACATTTCGAGATATATTTTTGATTTTGTTTTTCCTTCGCAAAATGGGCAGCGCACCCGTTTTTCTGTCATAGCTTTACTCCTTATCAAAAATATTCCCGATAACCTCATTGTATTTCGCCATCATGGATAGCGATCTATCTCCACTCACACAAAATGTGCCACATAAATATTCAATAACATTTTCTTTGCGCCCTAAGCAATCTCCTTCAAAAATCTTCCTGCCGTTCTTATCGGTCAAACCGGTGTACTGGCAGACGGTTGAGGGGTCTACCTCTGCTCTCAAATGCTTATTTGGCAATCCCCAGTCAGTCATTCGCTCAAACACAATGTAATGATGTTCGTTCTCTTTGTTTAATCTATTTGCTTCATCTACATTATCTGACGGCATGGAACAGTACGTTGTATCATGTAATTGCAGATAATATCCTTCGTACCAGTTTCCATCGTCTTTGTCTTTCCCCTCTGAACAAAACCTCTCTCATTTCCCTATTACTCCATTTCCTAATGCCTTTTACCGCTTATATTGTACCGCAGTTTGGTGGGGAAGTTGTACCAAATTAAAGGCTAATCTGCATACCGGAATCGAACCGATAAAAGTACGGAATCACTTTGGATATTGCTGACCGTTTTCTCCCAGTGCAGAACCCATTTCCTATTGAAATGATTAGTCAATTCTGATTTTCAAGCCAAACAGTTTCCAAAACTCCGGTTTCTCTTTCTCTGATATGCTCTCCATATCTGCCTGAACAAGAAAACCTTAAAAAAGAAATAGGCTCATGGATAGACAGGGAATCGAACCCTGCACTGTCAGACGGTGCCAGTTTATCTGACTTTTTTTGCACAACCGCCGCGTATACATTTCGCCACTATCCACTTTTGAAGCAATAACCACTCGCTCCAATGATGCCTCCCACCGGTGCCTTCCGTTCTCGACGGACTGCGGCGCCCAGTTCTCCTCTATAGCATCTTCCCAGGCATGGAAAGTATAGGAATCGAACCTATCTCGCCGGTGCTAGCCTCCCAGCAGTTTCACGCCAGATAACACAACTTTCCACTGTCCATTTTCTGTCTGCAAGGACCGTGCAGTGCGGACTTACATAGTTTAACGTGTTCTTAAAGCCGATATTCGTTGCGAGAAACGCCACGTTTGGCACTTTTGTCCTGGCCGCAGATCGTTAATTAAATGTTTGCTTTGTGATTCCGAGTCTTCATGTCGGCATCCTCCTTTTGCTTGATAGATACATGATACCATGATTCCAGAATTAATTTGTACCAAGTTATACGCAAAAGAGCGGCATCACTGCCGCCCCTTGTCGTGGGAGATTTTTTCATTTACACACTGCTTGATAAATTCGCTCAACTTCATTTTCTCTTTGTCAGCTGCCGCTTGCCATATGTCTTTCATGCCCGGTTCTCCCTCTTTACCCTTTGGAAGATATAAACCTATCCTATCATAGCTATCTTCATTGAATTTTCGCTTATAATCCGTCTTTTCCTGTTGGCTCATTGCCATGATTCCACCTCCCATATAAACATACCACATAATTTGTTTTATATCTATTGTTAGATATTCACAAGAAATCTAACGTTAGTTTGTTGATTCTGTATATTGATTTTATCTAGTGTTAGATATATAATTGATTCATCAAGGGAATGGGGGATATGGGAAATGACAAACGTACAAGGTTTTGCGATGATAGGAAAAAGAGCTGAGGAATTAGCAAAAGACGCAAATGTTCAGAATAAAATGGTTGAAATCGTTAAGACCGAGAGCAAAGAAGCAGCAGAGAAATATTTGTACATGCTCGCAATCGCTACTCTTTGTGGAGCATAACCACACCACCCACCCGGCGGGGTTGCGCCAGGAGAAAGAAGGGAATTATGAAATATGAAGTCACGTATGGGCTAGAATCTGGTGAAACAAAATCATTCATTACAAAAGATTACACACGCTATCCACATGATAATAGGAAATTTATCAGCGGACTGCATCAAATTGGATTTATTAAAGATGGAAAAACGAGAATGACATGGATCCCATATAAACCTGGAGAAAAATATACCCACATTGTTGAGTGGATTAAAATTAAAGAAGTTTCTACGGGAAAGATTGTGGAAACAATAGAATGCATTAGGTAATGTTGCCCCGCCCCTGCCGGGTAATGCAGGGAGAAAGAAGGGAAGATGAAAAAATATACGGTTAGCTATGCAAGCGCTCCGACTGGTTATGGATGGACACGGGAATTTGATAGGATTGACGAATTTGAAGATATCGTTAATTCTGCCAGAAGAGATTGTACGTACTCTGTTTCTGTACGGGATAATGAACTTGGAAAAGAAATCTTTTTCAAACGCGCCATGACATACAAAATCGAAATAGATATGCTTTCTGGAATCGAAAGAGATTTAAGAACTACTACAAGAAAAAGAAAGTACGCATGATTTCATCCCGTCCCTGCCAGGTAATGCAGGGAGAAAGTGAGGAGGATATGAAGAAATATAAAATCATTTTTGATGATGGGAACGTAAGGATGTTGTGCGCATTAGATCAGACGTATGAGGACGCACAAGAAATCATAAGCAGGCAAATAAGTCCGGAATGTTACGAAATATTGGAACAAGAAGAACAGGCGGAAGGATAAACCCTACCGCCCTTTTTCTTACGAAATCTGCTCCATGCTCTTTTTATATTTTTGCATAACGTCCCTCTCTGCTTTAAAATCAGCATCTCTGTTGATATCAAACAACAAATCGCAGATTTCCGACATCAGCCGTTCAAGGGCCTCCGTCACTTTCTGCCGGTGAACCTCTGAACCGTCCCTGGCATACTCTTTCTTGCACCAGAGATACTTGTCGTACAATTCGTTGATATTTCGGTCAAACCGGGAGCCTTCCCGGCGCTCCATGGTTCTCGCCTTACCTGGCATCATCTCTTCTTTCACTTCATGGTATGCTCCCTCTGTGAATCCCATGTACTCCACATATTTGAGGTCTTTGTACATATCCACGAATTTCATTGCATTGTCTATATTTGTGGGAGAGAACCCCTTTTCTGCTATCTCATGGAGTTCTTTCTCAATCCGTTCCATCAGCTTATGCATTGTCCAATCTCCTTTCCAGTTGCTCCAACTTTTTCAATATCGCTTCAAGCGTCCTATCTTGCCTGTCAAGGCGTTTTCCTATTTCAGACAGTAAATAAGACGCTTGCTTATCGTTCGCCGCTCCTACGTCATTCTGTGCGCTCTAGCTATGATTCTTAGGCAGAATAAAAGAGCAATAGCTTTTCTCTACTGCCCTTTCCCTTTTCTTCTCATTTATCTGCTTTGGATTTTCAACTCACTTTTGAGTGCCGCTGTCAATATTGCGGAAAAATTCACCCCCGCCTTTTCAGCTTCAAAATTCAACCATGACGGTATTGTGCAGTTTTTCTTGACTGCCCTCATATCGTTCTTTCTGCGGTACTCTCCGAAGTCCACATCAACAAGTGTCACAATATCCGCCGCTGAATCTGCCTTTACCTCTGAAACTGCTGTCGGCTCCGGCAGGGATTCTCCATCATCTTCCATATCAATACCAACAACTCCTATTGCGTCCCTTGCCATTTCGATTGCGTCCGCAATATCTGCACCCTGTGTATTGATTTCAAAATCCGGCACATATGCTACAATAAACTTTTCTCCCTGAGAAAGAATAACTGGATACGCTTTTTTCATTCCGCTAACCTCCTTAATATGGCTTTATTTATTATATCCTGCGGATGCCGGGCTTATTTCAGCCCGTTCCGCTTGATGATTGCTTTTGCTAAATCTTCATCTGTTTCTCTGTGCCTTACGATGCTTTCTCTCTTTCCGTCTTTTTCATAGACATCATGATTTCCACCGTGCCGCTTGAACTTCCAACCATTGCTTTCTAACAGCTTGATAAGGTCTTTTGTTTTCATACCGTTCCCTCCTTACATTTGCAATTATACGCCTTTTATACGTATAAGTCAATAACTATTTGCAAAAAAATAAAGGCATTTCTGCCCTTATTTTCCATTCTCCAATCCTCCGGTATGTATTTTCCCATATTATACCAATATAAGATGAATTTTTCAATCACCTATCCATGATATTCCTCCGGCAATGGTTGCCATGCGACAACCTTAAATTTCACACCTCTTTGTCCACCGTTCCATTTTCCGTCAACGGTATGCAGTGTTTTTGTCTTTCTCTTTCCGTCCTCAAATTCCACTGTGACATTTACATCATCTGAAATCTTTTCAAACATTGCGCTATCCCATTTTTCAGTACCTTTGAATTTCGCAAACATACTGTCATGTTCCTCCGGCAGCCGCTCACTGCATGCAATCCATCCGCCGATTTTTGGCTGATTCTCTATCATATCAATCATAGCATTACCATACTCATTATCAGCAATCATTTCGCTTTGTTTCAATTCATCTATCAATTATGCTTCATCAATCATCTTCCCCACCTCCTACCTTAATTTTACAACAGATTCAGGCGGGGGTTGTACCAATTATTCAGCTTTTGCTTCAACGTTATTCAACTTTGTTTCGTCTATTTCTATACCATACTTTTTTAATGAATCTGTAATTCCTATACCTCCGACTATTATGTCGTATTGCTCTTTAGAAATCCCATAAAATTTACAAACATCTTTTTCTACACTATTTTTCTGCATTTTTATATCTCCTTGCGCCCTGATTCGATTGCTTTGTCTGCTCTCTGCCAAAATCAGCCAGTTTCGTCCGGCCATACTGGGGTTGCAGATTATGTTCCCTGGCAAAATCATTATATTTCTTGTACTGTTGTGTCAGGTCATACGCAAGCTTATCATATTCCGGCTGTAGACGCTGCCTTTCCTCTTCCGTGGCTCCCTGCATCAGCTGTTCCTTTGCCACCAGCTGCCGCTTTGTCGCCCGGATGTTCCGCTCAATCGCCCTTAACCGCTGTGAGTCAAGGTACTTCTGCTTTGATTCCTCGCTATCTATCCGGTTTCCGGCGCCGTCGACCAGGTTCCCGTTCTTATCCCGCCAAGGATTACCGATGCGTTCATCATAAGGGCCGAAGCTATGACGACAGTTATATCCGGCCAAACCCTCTCCCGTCCCATATCCTGTTGTCTTCCGAAAATCCGGATATTTTCCTGTATTAGGAGAACCGCCCGCTTTTTGCCCATCACTTTCAATTTTACCCTTAACAGCTGTAAGATCTGCCAGGTCAGCATTCGTTATGTAAAATACTTTGCCCTGCCAACTCTGATGGTTTGCAGGCTCATCCTTTTTGGTAAACCTAGCCCCTGTGTGAGCTGACGTAATGATGAGATTAGTCCCTGCCTCCTTAATAAATTCCAGCGTCAACTGTCCCGCCATCTGTGCCATACTTGTCCTGATGCAGCACATCACTGCCGCTTCAAGGGTACGTCTGGTCCCGGTAGGGTAAAATACATATATCCCGCGCCCGGCATACCTGGTAAGTATATCATTAATAGCAGCAGAATAACTCTGCACCCCAGCAGCTACCCGCATATCTGCTTCATCAAGCATATTGATCAGGTCTAAATGGCTCTGCTTCATGGTAGTCCTAGTCAGGTTTTGCAGCTCCCCCTGGCTCCGCTTGTACTGTGCGTCCATAATTCGGATTACAGCAGGATTTTTGAGCGGGTCTGAGAGATCTATGCCTATCTCACGGAACGGCGCTGCATCGGCCTCCCACGATGTGAGGACAGCATCCTGAAGCAGGGTGCGAAGCTCTTTCCGGGAAAGTCTGGTCAACTGCTCTAATTTCTTTTCGATCTCCGCTTGGGCCTCACCCATTAGTTGCAGCCGCTGCAGGAGCCGATCAGCCGTTGGAGTGATTTCCCCGGCTTGGACCAGGAACCGGGCGGCTTCCTTTAGGACGTACTCGGACAACTGCTGATACAGCTCCATCATGCGCTGTTCTTTTCCGTCAAAATACTCTGGCTTAAGCATAACCTTACCCTTTCCCTGCTTCTTCCCGCACAAGCCTCAGCCATTTATCCTTGTTTTGCTCTTTCGCTTTTTCGAACCAATGGTCAGAAGTTCCAGGTTCGTGATATTGTATTTTTTTCCCGGTCGGATGCTTTGCCCTTCCAGGAGGAGAAAACCATCCAGTTATATTTCCCTCTGCATCTTTTATGGGAATGTTGGGACCGTAGACCTTGCCTTCATAAAGATAATGTGCATAGGGAGTATTATATTCTAATTCTCCGCCATATACACCTTCTGGGAAAATTGCACTTCTTCGTAGTTGCCCATTTAGATGTGGCACCAGTGGCTCGCAATCTGTGCGGACGGCCAAATTCAATACTTTCTGACATTCTTTCATATTGCGGTCAATGCGATTTGTATCAAATTTTATATCAACATTCCCCACATGCTGTCTGATTCGCATAAATCTATACCTCACTCTTTATTTTTCATGAATTCCAGAATAAATGCCAAATTACACGCGGCATGGTACAGATGTGGAAATCCGCTTTCTTCATCTTTCTTGCCAATATCCTCAAAGCAGGGAAGAATATGCCTGAGCATAGCATCAAAATATCTCTCAATTTCCACATTCTTCCAATTTTCTCTCCCCCCGTATTTCTTTACTCCATATTCTCTGATCTTTGCAATATCATATATAATAGCAGTAGGGACAAGTGAAATTTGGAGCTTTCCGTCATCGGATTTTACACTCTGATCGTAATCCATGCTATTCCTCCCCAAATAATCCCTCTTTCGGCTCATTCTCGCTCTTGGCTTCTGCCACAATAGCCCGCGCTTCTTCTTCCGTGAACCCTTCGTTATGCACCAAATAATACCACTTGGGATAAAATCCCTTATCCGTCAACAGCAACGCCCTTGACCGATCTTCCTCAGCGTTTCTCGTAAGGTCTGCAAAGTCCGCATATATTTCATAGTTCCCAAACTCGCTAGGAGCTGATTCTCCGTTGATAACGGACATAGCGTCCATTATATAGGCTATGTCATGGATAGCCCCTATACGGCCGTCTCCGTTGCTGTCAGGGCATGATAGAATGTCCCGGTAATCTCCAACCGTATTGATTGTGCGCCGCTCCGTTGCTTCTACCTGGGTAGCAGTAGCAACGGAAATAGTCTGTCCGTTAAAGACAAAATATCCTGGGTCGAACCCGGTCTTGTAAGAAATGATAGAAAGCAGGAAATTTATGCCGTCTGTCCGGCTCGCCACCTGAAGCTGCGGCTGCCACTGCTCAAATGGCTTTCCGCCATCCAAGTCATCTGCACCAACGTCTTTGAGCACAAGCCTTGGCAGCTTAATCCCATGTGTTTCCGCATACTGTATGGCAGACTGCCCAACAATCATTTTGGGTGCCGAATCCTCAGTTTCGATTCCCATAGTACTCATGGCAATATCCAGCCAGCGCAATTCCTCTATGCACTCCGAAAAGCAGGATACTCCCAGGGGGCTGTCGGGGTCTATGGTGTTGCTGTATGGGTTCTTTATGTACACGAATAAAGACTTTTCAAGGCCCCATGCCGTAAACTCCGGCTCGACACCCGCCCAATTAGTATTTTTGAGGGATATTTCACGGCCAATCTGGTCTTGCTGCTCTGACACAAATGCCTTGTTTGATACTCTGTACACGCGGACTGACACCATTTCTCCGGCTTCGTTCTTCTGTGTGCCGTCCTCGAACCTGTGCCACTCTGCCCTCGTGTAAAACTTCTTTTCTTTCTGGTAGTAGGAGAAGAAGATTGCACCCAGAATTTCTCCATTGCTGTCATGCTCCGTCACCAGGAATTTATACGGCGGTATGTAGTCCATGCCTTTCCCATTCCACTTCGCCATTGAACCGCCAAGCATCATTATTTCCCCCATAATCTTTTGTGCGTTCTTCAGGAAATAATTGTCAATGGCTTTCTGGATTTTGGCCGCAGTATCCCCGGTGCCGTATTTAGCCTGCACCTTTATATCAATATTCTGTGTCACCAGCTTGGACAGCTCCCTAGCTACGGTATTTGAAAATCGGATTGTTTTGGTATCTCCTTCAACCCATGGCGGCTTTCCACTCTCCAACTGCTGCCACAACTTGATAGCCGCATCCATCTCCGGCGACAGGTACGTTTCCACACCAAAAGCCTTTTCAGCGTCCGTTTTAAACAACATTCTTATCTTCTCCTTAAACCATGCGATTAAACCCATCATTTATCACCTATAGAGTAAATTTCTCAAATATTCTTTGCTATACTCACTTTTACAAGCGTTTATGTAAAACTGCTTTTCACTTTCCGAAAATCTTTCAGCCGCTTTATTTATGCTTTTCTTGACAGTAGAAAACGGATTTATCCCATGCCGCATACATATAAATGCAATCATGAAATATTTAAACAGCATTTTGAATTTCTCCTTTATCCATGAAATCAGTCCCATTTAATCACCTTTATGTTGCAGAATCACATATTTCATAAATCTCTGTAATCTCCACCGCTTCAACCTCAAAATCCGGTTTCCACCAACTGCTATCAAAGCTTGCCAGTGCTTTGTTTTTGCTCAAATATGTTTTAACTGCTGTATCGCCGATTTTGCTTACCTTTTTGAATTGATAGTGCCTTGCCAAACCGCAGAAAATCTCGGTTCGGTTATTTCGCATAATTACCCATCGTTTTCTCTCTATTTTCATTTCCCCATCTCCCAACTTAATTCAGCATTCAAACTTTTCAAATCTGTATTTCTGCTTAATGTTGGGATATTTCTCGTGATCTACCTCCGCCATAAACATATCATAAGGTCTTGCGAAAGCATTAAAATACACATTCTTTTCCTCATTCTTGTACAAGGCGCGGTAAACAACTAATTTATCTCCTGTTTCTGTATGCATTGCTATCGCCTCAATTATGTACAGATATTCCATGCTGTGTTCTTTATCTTCCACCATTTCACGCTTAAAATGCTGTACAATATCTCCCTCTCTTAATCTTTCCATCATGCCCTCCATCGGTTATAATATTCTTCCAACTCCTGCTCCTGTTTCAATTCCCTTTTATCGTCCTAATGCAGGTAGTCCTTCAAAACGTCTTCCAGTCCTTCCCTGTCTCCATACTGAATTGCGCAGATAATTTCATCATCAGCCTGCACAATAGCGTCAATAATTTGTTCGATTGTATATCTTTCTTCATTCATTTTCTTTTCCCTTTCTTTCCCTGGTATGGCTCCGGGAGAGGTCGCCATGCAATAGCGCATTTATCCTCTATAAGCCCCTTCCAAAAGTCAAACTGCACAAAGCATTTCTTTTCATAATCAAACAAACCGCCATACCGTCTGTTTCCGTCATCTAAAATAAAGCGGTTATCGTTTTTAATACTTTCCTCCCTATTTTGTCAAGTGATTTTCCTTAAAAAATCAAGGAATTTTAAGCTTT
>OFFY01003068.1_pt1 | contig 10664 bp, 11 predicted proteins | sample 1521481 | NCBI WGS metagenome assembly OFFY01 (sample SAMEA3504117, study PRJEB24116) | mouse gut metagenome | biome: mouse gut; feature: mouse-associated habitat; material: faeces | place: Denmark | collected 2011
ACATGAAAAATACAAACTTTATTTTGTGCTTATGCAGAGATTATAATATAACTAATAAAAGATATCTTTTAAGCACGTATTCTATATTAATTATATTTAACAGAAAGAGGGTAATTTATTATGAGTGGTAATCCTTTTGAAACTTCTTTGAAAACATTGTATGAAGCAGCAGAGCTTGGAAATATCAATACAGAAGTAGTAAAATTTTTAGAACAACCAAAACGCCAATTTGAATTTACAATTCCACTGCGTATGGATGATGGACATTTAGAAATTTTTACTGCATATCGTGTCCATTACTGTGATGCTTTAGGACAAGTGAAAAATGGTGTTCGTGTTGTACCAGATATGGATATGGATACTGCAAAAGCATTAGGATTTTGGATGACAATTAAACATGCTGTAGGAGGTATTCCAGCAGGAGGTGGCAAAGGTGGAATTAAAGCTGACCCAAGTAAACTTTCTCGCAGAGAATACGAAGCATTGATTAGAGGATTTATACGTAATTTACCTATGAAAGGTGCATGGGTAGACGTTCCTGGTGCAGATATTGGTACACATGGTCAAACACAGGCTTGGATGCTTGATGAATTAGAAGCAATACAAGGTTTCCATTCTCCTGCTGCCATTAATGATAAACCTATTGAGGTAAATGGTACAGAACTATCAAGAGAAGCAACAGGATATGGTGCTTATTATGTTACTTGTGAAATTATGAAAGATTTAGGCTGGTATGGCACAAATAAAAAATTTGCTTTACAGGGCTTTGGTAATGTAGGTCGTGTAGCTGGAGAACTTTTACAAAAAGATGGACATAAATTAGTTGCGGTATCTGATATTTATGGTGGTATTGAAAATCAAGATGGTATTGATATTTTTGAACTTGGAAAATATGTAGATGAACACCATACTGTAAAAGGTTTTCCAAACTGCAAAGAAATTTCTACTCCTGAAGTTTTAGAAGTAGAATGTGACTTCCTTCTTCCAGCAGCTGTACAAAGTGTTATTCATGAAGGAAATGCAAATAATATCAAAGCAAAATTGATTATGGAATGTGCTAATGGTCCTACAACACCAGAAGCAGAACAAATATTATATCAAAAAGGTGTAACGATTATTCCAGATGTTTTGACAAACTGTGGCAGTGCGATTGTATGTAGCTTTGAACGTACACAAGGCTTGACTGACCAATATTGGGATAAAGAAATAGTTTGTACAAAATTGGAAGAAAGAATTGTAACATCCTATCGTATAGTTGCGGATTTAAAAAAAGAATTAAATGTCAGCTATAGAGATGCAGCTTGGATTAGTGCATTAAAGAAAATAGAACAAGCAATGATTATACGTGGCTGGGCTTGGAAATAATTTTGTAATATGATACGGCTTTTAAGGGGGGAGTACAATTTGATTGAAGATTTCGAACAATATTTTGATGAAGTAGTTGCATTAAGACGACATTTTCATCAAAATCCAGAATTAGGCTTTAAAGAATATAAAACACAAGAATTTATAATAAAATATTTGACAGATTTAGGATTACAACCTTATAAAATTGCATCTACAGGTGTTGTTGCACTAATACATGGCAAAAATCCAGGAAAAACATTACTTTTACGTTCTGATATGGACGCACTCCCAATACAGGAAACAAATACTTTTTCTTTTGCCTCTAAAAATGATGGTGTAATGCACGCTTGTGGTCATGACGGACATATGGCAATGCTCTTAGTAGCTGCTAAAATACTTATGAAAAACAAAGAACATTTTGATGGAACAGTAAAACTTGTTTTTCAACCCAATGAAGAAGCAGATGGTGCAAGTTTTTTGATAAAAGAAGGAGTTTTAAAAAATCCAAAAGTAGATTCTTCTTTTGCAATTCATTTATGGTCATCTATTCCAAGCGGTAAAATAGGATTGAAAAGCGGTGCGGTTATGGCAGAAATGTATAATTTTAAAATTATATTAAAAGGAAAAGGTGGACATACTTCTGCACCACAATATGGTATTGATACTATATTATGTGCAGCAAATATTATACAATCTGTGCAGATGATACAAACAAGAGAAATTAATCCTATGAATACAACTATAATAATGTTTGGAAAAATAAATGGTGGTACACAATCTAACATTATTGCAGAAACAGTAGAATTAGAAGGTAGTTTAAGGTACCTTTATGATGGTGATGATGCAGGAGAACAACACCCAAGAAATAGAATGAAAAGGATTATAGAATCTATTTGTCAGGCTCATAGAGTAAAATGTAATATTGAATTTATGCCAAGTAATTATATTGTTTTGAATGATGAAAACAGTGTCGAATTTTTGAAAAAAAATGTACTTCCCCATATTACACAAAATGAAAACATCATTCCTTATTGTTGTATGGGTGGAGAAGATTTTTCAGAATTTACAAGTCATAATGGCATTCCTGGTGCGTTGATATTTGTTGGCACTGGAAACAATGATATTGGTAGCGATAAATCTCATCATACTTCTGATTTTACCATTGATGAAAATACATTACTCACAGGTGTAAAAATACATGTTTATACAGCTTTGCACTATCTTTCACAAAAATAAAAGGAAATATTAAATAATGATTATAATTGAGGTAAAAGATAAAAGAAAGGATTGATGAATATGTCAGAAATGTTGATGCCGTTTGAAAAACAAGAATATTTACAAAGACTGGCAAAAGTGAAAAAAAGTATGGCAGAAAAAGGAATTGATGTACTTTTGATTTCAGACCCAGCAAATATTTGTTATTTAACTGGACATAATGCATGGTCATTTTATGTATATCAAATGGCTTTAATTGATATGAATGAAGAAATGCCTTACTTTATTGGTCGATATATGGACGCATTTTGTGGTGTCGTGAAAACAACATGGCTTGATGAAGCTCATGTAAGAGCATATAGCGATGACCATGTGCAAAGTTTGACAAAACACCCTATGGACTATGTTGCAAATGTATTAAAAGAATTAAAATTGGACAAAAAAACGATTGCTGTAGAAATGGACAATTATTGGTTTTCAGCAAGAGCTTATACTAAATTAGTACAAAATCTCCCGGATGCAAAAATTGTTGATGGTGATTTACTTGTAAATTGGATAAGAATTATAAAATCTCCAGCAGAGATTGCTTTGCAGAGAAAAGCAGGAAAACTTGCTGAAATTGCTATGCAAACAGCAGTAAATAATCTTCATGCTGGTGTAAGACAATGTGATGTTGTGGCTGAAATTTACAGTGCTCATTTAAAGGGTACAAAAGAATTTGGCGGAGATTATCCTGCGATTGTCCCTCTTATGCCTTCTGGAGAAACTGCTGGTGCACCTCATTTGACATGGACAGACAAAAAATATAAAGATAATACTGTAGTAGCAGTAGAATTGACAGGTTGCTATATGAGATATCACTCTCCTATGGCAAGAACAATATGTATAGGAAAACCAAAACAAATTGTAATAGATACGGCAGAGATTGCAGTAGAAGGCATCAATGCTGCATTGGAACAGATTAAACCAGGTAACACCTGTGAACAAGCAGAAGCTGCTTGGAGAAAAGTTCTTTCTAAATATGGTATGGAAAAAGAATCCAGAATAGGATATTCTATGGGATTAAATTTTCCTCCAGATTGGGGCGAACATACTGCTAGTATAAGACCAGGTGATAAAACTATTTTTGAACCTGGAATGACATTCCATTGCATACCAGGTATGTATTTAGATGATTTTGGTGTATCCATTAGTGAAGCACTTACTGTTACAGAAACGGGTTGCGAAACATTTGCTCATTATCCAAGAAAATTGATTATAAATAGCTGATAACAATGAAAGTATTGTGTTGATTTGAGTATCGGCACGATACTTCTTGCTATATTATAATGCTTTTTAAGAAGATGACCCGTTTATATGGAAATGGAGGTACAGAATATGATTCAAGTTTTTAAACAAGTCTGTCAATAGAAAAACGGAGGTGCAGGATATGATTGAAAAATTAAACAATATTTTGTTACGAATTGAAGATTTTTTATTAAGCTACATCACTGTTGCAATGGCAATATTATTGATTGCGAATGTATTTTTTAGAAGTATTTTAAATAGTAGTCTTAGTTTTGCAGAAGAATTAGGCGGTTTTTTCCTTGTCACAGTTACTTTCTGGGGAATTAGTACAGCCGCAAGATTTAATAATCACATTAATATGAATGCGATTATTGATAATATGCTTTTCAAAATTAGAAAAATAATGATGATTATAATATCATTTTTTACTTTTATTGTTACTGCATATCTTGGTTACTTATTTATATTATACGCATTAGATTCACTAAAAGTATCAAGAATTTCTACTGCTCTCGAAATTCCTATGGTAATCATTATTATGATATTAGCTATTGGAATTATCATCACTGCTTTACAATATTTGTTAATATTTATTAAAAATATTACAACAAAAGATGTCATTTATGTTGGTTCTCAAACAAAAACAGAAAATGGTATTGATATGATATTTGAGGCGAATTTTAAAGAATATCAGTCAAAATCAGAAAAAACAGAGGAAAGGAGCAATGTGTAATGTTATTGATGCTTGTAGTTATTATGTTTGGACTTCTTTTTATAGGCTTTCCGATGTTTATGTCACTATTAGTTGCTTCTATGGCTGTTATATTGGTATATTTTCCAAATGTAAATCCAATTATACTTTCTCAACAGTTGATTAATGGTATTTCTTCCTCTGTTTTGTTAGCGGTACCAATGTTCATATTTGCCGCAGATATTATGTGTGTTGGAGAAACTTCCAAAAGGCTATTACGTTTTATAGGCTCTTTTGTAAGGCATATCAGCGGTGGTCTTGCTATTACTACTGGTGCTACTTGTACTCTTTTTGGTGCTATTTCTGGTTCTACACAGGCAACTGTTGTCGCTGTTGGAAAACCTATGAAAACGGAAATGATGGAAGCCGGATATAGAGAAGATGATACAGTAGGCTTAATTATCAATACTGCAAATATCGCTCTATTAATTCCTCCAAGTGTTGTTATGATTATGTATTGTGTTGTAACAGGTACATCTGTAGCAGAACTTTTTATGGCAGGAATAGGACCAGGTATTGTTTTATTCCTTTTGTTTGCAATTTATAGCTTTTTCATTGCAAAAATAAGACATACTCCAAAACAGCCTAAGGCAACATGGAAAGAAAGAGCAGAAGCATTTAAACAGGCTTTGCTTCCTTTAGGTTTTCCTGCAATTATATTAGGCGGAATTTACACAGGTATTTTTTCTCCTACAGAGGCAGCAGCCGTTTCTGTTTTATATGCTGCAATCGTTGAAATTTTCGTATTTAAAACTATTACAATAAAAGATATTCCTACTATAGCAAAATCAACAGGGCTTCTTACTGCAACTATATTTATATTAGTTGCTTGTGGACAGGCTTTTTCATGGGTAATATCCTATGCACAGATTCCTCAAATGCTTACAGCTTTGATATTAGGTGATACTCCAACAAAAATGCAGATATTGATTGTTGTAACAATATTCTATTTTATAGGCTGTATGTTTGTTGACCAAATGGTTGTTATATTGATATTGACACCGATATTTTTTCCACTAGCTGTTGCAGCAGGTATTGACCCGATTCATTTAGGATTAATTATTTCTGTTCAATGTGCCATTGGTTCTGCAACACCTCCTTTTGGATGTAATATATTTACAGCAAGTGCAATATTTAAACTGCCCTATCTTCAGGTAATAAGAGGAATTCCTCCTTTTATTATATTACTTGTAATTGCTTCTGTATTGTTTATTATATTCCCAAACTCCGCTATGTGGTTCTATCATTTAATATATTAGGAAGGAGAGAGGAATTATGAGAAAAAAAATAATGATGATTTTCATTTTCATATGTATGATGTTATTTTCGGCTTGTTCTCAAACAACAAATACGGCAGATGCAGAAGATAAAATAATATGGCGTTTATCTCACGAAGAAAGTGCTGGAAGTATGCAGGATAGATATGCTATGAAATTTAAAGAACTGATTGAAGAAAAAAGCGATGGTAAAATTCAAGTAAATGTTTATACACTGGGACAGCTTGGAGATAGTGTCGGTGCTGTTGAAATGTTAAGATATGGTGTTGTAGATTTTGCAATTAATAATCCTGCAACAGTAGCAACAATTGTTCCAGAAAATCAGCTTTTCACACTTCACTTTGTATTTTCAGATGACCCCAAAGTAACAGGTGTTATGTTAAACGAGGGAGAGACCATAAAAGAAATGAATGCGCTTTATCAGCAAAAAGATATTGTTCCTTTAGGATGGTTTAATGAAGGCTTTCAAGTAATTAGTTCTCAAAAAGAAATTAGAAAGCCAAGTGATATGAAAGGTATGAAAGTAAGAGTAATGGCTTCCCCATTATTATTTGCTTCTTATGCAGCATATGGTGCAAATCCAACTTCTGTGCCTTATATGGAATGTTACAGTAATCTTCAGTTAAATATGATTGATTCTGTTGTTCAGCCGACATTTGCTATGGAAGAAATGAAATTTTATGAAGTTTCAAAATATCTCAACTACCTTAACCATGAATTATTTGTAGGAACATTTTGCTCCAATATTCGTTTCTGGGAAAATCTCCCAAAAGACCAAAAGGAATTGGTAGAAAGTTGCTTGCCTGAACTTGCAGAATATATTGTAGAAGTGGAAGAAGATTATTCTCAGTCAAGATTAGAAAAAATTAAGCAAAGCAGTAATATCATTATCAATGGAAGAAATATAAAATTATTTGGTAAAAAATCAAATAGTACAGAAGAAAAAGAAGAATTTAAAAAGTTGAGTATCAAAGGACGTGAAAAATATATTGATATCGTAGGAGAAGAAGGAAAGAGACTGCTTGCACTTTTAGAAAAAGACCTTGCAGATGCAGAGCAAAAAGTAAACAATAATCAATAAGTGAAAACAGCCCTGTTTTTTGCAGGGCTTGTTTTTTATAAGGGGTGTTTTTATGAAAAAAATAGGCGTTTTATTGGTTGTTATTGCTGCAATTATGTGGGCAACTTGTGGTGTTTTCATCAAAGTGCTGACAAAAGCAGGTTTTACAGAAAATGAAATTACATTTGCAAAAGTAGGAATCAGCATTATATTAGTATACATTTTTATAAAAATAGTAAGAGAAAAAATTGAAAAAATTCATAGTATAAAAGACATTGGACTACTCTTTTTAAGTGGTTCTATAGGTTATTTAATGTATGGATTAACTTATGCAAAAGCGGTACATTATATTCCAATCAGTGCAGCAGTTGTGCTTATTTATACTGCACCAATTATTGTTATGGTATGTTCTGTATTTCTTTTTCATGAAAAGTTAACTATCAGAAAGGTTTTATGTCTTATTTTTGTTGTATGTGGCTGTTTTTTGGTTCAGGAAATTAAATCAGATGATTTTTCAGCAAAAGGAATTGTGTTGGGCATCATTTCTGGCATTTGTTATGCCACTTACACAATTACAAATAAATTTCTTTTAAAAAAGTATTCTGTTTATAGTATTAGTTTTTATAATTTTTTATTTGCATTTGTATTGATATTTATTTTAACAGATAAATCTCGAATTGTTTTTAAGGTTTTACATAGCAATACCGAAATTTTAATCTATTTGATACTTTTTTCAATGTTTTGTGGAGGACTCTCTCACACATTATATGTAAAAGCACTGGAATATTTAGAAGCAAGCAAAGCATCTATCATTACAATAATCGAACCTTTTACAGCTTCTCTTTTAGGTATTGTTTTATTTCATGAAGCACATTCTGTAACCAAAATAATAGGACTTGCAATAATATTGTTTTCATTGATATTACTGAATATCAATACAGAGCATTTTGACAAACAAAAGTAATCATTTTATAAAATAATTGTTTATTTGCAATACACTTTTTCATGTTTAGTATGAGAAAGGCGAGCTTCCTTTTCAGTATTTTGCAATGTTATAATCAATTTATAGAAACCAAACAGTACAAAATTTGAGTAATGGACGGCTTGCAATGAATCGGGTAACAGTAAATAGAGAAATGTGCAAAGAATGTGAATACTGTATGACATTTTGTCCTAAAAAGACGATACTAGTAAAGAGCAAAAATTTAAACAAAATGGGATATTATGCAATAGAAGCACAAAATATGAAAGATTGTATTGCTTGTGGAATTTGTGCAGCAGTTTGTCCGGAAGGTTCGATTATGGTAGAAAAAGATATATAAAGGAGGGGAATAAAATGAATAAAGTATTTATGCAGGGAAATGAAGCATTTGCAGAGGCTGCCATTCGCTGTGGATGTAAGTATTTTTTTGGTTATCCTATCACACCATCTAGTGAAATACCAGAATATTATGCCAAAAAAGCACCTTCAGAGGATTTGATATTTGTGCAGGCAGAAACAGAAGTTTCTGCATTTAATATGGTAGCAGGTGTTGCAGCAACAGGAAAAAGAGGTATGACAGCAACATCTGGACCAGGATTTTCATTAGGCTGTGAAGCAATGAGTTATATGTCGGCTGCTTCACTTCCAGCAGTTATTGTAGATTGTATGCGTCCAGGACCAGCAGACGGCGAAATATTAGGCTCACAAGGAGATTATAATCAATTAACAAAAGGCGGCGGTCATGGTGACTATAATACTATTGTTTTAGCACCTTATTCTGTGCAGGAATATGCTGATTTTGCTTCACTTTCATTTGAACTTGCTGAAAAGTATAGAAATCCTGTTGTTGTAGCAAGTGATGGTACTATCGCAAAATTGATGGAAAATGTAGAATTGCCAGAAAAAAGTTATGAATTTAAAAGAAGTGATTGGGCATGTGATGGTATGAATAGCAGAAGTCACCACAATGATATTACTACTTGCGGTGATGGTCCAGAACAGTGGGAGCGTTTTAATATTACATTACAGCAAAAATATCAAACGATACAAAAAAATGAGCAAAGATGGGAAGAAATGAATACAGAAGATGCGGATATTATTATTGTTGCATTTGGCTCATTAGCAAGAGTTTGTATTGATACCATGAAAATTGCAAGAAAAAACAATAAAAAAGTTGGATTTATCAGACCGATTACATTATGGCCTTTCCCAGAAAAAGCATTTGAAAAATATGAAAAAACAAATACTAAATTTTTTGTAGCAGAATTAAATGCAGGACAAATGGTAAATGATGTAAAAATTGCAATAAATGATAAAAATAGAATAAAATTTTATGGAAAATTGGGAGGTATCACACCAACTCCAGTAGAATTATACCAAAAATTATGTGAAGTTTATTAATAAAAATAGGAGGTGAAATCAAATGAGCATTGTATATCAAAGACCAGAAGTTTTTACAAACGAGTATATGAAATATTGTGGAGGCTGTGGACATGGTATCATAAATAGGCTGATAGGAGAAATCATAGAAGAACAAAATTGGAAAGATAAAACAGTAATAGTATGGCCAATAGGTTGTTCTGTCTATGCAGATAAATATTTTAAAGTAGACAGCATTTGTGCATTACACGGCAGAGCCCCAGCAATGGGAACAGGTATAAAACGTTCCTGTCCAGAAGATTTAGTAATTGTATATCAAGGTGATGGAGATATGGTTTCAGAAGGTATGTCAGAAATTATGCACTCTGGCATTAGAGGAGAAAAATTTACAGTTGTGTTTGTAAATAATGCAATATATGGTATGACAGGCGGACAAATGGCACCTACAACACTTATGGAACAAGTGACAACAACAACACCTTATGGCAGAAAACAAGAAAATACAGGAAATCCTGTGAATATGGCTGAAATTATTAGTCAATTAGAAGGCTGTTATTATAGTGAAAGGGTTACTGTAACATCACCAGCAAATATACAAAAAACAAAAAAAGCAATCAAAAAAGCATTTCAATATCAAATGGAAGGAAAAGGACTTAGTTTTGTAGAAGTGCTTTCTCCTTGTCCAACAGGTTGGAAAATGAAACCGACAGATGCTTTAAAATACATAAATGATATTGTAGTAAAACAATATCCCCTTGCAGTATTCAAAGATTTAGGAGAGGGGGAAAAGCAATTATGAAAAATGAATTGATATTTTCTGGTATAGGTGGACAAGGTACTATACTGATGGGAAAAATGATTTGTACTACTGCTGCAAAAAAAGGATATTATGTCACACTTTCTCCTGCTTATGGACAAGAAAAAAGAGGAGGCAGAGCAAGCTGTCAAGTAGTGATTTCAGAAGAAATGAGTTCTATGATAATATCAGAAGCAGACACCATATTAGTTATGGACGAAAAAAGTTTAAATGACTATGAAAACAAAGTAAAAGCTGGTGGTACCCTTATCATCAATCAATCTATGATTACAAAAGATGCACAAAGAAAAGATATCAATACTGTTAAAATACCTTTTACAGAAATTGCTACAAAAGTTGCTACAGCAAAAAGTGCAAATATGGTTGCATTGGGTGCTGTTGTCAAAACATTAGATATTGTTACACTTGATGATGCAAAAGAAGTGATAAAAGTAAAAATGAAACCTGCACTTGTAGAACAAAATACCAAGGCATTAGAGGCAGGGGATCATTATTTATAAAAATTTTATAAAAATTTATGGACGCTTTGCTGTGAAGCGTCCTTTTTC
>OFFY01003069.1_pt1 | contig 10660 bp, 9 predicted proteins | sample 1521481 | NCBI WGS metagenome assembly OFFY01 (sample SAMEA3504117, study PRJEB24116) | mouse gut metagenome | biome: mouse gut; feature: mouse-associated habitat; material: faeces | place: Denmark | collected 2011
CTTTTTAGCTTTTTCTGCAAAATTTGAGGAAAGTAGACGTGTAGAATGTATGTTCGAAAAAACTTGAATATTTATCCAAGTTGTGCTATACTTTTGGAAAATAAAGGTATCCGATAAAAACGATCAAGGAGTGTAAAGATGGATCAAAAAGTAAAAAAGATAGAATTTCGTTTCGGGAAAGCCGGAAAATTGGCGCCGCTTATTGTTGCCGCGGCGATGATTTTGTGGGCGGCATTCAGCCAGTCCAATGTGAACGGATACGTGCTGGCTTTTTTTGCAGCGTTGGTGACAGGTATTCTGTTTGTGAAAGATGAAAAGGCATACGGAGAGGCGCTTGTATATGGATTAAGTAAACCTATGTTCGGCGTAATCGTGATGGCGGTGATACTGGCTGCGATCTCGGGTAAGCTGATTTCAGCAAGCGGGGCAGTACAGACAATCGCGGTATTTGTGGTGGAGGCAGGCTTTACCGGAAAGCTCTTTGTGGCAGCGACATTTCTTATCACTTGCCTGCTGGCATTTGCAACGGGAACTTCGGTGGGGACCTATTTTGTCGTGATTCCGATTTTATTCCCGGTAGGCGTGATGGCGGGAGCAGCGCCGGAATTTATGATCGGAGCCATTGTGTCAGGGGCGGCGTTTGGTGACAATCTGGGACCTATTTCAGATACGACCATTGCATCCTCTGCAACGCAGCATGCAGAATTGGGTACTGTGGTAAAGACCAGAATGCGTTACAGTCTGCCGGCGGCAGCGGGAGCGCTGATTTTGTTTTTGCTGTTTTCCGGAACCACGGACAAAAGCGCAGTAACCTCAGCCGCCGATGGTACGGCAAATCCGGTCAGTCTGGCTATGCTGGTGGTGCCGGTGGTTATTATTGTACTGTGTCTGATGAAAAAGCATCTGATTACGGCACTGTCATGGGGAATTTTAGCAGGAATCGCAGCCGGATTGCTTTTTGGTATTTATACAATGGACAGCCTTATCTCATTTCCCGGCGGATTTTCCGTGTCAGGTGCAATTATAGAGGCTATAACGGGAACGGCAGGTACAGTTGCGATGCTGATTGCGGTGTTTGCTCTTCTGGGTGTGGTAGAATGCAGCGGTCTTTTTGAGGATGTGGGGGTATTTTTGTCGCGTTTTGCAAAGAATGAGCGCAGTACAGAGGCGGCTATTGTATTGTCAACCGGTATACTCAGCATGGTGACAGGTGTTATTTCCGTGGCAATCGTTGCACTTGGAGATCTGGTAAATGAGCTTGGAGAAAAAGCGGGGGTAAACCGGTATCGGCGCGCAAATCTGCTGGATTGTACAGGCTGCGTATTCTGTTTTCTTGCGCCCTGGACAGTACACTGTGTAATTCCGGCCCAGCAATCTGCTCAATTTGGGGAAGGATTTGCGGTGGCCCCGGCATCGATCCCTTTTGTAAATTATTATTCTATTTGTATGTTGGTGATGCTGGCTGTAGCAGTGATCGCCGGCTATGGCAGGAAGTCGTAAGCAGTTCCCGCACCCTGGCATCAAGAGCCATGGGTGCGGCATTACCGGCACTTAGGCCGGTTTTCGGAGTTATTACATTTTGAAACGTATTTTGATCTGATGTTCGATGATCTGGATGGATTTATAGAATCCCAGTGCAATGATACAAAGCACAATAATGCTTGTGATCACCATATCCAGCTGGAATACCTGGGAGCCGTAGATGATCAGATATCCCAGTCCCCGTCTTGCGGCAAGAAATTCTCCGATAATGACTCCCACCAGGGCGAGCCCGATATTTACCTTTGCCGTACTGAGCAGAATTGGGATGGAGCCTGGGAGGACAACCTTTGAGAAGGCATCCCGTCTGCTTCCGCCCAATGTGTAAATCAGCGTGATTTTTTCCGGATCCACCTGCTGGAAACCGGTGTAGAAGCTGATAATGGAACCGAAAATAGCCACGGACATTCCTGCCACTATGATGGTTCGGGAGCCGGTGCCCAGCCAGACAATAAAAAGCGGAGCCAGCGCCGATTTCGGTAAGCTGTTCAATACCACCAGATAGGGTTCCAGTATTTCCGAGAGTTTCGGAGAATACCAAAGCAAAGTAGAAACCAGCAGGCTAAAAAGCAACACCAGCAGGAAGCTGAAAAGTGTCTCGAATAAAGTGACTCCGATATGAGACAGCATGGAATTATTCTGCAGTTGTTCGGCAAAGCAGCGTGCAACCCGGCTGGGACTGGAGAAGAAAAAGCTGTCGATCCATTTAAAGTCGGCGCTGATTTCCCATAGTACCAAAAAAAGGACAAAAAGAATCGTCCTCCAGGATGCAATCTCATGGTGATGCCGCCGGTGCTTTTTTACAAATTCTTCCTGCTTTGTCAGCTCTGCTGCTTCCTTTTTTCTTTGAAAGCCTTTCTTTTTGCGGGTTTTTTCCTCATTGGGAAATACGGTTTCATCAATTTTGCGGATTGCTTTCATGAGTCAGTTCCTCCCATAGCAGATTGAAATACTGTTGAAATTCGGGAGCATTTCTGGCCGCCAGCGGCGAATCGTCCGCCAGCGTAAGTGCAACGGTTACTTCTTTTTTGACTACCGCGGGACGGCCTGACAAGACGATGATTCTGTCAGCCAGGCTGATGGCCTCTGAAAGATCATGTGTGATGATGATCATCGTCTTACCTGCGGCCCGGATCAGGCGGCAGATATCCGCTGATACGAAGAGCCTGGTCTGGTAATCCAATGCGCTGAATGGTTCATCCAACAAAAGCAGCTGTGGTTCCAGGGCCAGTGTACGGATCAGGGCTGCGCGCTGTTTCATTCCTCCGGACAGTTCGCTGGGACGTTTATCGCGGAATTTGTCCAGCCCATAATCTGTAAGAAGACGTTCAACCGTTTCCAGATGCTCTTTTGTCATGGTGTGATTTAATTCCAGACCCAAAGTTACATTGCGATAAACCGTGCGCCATTCGAATAAATGGTCTCTTTGGAGCATATACCCTATTTTAGGATAATGCAGCGAGCCGTCCGGGTTGTTTACTACGATGGTGCCTTCTTCCGGATCCAGCAGGCCTGCAATGATGGAGAGGAGCGTAGATTTTCCACAGCCGCTTGGACCCACGATAGCGATAAACTCGCCTTCCCGGACTCCAAAGGAGATGTCCTTAAGAGCCTTTGTCTCACCGTGCAGGCTGTGGTAGGAGTAACCTATATTCTTTAATTCCAGAATATTTTGCATATATGCCTTTCCGTTCGGTTTTCCGGACTTTCAACCTTTTTCTTTTTATCATAATGTATGACAGGAAACGTAAAGGGGTTCGTGATAATTCGTAAATAGGGTATCTGCTTGCACTATGAAATATTTTATGGTAATATCTTGTGTAAAGCGTTGCGGCCAATTTCTGAAGGAACGGGAAAATTTATAGCCGCGGCCGAAAAATATCTGGAATGGGAGGAGATTATGGCACAGCTTTGGGGCGGGCGTTTTGTGGGGGAGACAGACAAAACGGCTTATGAATTTAATGCTTCCATCCGTTTTGACAAACGTCTTTTTAAGGAAGACATAGAGGGCAGTATCGCACATGTGACAATGTTGGCGAAACAGGGAATTCTCACGGAGGAAGAACGAGACTCCATTCTTCAGGGACTTGCGGAAATTCGAGACGACGTATTGACCGGCAGGCTTGTGATTGATGATGTCTGTGAAGATATTCACAGCTTTGTGGAAGCCAGGCTGATTGAACGGACAAAAGATGTGGGCAAAAAACTGCACACGGGGAGAAGCCGCAATGATCAGGTGGCACTGGATATGCGTCTTTACACCAGAAAGCAGGTAAGAGAGACGGATACATTGCTGAAGGAGCTGCTCACTGTGATTTTGACGGTTATGGAGGAGAATCTGGATACCTATATGCCGGGTTTTACCCATCTGCAAAAGGCGCAGCCCACTACACTTGCGCATCATTATGGCGCTTATTTTGAAATGTTTCGTCGCGACAGAGAGCGGATGGCCGATATTTACAGGCGTATGAACTATTGCCCTTTGGGAGCGGGGGCACTGGCGGGAACTACCTATGATTTGGATAGGGAATACACGGCATTTCTGTTGGGATTTACCGGACCTACCAGAAACAGTATGGACTCGGTGTCGGATCGCGATTATCTGATCGAGTTCCTTGCAGCACTGTCCACCGTGATGATGCATCTGAGCCGTTTCAGTGAGGAAATCATCAACTGGAATTCCAATGAGTACCAGTTTGTGGAGATCGATGACGCTTATTCGACCGGAAGCAGCATCATGCCGCAGAAGAAAAATCCCGATATTGCGGAATTGGTGCGGGGTAAGACAGGGCGTGTTTATGGTGCATTGGTATCATTGCTCACGGTTATGAAGGGGATTCCTCTGGCCTACAATAAGGATATGCAGGAGGATAAGGAACTTGCCTTTGACGCTATGGATACTGTACGGAACTGTCTGACCTTATTCACGGGAATGCTGCGAACCATGCGGTTTAAAAAGGAACATATGGCTGCCAGTGCCATGAATGGATTTACCAATGCTACTGATGCGGCGGATTATCTGGTGGGAAAAGGCGTTCCTTTTCGGGATGCACATGGGATTGTGGGCAGACTTGTCCTGTATTGCGTGGAGAAAAATACGTCCATAGAGAAGTTGTCGCTGGAAGAGCTGCAGAACATTAGTGATTACTTTGGAGCGGATATCTATGAAGCTGTGTCTCTGAAAACATGTGTGGAGAAACGGCTGACATTGGGCGCTCCGGGGATTGCGGCCATGAAAGCGATGATAGAGCAGTGCAGGGCTTATCTTATGGAGTCAGATTATTTGATGGAAGCAAAGCATTCATGAAGGAAGTAGTGATAAGACTCTTTAAAATAGATTTGCATGAGAGGAATACAATAGATCGTTTCAATGAGAATAGAGGAGGAAAATAGAATGAGCGATAAACTAAAGGTAGGCATCTTGGGCGGAACAGGTATGGTAGGACAGCGTTTCATCTCTCTGCTGGAAAATCATCCATGGTTTGAGGTGACCACCATAGCCGCCAGCCCCCGTTCGGCAGGCGAAATATACGAGGAAGCGGCAGGCGGCAGATGGAAGATGGATACCCCCATGCCGGAGGCCGTAAAGAAGATCGTGGTTATGAATGTAAACGAAGTGGAGAAGGTGGCGGCACAGGTTGATTTTGTATTCAGCGCCGTCGACATGTCCAAGGAAGAGATCAAGAAGATCGAGGAGGCATATGCCCGGACAGAAACCCCCGTGGTCTCCAATAACAGTGCCCATAGATGGACACCGGATGTCCCCATGATGGTGCCGGAGATCAATCCTGAGCATATGGAGATAATCGAAGCACAGAGAAAGCGCCTGGGTACCAGGAGAGGCTTCGTGGCAGTGAAGCCCAATTGCTCTATTCAGAGTTATGCGCCGGTGCTCACTGCATGGATGGAGTTTGAACCGGTGGAAGTAGTTGCCACTACCTATCAGGCGATTTCGGGAGCCGGAAAAACATTTCAGGACTGGCCTGAGATGGTTGGTAATATAATTCCCTATATCGGCGGAGAGGAAGAGAAAAGCGAGAAGGAGCCGCTGCGTATCTGGGGAAAAGTGAAGGATGGGGCTATTGTACCGGCAGAAGGACCTGTGATTACCTGTCAGTGCATCCGTGTTCCTGTACTGAACGGTCATACGGCGGCTGTATTCGTAAAATTCAACAAAAAGCCTGCCAAAGAACAGTTGATACAGAAGCTGCGGGAATTCAGCGGTGAGCCCCAGCGCCTGCAACTGCCCAGTGCGCCGAAGCAGTTTATCCAGTACCTGGAGGACGACAACCGCCCCCAGGTTACGTTGGATGTGGATTTTGAGAACGGCATGGGCATCAGCGTGGGCCGGCTCCGTGAAGATACTGTATATGACTATAAATTTGTGGGACTTTCCCATAATACGGTCAGGGGAGCGGCAGGCGGCGCTGTGCTGTGTGCAGAGCTGCTGAAGGCTCACGGTTATATTGATAAAAAATAAGCTGTATTCCTGTAGGGAGGATTCCTGGCAGGAGAGAATATCAGGCCGCCGCAGGCGGTTATAGAAGTAAGGACGTTAAGTGTGGGAAAGAAATTATTTATCGCGGAAAAGCCCAGTGTGGCGCGGGAATTTGCAAATGCATTAAAAGTGAATACCACCTCCAGGGACGGTTACCTGGAATCGGCGGATGTGATTGTCACCTGGTGTGTGGGCCATCTGGTCACCATGAGTTATCCTGATGCCTACGACGAGCGGCTTCGGAGATGGAGTTTTGACACCATTCCCTTCCTTCCGGAAGAATATAAATATGAAGTCATCGAAAGCTCCAAAAAGCAATATACTATTGTGAGCTCCCTGATGAAGCGTCCCGATGTGGCCACCATCTATGTATGCACGGACTCCGGACGGGAGGGGGAGTACATATACCGCCTGGTGGAGCAGATGTCCGGCGTCAAGGGCAAGGAACGCAGGCGAGTGTGGATTGACTCCCAGACGGAAGAGGAGATTCTCCGGGGAATCCGTGAGGCAAAAGATTTACAGGAATACGACAACTTAAGCGATGCCGCCTACCTGCGTGCCAAAGAAGACTATCTCATGGGCATCAACTTTTCCCGTGTGCTCACCCTGAAATACGGAAATGTGGTAAAGGATTATTTAAAACGCGATAAGGCGGTGATTTCCGTAGGCCGGGTCATGACCTGCGTCCTGGGGATCATCGTAAACCGGGAGAGAGAGATACGCTCTTTCGTCAAGACCCCTTTCTACAGGGTGCTCGGGACTTTCCGTCTGCAGGACAGGAGATTTATTGGGGAGTGGAAAGCGGTGGAGGGTTCTTCCTGGTTTGCCTCCCCGAAGCTCTATAAGGAGAACGGTTTCAAGGAGAAGGAGGATGCGGAGAAGCTGGTGGCCTATCTGGAGCAGGAACCGGTGGGTGACATCGTCCTGGAGAACATTTCCCGGAAAAAGGAGAACAAGAATCCGCCCCTTCTGTACAATCTGGCGGAACTGCAGAACGACTGCTCCAAAATGTTCAAGATCAGTCCGGATGAGACCCTGCGTATCGTCCAGGAGCTATACGAAAAAAAGATGGTTACCTACCCCAGGACGGACGCCAGAGTTCTGTCCACTGCCGTGGCAAAGGAAATACATAAAAATATCGGCGGACTCCAGGGCTTTTCCCCTGCCGCTGTCTTTGCCGCTGAAATTCTGCAGAAGGGCAGCCACAAAGGGATTGCAAAAACCCGGTATGTCAACGATAAGCAGATCACGGACCACTATGCCATCATTCCCACAGGCCAGGGACTGAACAACCTGAAGAATCTGCCGCCTCTGTCCGCCAGAGTGTATGAGGTGATAGTCCGCAGGTTCTTAAGCATCTTCTATCCGCCTGCGGTATACCGGAAATACGCGCTGTGCATCCGGGTGAAGGAGGAACGGTTTTTCGCTAACTTTAAGGTGCTTGCTGAGGAAGGGTACCTGAAAGTGATGGCCAGGAAGGACAGCCAGGCTGCGGAGAGTGCCCCGGGAAGGACAGGGACAGCCGGAGCCGGAAATCCAGGGCTGCCGTCCGGCGGAAGCGGATATACCGGGGCAGAAGCCGATAACAGGACAAGAACCGGAAATGAAAATGCCGACAAGACAGCGTTAACAGTGGAAGGCATGGTTTCGGGCGCAGGAAATGGAAGAGAGACATTCCATGGAAGCCGGGGAAATACCGAAACAGAAACTGCGGTGCAGGGCATGGCGGAAACAGCATTTAAAACAGGAGCCATGCAGAAGCCGGAAGATAATGTCGCAGGGAACGCTTCCGGAACGGGCGAAAAAACCGCCCAGGGCGGCGACGGGGAGGAGACCGAAATCAGGGGTGACGATGCCTTCCTGAAGCTTCTGGATTCCCTGAAGAAGGGCTCTAAACTTTCAGTTGACTCCTATGAAATCAAAGAAGGGGAAACCTCGCCCCCCAAACGCTACACTTCAGGAAGCATCATTCTTACCATGGAGAATGCAGGCCAGTTTATTGAAGACGATGAACTGCGGGCCCAGATCAAGGGAAGCGGCATCGGCACCAGTGCCACAAGGGCGGAGATTCTGAAGAAACTGGTGAACATTGAATATCTGGCCCTCAATAAAAAAACCCAGGTCTTGACTCCCACCCTGATGGGGGAAATGATTTACGACGTGGTAGGTAGTTCCATCAAAGCGCTTCTGGACCCGGCCCTGACAGCCAGTTGGGAGAAGGGGCTGACACAGGTGGCAGAGGGAAATATCACTTCAAAGGAATACATGGACAAGCTGAACGGATTCGTGGGGCGCAGGACCCAGTATGTGAAACAGCTTCGCAACCAGAGCGCGCTGTACGCCCAGTTCCAGGCTGCGGCAGCAAACTATAAATCTGCGGAATCCGCCGGCAGAAAGCAGATACAGCGGCAAAACGGCGGCAAGTAAGGAAGTGTTCCGAAATAAATATGCCGGATCCCGCACAGGAAGGTACATATATGCTGGTGTTTTGTTCCTGAATGTGCAAATTTAATTCTTCACAATTCCTAAGAAGAGTGGAAATGTAATGTATCGCGAATGAACGCTGCCACAAGCTGAACAGAAATGGGTAAATGACTGCGCTTACAAGGATGATATATAAAATTCGAGTTTATGGGGGTATTCGCTGTGGGCAGAACTTTCGCAGAAATGCAGGACAGGTACAAAGAAATTGTCAATAGATTTAATAAGATCGAACTGCAGGAATGGAAAGCCGAAGGCGCTATGATTGAACTGGCAAAGCAGGTTGGTGAATTGGCAAAACAGGTTATGATTAAAGAAAGGTATTACGCTTTAGAAGGGGAAGACCCCAATGTCGACGAGCGTTTAGGCAATGAGATGGCGGATGTAATTGCACAGATAATGAGACTGGCTGATTATTATAAGATAGATCTGGAAAAAGCATTTACTGAAGCAAGAGAAGATGAAGACAGATATTTGAAATCAAGAGGAGTTTAGTAACTGTAAATGGATTCTATGTGTCGCATAAACAGGAGGACTGATTCAAATTGAGCACAAAAATCACCATTTCCGAATTATATGATTTAAAGGAGACAATCGCCGCCGGACTGTTGGAGGGACTGGCCTATCCATGGGAAGCGCTTCCGAAAATCCATGATTTTATCATCAGCCTGGGCGAGAGCCTTCCGAAAGAAATTTATGAGGAGCGGGGAGAGCATATCTGGATTGCCAAAAGCGCCAAAGTAGCCCCCACGGCCTGCCTGAACGGGCCTCTTATCGTAGACGAGGATGCGGAAATCCGCCATTGTGCGTTTGTGCGCGGAAATGCCATCGTGGGAAAAGGAGCCGTGGTAGGCAATTCCACGGAGCTGAAAAACGTCATCCTGTTCAACAAAGTGCAGGTGCCTCATTACAACTATGTGGGGGACAGCATTCTGGGCTATAAATCCCACATGGGAGCCGGCTCTATTACATCCAATGTAAAAAGTGACAAGACCCTGGTAGTGGTAAAGGGAGAAGGAATTTCCATCGAGACGGGATTAAAGAAAATGGGAGCCATGCTCGGCGATAACGTGGAAGTGGGCTGCAACAGTGTCCTGAATCCCGGAACGGTGGTGGGCCCCAATACCAATATCTATCCCACATCCATGGTCAGGGGCGTGTTACCTGCGGACAGCATCTACAAGAAAGCCACGGAGATTACCGGAAAAAGGGAGGGGTAAAGGGATGCGGATCCGCGCGGCTGTAGAGCATAATGAAATGGGATATCTGATCTATGCTGAGAACCTGCCCGGCGCTTTCACCAGGGGGAGGACCAGAGAGGAAGCGTTGGATAAACTGCCTGACGAGGTGAAGCGGTATCTGCTGTGGGCTACTGGCGCTGTACCGGAAGGAATGACGGCGGACATCCAGGTGGTACAGGAAGAGAAGAGCAGCCTGGACATCCACCAGGCAGATTCGGAGATTATCTTTGACAGCGAGAAGACTCCCTTGTCAGAGGAAGAATACCGGAAAATGAGGGATTTGGCCTTCAAGTCTGCCCGGGATTTCCGGATGCTGTACGATTCCATTCCGGAACCTGACAGGACGTCCCTTCCCGTGAGACAATGTTTTTATGGCCATGTGCCCCGGACTGCCAGAGAAATGTACATTCATACCAATCAGGTGACCAGCTCCTATTTAGACGGGCTAGTGGATATCAGGAATCTTCAGGACATTTACGACAATCGTCTGGCTGCGTTCCGGCAGTTGGAAGGGGTATCCGGCTATCTGGACAATAAAGTATACGAGCATCCCTATGGTGAACCCTGGTCCTTGAAAAAGGCTCTGCGGCGCTTTCTCTGGCATGACCGGATCCATGCGAAAGCGATGTACCATATGGCCAGGGGGATTTGGGGAGAGACGATTGCGAATCCTTTTCATTTTGACGTAACATTTGGGTCAGGCGGAATAATTTTTTACAAAAAATACTAGATTTTTTCCCATAAGTATGAGAAAATAGGGAAAGAGATTATTATATGTCAATTCTCGGATTGATATGCAGTAAAAAGTGTGTGTTCGCAGACTTTTTATTGTTATGAATCATAACCTACATAATCGAAAGGAGATTTCACATGATTTATTCAAAGGAAGTTGAAGAAATGT
>OFFY01003070.1_pt1 | contig 10654 bp, 7 predicted proteins | sample 1521481 | NCBI WGS metagenome assembly OFFY01 (sample SAMEA3504117, study PRJEB24116) | mouse gut metagenome | biome: mouse gut; feature: mouse-associated habitat; material: faeces | place: Denmark | collected 2011
GCAGGAAGTCCCATATGTACCCGCCCGTTTCGGTAAATCATTCCGCTGTCCAGTGTTTTTTTTCCGGACATGTGAAAGCTGGCTGCATGAAGTTCTTCTGTCATACTGCGGATTACCCCGTCATTTACACCGCTGCCCAAAAGAATCTCAATCCGGCCCTTAGCCTGCGCAAGAAGTTTTCTCAATACTTCTTTTCCTTCCATGCAGACAGGGGCCTGACCGGAAGTGAGGATGGTGTCAATCCCCAGGGAAACAGCTTCTTCCAGTGTCTGATATGGATCCCGGCAAACGTCAAAGGCCCGGTGCAGCGTCATCCGCAATGGGCCTGCACATGCTTTTAACCGTCTCATTCTGTCCGTATCAAGGTCTCCCTCCGGCTTCAGGCATCCCACTACAACGCCCTCTGCTCCCAGTTCCCGGAACATACAGATGTCCTCTTCCAGCATCTGAAATTCCTCATCTGTATACAGAAAATCCCCGAATCTCGGACGAATCAGCACATGCAGAGGAATCCTGCACCTTTCACGGATCTGTCTGAACTGGCTGACCCCCGGCGTCGTCCCGCCGATCAAAAGATTTGCACATACTTCCAGACAATCCGCTCCTGCCTCCTGAGCAATTACCGCAGATTCCACAGAATCCACACATACTTCCAGCTTTCTTTTCATGTTCCACCTCAGTTTTCCGGAAAAAACAGTCCTGCTCTGAATGTCATATTCCCCCGGCTGTCAGACAGCCGGAGGAATACTTTTCTGTTCAGGCTGCATTTCTCCTGATTTTATTTTTTATTCTTTTGCTGCCTTCCACTCGTCAATCTGTTTCTGCATTTCTTCAATTACTTTGTCAATGCCGGTGGCTTTCAGTTTTTCCTGCAGTTTGGGCAGATATTCTTCCGGATCCACGCTTCCGGTAAACAGAGATTTTCCAAATTCATCCATGACATTTCCAAATCCTGCCACTTCCGTGCTGACCGGATTCAGATCAAAATCGAATCCAAAAGAGGGAGCTTCCACAGAAGAATCGTTAAATTCCTTAAAAGTTGCCCATTTGTCCACAGGTTCATTTTCCAGTACATAGGTATTAAACAGACCGCCCTGTACCCAGTAGGAAACCGAGTAATTTTTCCTGGTTTCTTCATTCAGTTTGATTTTATTTTCATAAACGTAAGGTTTGCCTTCCGCCGCTTTTGCCTCTTCTTCCGGAATCTCCACTTTGTCCCAGTGCTCGCCTTCGATTCCATAGTTCAGAAGATTTCTCAGATATTCGTCTGTATTAACCAGATTCAGAAATTCCACTGCTTTTTCCGGATGTTTGGTCTGAGCGTTCACTGCGGTCAGAGCGCCCCGTGCGGAGATGTTTGTCACATAAGTATCCATAATGGGTGTTGCAACCACTTCATATCCCAGGTCTTTGCCCCATACCAGTTCTGCATAGGGCTGGCCATCGCCTTTTGTTACAAAACGTTTGATGGACTTGTCATCAGAAGCGGTGGCAGCGTCCTTGTTGATGTAACCTGCCAGATAATATTTCCGCATGGTATCCAGTGTGGATTTCATTTTCTCTGTTTCAAATACATTTTTAACGGTAAGGCTGTCATCGCCGTATTCAATGCCCACCGGATCCTGAATCAAATCCATATAGATGGGTGCGGAATAGCTGCTGGTTAAGTACATGGGCACCACATCCGGTTCATTTTCATGAATCAGTTTCAGCCAGGGTTCCAGATCTTCCAGGCTGTGGATTTCGTCTACCGGAACATTGTATTTGTCCACATATTCTTTGGTAAACACCCACATGGGCATACTGCCGATTTCTTTTTCACTGGGGACACCGTAGGTCTTGCCCTGTACTTTGGCTGCCTCCCAGAACCGGCTGTCAATGGTTTTGTACATCTCTGTGTCTTTAATATAATCATCAAGGGCAAGGAATGCGCCCTTGTCAGCATTCTGGAAATAATTGTTGGCCCAGGAGCAGGTAAAGCACAGATCCCAGTCGTCTCCGGTATTTACCACTACCTGCATTTTCTGGTTGTAATCGCCCCATCCGGCGGTATTGATTTTCAGTTTTACCCCTATTTTTTCCTGGGTATATTCATTGACTTTCTCCAGCACCTTTTCCTGGTCTTTCTGAGCGTCTCCAATCTGCCACCAGGTCAGTTCCACCACTTCTTCTCCGCTGGAATTGGTTTCTTTCTTTCCGCCGCAGCCGGCAAGCAGTCCCGCTGCCATAACTGCCGCAAGGCCAAGTGATACAAATTTTCTGAATTTCATGATTTCTCCTCCTTGTCTAATCTTACTCCTTCACAGCCCCTACCGTCAATCCATTTACAAAGTATCTCTGGAAAAACGGATAAGCAAAGATAATGGGTAATGTGGATATTACCACAATTGCCATTTTAATGGTTTCTTTCGGCATATTCGCCGCCACCGCAATACCGTCTACTCCCATGGTAGCCTTGTTGTTGGCCAGCCAGTCAATGGAGCTTTCAATCTGAATCAGCAGATACTGCAGGGGTATCAGATCTTTGTTGTCCATGTACATCATGGCGTTAAACCAGTCGTTCCAGTAGCCCAGTGTCAGGAACAGCCCAATGGTGGCAAGTCCCGGCAGCGCCATGGGAATAACTATCTGGAAAAACAGCCGCCACTCTGAAGCTCCGTCAATTTTGGCGGATTCCACTACCGCATCCGGAATACTGGTCTTAAAAAAGGTCCTCAGCACAATAATATTAAAAGAATTCAGGCAGAGGGGCAGAATCAGCGCCCATATGGTATCCTTTAACATCATTACCTTTGTGACAATCAGATAGTTGGCAATCATACCTCCGCTGAACAGCATGGGAATGGTGATGACTGTGGTAAAAAATTTCCGGCAGGCATAATTTTTTCTGGACAGGGTATAGGCATAGGTACCTGTCAGAAGCAGTCCGATCAATGTTCCGAGAATCGTCACAAGAATGGTCACGCCATAGCTTCTCAGAATATTCTCACCTGCGCTTACTATATACTCGTAGGCATACAGACTGAATTTTTCCGGAATAAACCGGTATCCGTTCATGGCCAGTGATTCCTCGTCCGTAATGGAAATAATGATAACGAATATAAACGGAATCACGCAAATCAGAGACAGGATTGCCAGAAATATGTTGAACAGCACATTTGTGGGCTTCTTAATCTGGTTATATTTACATCCTTCCGCCTCAATCGCCCGGATTTGCTTCTCTATTTTCCTTCTGGATATTTTTTTGTCAGACATGATTTTCCCTCCCTTCTCAGAATAATGCATTTTCATTGTCCACTTTTGATACGATTTTATTAGCAATCATAATCAGGACAAAACCAACCGTTGACTGAAACAGTGCGGCCGCCGCGCTCATTCCGATTTCTCCGCTGGTCTTAAGGGCCCGGAAAATGTATGTATCAAGTACGTTTGTCACAGGATACAGAGGCCCGGAGTTCTTGGGCAGCTGATAAAACAGGCCGAAGTCCGCTTTGAAAATTCCTCCTACTGCCATAATCAGCAGAATGGTAATGACCGGTTTTAACAGAGGCAGCGTAATGTACTTAATCTGCTGCCATTTGGTGGCTCCGTCCAGCACTGCCGCTTCATAGTATGTTTTGTCAATACCGCAGATGGACGCCAGATAAACCACGGTGTTGTAGCCCATTCCCTTCCACTGGCTCATGAAGATAATGATAAAGGGCCAGTATTTTGTCTCTGCATACCAGGAAATCGGTTCTCCGCCGAACTGCTGTATAATTGCATTAAAATATCCCTTTTCCGGATTCAGGAATGCAAAAACGCAGTAGCTTACCACTACCCAGGACAGGAAGTAGGGCAGGAACATGGAGCTCTGATAAATTTTCATCATCCCTTTATTCCTGATTTCATTCAGCAGCAACGCCAGGATTACCGGTATCACCACGCCCAGAACGATAAATGCCGCGTTATACAACACGGTGTTCCTTACAATTATAAAGGCGTCTCCGCTGCTGAACAGGAACTTGAAGTTGTCAAACCAGACCGTCTCGCTGGTAAACAGGTTGTAGAAAAATCCGTCCCCGGACAACCGGAATTTCTTAAAGGCCACCAGGATTCCAAATAATGGAAGATACGCAAAAAACAGAAACCAGATTGCGCCCGGCATACTTAAGACCAGCAGTTCCTTATTTGCTTTCAACCGGCTTACAAAATTTCCTTTCGGCTTTACAGCCTTTTTTTTGTTTGCTTTCACTTTGAAACCTCCTTCTTTGTTTCCTGCATATTTCCTTACCGGTTCGTCAATATGCAGTATGTTTTTTGGTATATTTACTATATCATTGTGGAATTTGCATGGAAAGTTGAAAACTTTTAGGTTCATTGCACAAATTACAGTTATGTTTTTTATAAGATAAAAAAAGGCTTCTGCCCTCTGATGTAAAAACACACGTTCGGACAAAAGCCAGTGAAACCACATATTCTTTCTAATATTTTTTCATCTCCCGCAGAGAAGCCGGAGACACCCCATAACACTGCTTGAATTTCCGGTAAAAATAACTGGTATCCGGATACCCCACCTGCCTTGCAATATCATTGATTTTCATGTTTGTATTCAAAATCAGCTCTTTTGCAATTCCGTTTTTGGTATTGCTTAAATAGCGGGCAAAGGAACACCCCACTTCCTTCTGAAAAATCTGTCCCAGATAGGAAGCATTCATATGATATTTATAAGCCAGGGTTTTCAGATTCATATCCTCTTTGTAATTTTGCTGTACTTCAGCAATAATCTGACGCACCACTGGAGTGTACTGGGAATCCTCTTCATGCATACAGGCGATAATCTCCGTGATTTCCGAGACAAAGGCTGTCCGGATTCCATAAATATCGTCCGCCCGGAAAATGGTCTCAATCAAATCGGTTATGTCCTGAAAATTGCCTGATTCCAGCTTGTATTCTTTTTTTATTTCCTGCAGCAGCATGGCCATTTTTACTGCCATCTGATACAGAGAGCCTGCGGAAGCATCGCCCCGTATATTATTGATAAACAGATCTTCCATATAGCCCACTGCCGCTTCCGTTTCTTTTTTCAGAATAAATTTTCTGAACAGCGTTTCATCCATACTGAGGGCTTCGGTTTTCCTGTTCTGAATCTGCCGCTGGCTGATACAGGTTCCGTACCCTTCCAGAATCAGATATTTCTGGAGCTTTCCGGCCATCCGGTAACTTTCCGGAAGCTGGGAAAAGCTCTGAAAAGAAGGTCCGATACAGAGAAAGGTCATCACATTAAACCTGCTTTCCACCTGATTCTGAAGCTCTGAGAAATAGTCCTGCACTTCTGTCTCATCCATGGTTTCCCCTTCCAGCACCATCAGCAGGCTGTCCGGCGGCAGATGGACAATTTTCAGTTTTTCTTCCTGTTTCAGTTCCACAATCACATCTGATATTTTTTTCTCCTTCAGGCCATCCATATTCCATTTCATCAGGGCCGCATAATACGTTCCGCAGTCGGCAGAGAGCCCCAGCATTTTTGCATACTGCCGGTACTCTCCTTCCTTTCCGATTCGGCTCTATCAGAATTCCCGTTCAGGAAATGCAGCCACTGTGTTTTTTCATCAATGTACTGAATCTTTTTCCGGTCCATCTCATCCAGTTTTTCCACAGTTTCCCTAAGCTGGCGTTCCAGTTCCTCCTCGTCGATGGGTTTCAGGATATAGTTTTCCACTTCCAGACGAATGGCCTCTCTTGCGTAATTAAATTCATCATATCCGGTCAGAATGATGAAACGCACCTGCTCTTCTTTTTCCCTGATTTTGCGGAGCAGCTCCAGCCCGTCCATTTCCGGCATACTGATATCTGTAACCACAATGTGGACCGGTTCCTTTTCCCACATTTCCAGGGCCTCCACACCGTCGTGAGCCATATGCACCACCTCAAGGCCCAGAGATTCCCAGTCCAGAATATTCCGGATTCCCTGTAAAATCAGTTCCTCGTCTTCCACGATCATTACCTTCTTCATCCTTCCATCCTCCGCTTTTAAGATGTAAAAATCCCTCAGTTCTCCACTTCTTCCCCGGCTTCCTCATCAGGGAGTTCCTCGCCAGGAGTTTCCCCCGGCTGAAACCGCAGAATTACCCGCAGCCCTCCTCCGGTTCCGGCTTCCATATGAATCCCATATTCTTTGCCGTAGACGGCCTTAAGCCTCCGGTTCACATTCGCAACGCCAATGGAGGCCTGCTTTTCCATAATGTCGTCTTCCAGTTCCCTGTTTTTTGCCGCCAGTTCCTCTTTTGTCATTCCGTTTCCGTTATCTTCCACCACAATCCGGAATGTTTCTTCTTTCTCAACGGAAATCCGGATAAAATTATCCGTCTCCTTCATTCTTATGCCGTGGATAAAATAGTTCTCGATCACAGGCTGCAACACGAACTTAATGATCGGAACTTGCAGATATTCCTCCGGACATTCCACAACAGTCTGAAACTGTCCCGGATAACGATACTCAAACAGCTCTATATATTTCCTGCTGTAGTGAAGTTCCTGGGCCAGTGTAATTACATCTGCTTCCTTAATCTGTGCACGGAAGGTTACAGCCAGGCTGTAAAGCATTTTCCCCACCTCCCGGTCCCCGTTGCAGATGGCTTTCATTCGTATGGCCTCCAGGGTATTATACAGAAAATGAGGGTTTATCTGGCTCTGAAGGGCCGCCATCTCCGCATTCTGCTGTTCGATTTCCGCCAGATACCGCTTCCTGATATGATCATCCAGCCTGACGCACATCTCATTGAAATACCGGGAAATTACGTCCAGCTCGTCTCCGTTTCGGTCAGAGGGAATACGCACCTTCAGATCCCCCTCCATTACCTTTGTCATTCCGTCCAGTATCCGGTCCAGCCTTTTTGCAAGGCGCTGCAGGTGGTACCGCACAAATACTTCTCCCAGAATCAGCACCGCCAGTCCTATGGTGAGAATCATCAGAATAACAGGTACCGGTACTGCGGACGCCCGGCTTTTTTCCAGATAGCTGACGGTGTGGTACCGGCCTGTTCTGGTCTGTTCCGTATAAGCATTTAAAAAATGCTCCAGTGTTCCCGCCTCCTCTTCAGCCATGATTTTACTTATTTTATTTTTGCCGGTGGAATCAAAAACCATGGTTCCTCCGTCACTGTATACCATCAGTTCCGCTCTGGAATAATACTGCCGGATACGTTCAAATTTACTGCCCTGGAATCCCAGAAGCATACAGCCCTTCACCTGCATGTTGATGGGGTCACGTATTTCTTTTATATAGAAAAAGCAGTCTTCCTCCACCAGGCTCCCCTGCTCCAGATGCTCCAGAAATGTTTTATCCCCGTACCTTCGGTAGCCTTTTCCGTCCCTGGTATATTCTGTGAGCACCCCTCTGTCATAACTGTAAAGCATAATGCGGTGCAGGCTCTGATAAGCCTGGAAAGCGTCCAGGAAAAAAGTTTCAATGCCTTTGTAAACACTGATTTTGCTTTCGATATAGGTATCCAGCCGATACTGCTGATAAGCCGCCGGCCCGTCTGTGAGATAATGGAGCCCGTCGTTTAATTCCATATTTGACTTGTACAGATCCTCATGAATATACTCCGCAATATCAGAGGTTTCTTCCAGATAGGCGTTGGCAGATTCGCTCATCATTCCCATATAATTCAGGTTCTGTTCCAGAAACCGGTTTCTGGTGCTGGTAAAAAAGGAAATGCCCATTACCAGTACCACACAGCACAAAATTGCCGTATCAATATATAATAATTTGCTGTATAACTGTCCTGATGTTTTTATTTCCATAATTTTCCTCTTAGCTGTGTATCAGCCGCAAAATCACAAAAAGGAAATGCAGATTCCTGCATTCCCTGATTGTCTCTGTTTAATTTCTGCTTTCCAGTTTCTGCATGATATTCTGATTCATAAACATAATCAGAAACCCGTAGACGCTGCCCATAAACAGCACTGTTGTCCCTGCTGAAATCTCAAAGGCTGCCAGAAGAACAGCAAAGGCTGCCAGATTTCCAAGGGTGGACACGGGCCTTGCAATCAGCAGAGTCACCGCGGTCTTTACAATCTGTATATTTCCCATTTCATAACGGCTGGCCAGCAGATAAAGATTCGGCGTAACCAGAAGGATACCCGCAAACAGCAGTATAAACACAATTGCCAGCGGAAGAATCCGAACCTGTACCGTAAAAAATTCAATATTTGTCCAGCAGAGCAGAACTGCTGTCAGCTGCCCTGCTCCCAGCTGCACCTTCTGCAGGAAATCGGAACAGTAGCCTTTCCTGTAGTCGGCAAACCCGCTCCGCTCTGTTCCCTGAATGAGCCGGTTCATGGCATACATTACCGCCGAAAGAGCCGGAGCCATGGGAAGCAGGCACAGCAGAAACAAAGGAAGACATTCCCGTATCTGGCTGGCTCCCACAAACACCAGAAACAGCAGAACCGGAAGATTTGAAACCACAAACAGCAGGTTTACCATTACAAAATAGCATACTTTCTCACAAAATCCCAATATTTTTTCCAGACGGAATAATTCTTCCATGGGAAAACACCTTCCTTTCTTATATCAACAGATACTGATTTTTTTAACCTCTGTCACACTTCCACCAGGATGGTCTTAATCTCGTAGGCATGAAGGGACAGATGAATCTCATCCTGACTGAAGGGGCCTGCAGGCCGCTCCCTTAAATCACCCTCGGCCCAGCCTTTCCAGGAAATGCCCGGATTCACCGTTACTTCCTGCCGGGAGCCTGCATATTCATGGAACCGGATTACAAGATATGCCCCGTCCTCGGATTTTTTCACTGCGTCCAGCTCTACCTGATCGTTGTCAAAGGACAGGAAACTGTCACAGGGAAGGCTGCTCTTTCCTGCCAGAACCTCCATGGGCTCATTTAAGGCGAAGGCCTCTTTTACCACTGCTCCTTCCACAAAATCCCCTTTGTGCGGAAGCAACGCATAGGTGAATGTATGCTCTCCCTGATCCTGCAGATGATCCGGATGGGTTCCTGCCCGCAGCAGAGAAATCCGCATTACATTGTCTTTGATGTCGTGACCGTATTTGCAGTCATTTAAAATGCTCACCCCATAATTGCGCTCTGACAAATCTGCCCACCGATGGGCCACTGTCTCAAATTTGGCCTGATCCCAGCTGGTGTTCCAGTGGTTGGGACGTCTTACATTGCCGTACTGTACATCATAAGTTCCGTAAGTGGAACGTACATCCACCGGAAATGCTGCCTTCAGAAGCTGGTGCTGCTCATGGAATTCCACATTTGTCCGGAAATCAATTCTGGGACTGGTGCTGTAAAGCACCATATCCTGCCGGATACAGGAATCCATATAACTCCATTCCATATGGATAATCATGGTCAGGGGCCCCATCTCCGTAATTTCAAATGTGGTAAGCTCTGTAATCTCACGCATTTTTTCCTGATAAAAAATATCAATATCCCATGCGTCGTTTCCCAGGGGTTTATCTTCAAAAACCTGCAGTACATTGCCCCGCTGTCCTTCGGGCAGTACATGACGTCCGCAGGTCTTGTCAAAGAGTTTTCCTATCTGTCCGTACTGATTGATGGAAATCTGATAAAAAGGCGTTTCAATCTCCCTGCCGTGGACTGAAAATACTGCTTTGGGCACATCCTTTTTCTTTTCTTCCAGTATAATGGTTTTGGTTCCCATGGACGGTACATCTTTTACTTCCACATAAATGACTCCCTGCCCCTTCTGGGAAACCAGTTCGTTTCCGTCCTCATCTCTGCAGATTCCGTCTGTTTCTGCGGGAACAGATACAATCTGGGACACGGTCCACCCGGAATCATTAAACACGGTATAGGTATTTTCTTCCGGGGTCAGCAGTGTCTCGCAGGCTTCCTGTACCACGTCGGCGGCAATTTTTTCAATCAGCCCGTAATCTTTCCGGGAGTCCTCATATACCTCATGGATAGATGAGCCTGGAATAATATCATGGAACTGATTGGTCAGGATATGTTTCCATCCCTCTGTCAGCTTCTCCTGCCTGCTTTCTGCCAGATTTCCATTCTTAAGAGCCGCCATTACCGTCATCCATTCCGCTTTTCGGTAAAACAGCTCCATTTTACGGTTCATGCGTTTATTGTAGCCCTGGCTTGTATAGGTGCCCCGGTGGTATTCCAGATATAACTCTCCGTCCCAGGTGTGGACATACTGGTCCGTATCTTCCACGTTGTCATGCAGCCTGCGGAAATATTCCCCTGCCGTGGACATTTTCAGATTGGGAAGCCCTGGGATTTTATCCATTCTTCTGCGGTATTCCAGCATATCCCGATTGACTCCGCCGCCTCCGTCTCCAAATCCAAAGGAAATCAGCAAATCCTGATTCACCTGTTTTTCGCTGTAGGCATCCCAGACTCCTTTTACAGTGGAGGGAAGCAGTTTTCCGTTATAGGTGTAAAACCAGGAGCCCGGCTCATTCCAGGGTTCCGGGGTGGTAATAAAATGGGTCAGAATTTCACTTCCGTCAATCCCTTTCCACCAGAATGTGTCATGGGGCATACGGTTATACTGGTTCCAGCTTATTTTCGTGGTCATAAACGTATGAATCCCGGCCTTCTTTAAAATCTGCGGCAGCGCCCAGGAATAGCCGAACACATCCGGAAGCCATAAATATTCCACTTCC